>Ga0209611_10014619_pt1 | contig 10444 bp, 6 predicted proteins | sample S1TSphgellanicum_3_FD_187693 | JGI IMG/M metagenome (GOLD analysis project Ga0209611, IMG submission 187693) | Host-associated microbial communities from peat moss isolated from Minnesota, USA - S1T2_Fc - Sphagnum magellanicum MG (SPAdes) (version 2) | ecosystem: Host-associated > Plants > Peat... | reverse complement strand
GGGTGATAGTCAAGGTGGGATGAGGAAGTGTGTTTGTGCTTTGATGCTCAATGCAATCACTCTACCTTGCCCATCATCTTCCCAAGGTTTTTGTTGCAAAATCCATGAACCCTTAGCCCCGCTTAATTGTGGGCTAATAATGCAAAACAGACAAGTCCAAATTTGGAAAGCTGAAAAAAGTGAACTTAGTCTTTACAAGATCATGTTTGGACCATTCATTCATTCATTCTTTTGTTTGTTCTGCCTTTTGGCCATGACCCATCTGAATAAAACTTGATACGTGTTAACAAATGTTCATGGTCGGTTGCATGGGTTCATTTAAACCATCGGTTGGGTCAGATTTTGGAAGTATATAGAAAGGTATTCCTGAAGACTTGTGCCCATATTACCTGAAGAGGCCCACACAGAAAATGAAGACAAACAAAAAGAAGAAGAATATATGAGAGTTTTCTGTAAAGTCAGGAAAACACAGCACTAGAACCTTGAGTTTCGTCCAAAATTGGGTGACGTTCAAAAAAGAAACCTGCAAAAAAGTAATTAGCCTTCCAGGGGTAGCGGGCTGTTGGGGGAAAGGGGGGGGGTGAAAGTCAGAAATGCACTATTTCCTTTTGTCGTAAACTGAGTTTCATCCTGTAATGACCCTCGCTTTCCTTTTTCCTGAGCGCCTCCACTGCTGCTACATATATTTCCACTACTCCTACCTGTACAACTACTAGAATTACTTGTGCATTAAATGCTGAGTTTCAGGATTTCATACCCAGATTTTTAAAAAATTCCTTACTTTGCGGACCTCACTCAAAGAGGGGATTGGGTGAAAGAAGGCCCAAAGACAGGGTGAAGACAGGACGACTTTAAGAAAACTCTATTATGTAGTTTGTTTCTGCAGACTTGGAAGTGGCCACTCATAATGTTTTAGTTTTATGTAAAGCAACAAGACCTCTTTTATTGGTATTGCACATCATGCGCTTGGGAAATATAAGAACTCATGACCAAATGGGCTTGTTGGGAGTAAAAATGCCTTGTTAATGCTAGTGGTATTTTGCAGACTTGGAAGCTGCCACCATTAATATTCCGTTCACAAATATATCTCATTTGCATATGCTTGATTGAGGCATCTTCTTTAGCTGTTGTACATCATGCATTTGGGAATACTACAACTTGTGACAAAGGGCTTGTCATGGTGAAATGCCTCATCCACATTTTTGTAGAGTTCAGGCTGTGTGGTTCATGGTTTATATTGAAACTGAGATACAAGATTTGAAAGCCCATCATCCCATTAAGTACCAACTCTTCTTCTTAGTTATAGGTTATTGATATGTAGAAACTACTTATATTAATCCAAAACTTATGGGAACAACTTGTTTACAAATGGGTCGATTTTCATGAAGTTATGATGCACATAGTATGACCAGGGTTTTTTTTTCCAAACTTTGTGATACAAAAAATTTTGTGATATTTTCCCTTCAAATTACTCAAATTAGTCAATTTTTCACTTTAAGAAAATTCCAATTTTTTTATCAAATTTTTTATCAAAAATTGAAATCTTGTGTTAAAAAAAACTTTGAGCATGACCAATTTGATGGGCTAGGAAAACTCATTCTTGACCAATAGGAATTTTGGTGCCTTTAATTGTCATAAAGAGCACCTTCACAATATTCCCTTTCTTTCAACCATCAAAATCAACCAAAGAGTAAAGTTGTTCCATTTATATGACACAAAAAGTTAAAGGCATTCTACTAAGCAAATATCCAACAGTAGTCATATGTTGCGTCAAACAATTGTCAATTCTTTGCCTTCTATTTAATTGTTTGTTACTTCAGAGGATTTAGAATACTTTCCTATGTTTCCAAACATGAAAGGCATTTTTTTAAGGATTGGTCGGATTTCGTGTGTTCCCTGAAATTGTGAGTCCAAACAAGAAGGGCACTTGTTATTCCTTTTCCTATGGTGGGTTTGATGGGATTTTAAGTCTTTTACTAATTTGCTTCCATGGAAGAAGGAGAGTTGTTTTGGTAGGTTGGTGGGCGGGTTCGTTGGTTTATGTGTGTGAGTGTTGGGGCAAGGGGAGGCAGGGAGGGAAGGGTTTGGTTGTGAATTCGATGCGACATTTTTTGAAGGCCTTTCTTCTTACAACTAACCAAATTGTGCACTTGTTGTCCATTCCAACAAAAAAATAAATAGTGTGCTACTAGGGAAAAGGTGTTCCAAGCTTCAGCACAGCAGATCAGCAATGAAGAACTTCGAATTGTTCCAATACAAGCTCCAATAGCAAGACAATTTGTGGTGAGTTGACACTTTCCGATCTTGCTTTTCTTCAACTTTATGCACCCTTTTGAATTTGTTCTTACAAAACTATTCTTTCCATTTTATGTTTTTGCATCGAGAGCAAGCCTTTCATATATATATATATATCAAACCTCTCCATTCTTTGTCCGTTTCTTTTTTCAACTTTTTCCTTTTTTTCATCTCATTTCATTATTATTGCCTCTTTCACTTTGACACCTTATACGAAAAAATCAATCAGGTAATATGAGCACAATCTCCTCACACTTGCTTGGTGAATAACACACTAAAAAACTAAAGCTTAATATCAACTAATGGAAGTGATTGCAAATTAATCTAAAACAATGAGACCAAGCAACATCCAACTTCTTTTTGTGGTTATCCTCCTACAAAGGGAAGAAATTTAACTGAACATCTCTTTGAACAATGGAAATTTTCATTATATTTCATCTTCTTGAAACCCATATTGCCACATACTTTAACTAGTTGGGATAAGGAATGATACAATACCTCATGATGGCTTGCTTGTTATGGTTTTTGTTCTTTAATTGTTCATAAGAAATAGGATTTAACTTCGGCATGTGCTTGTTGATTACCTCATTGCCACCATTTTATTCTTGTAATAATTGGAAACCAAGCATATTTGTTAGGAATGCAAGTCATCACCATAATTTCAATACAATAGTTATTTGTACATTTTATTTGCTTGAAAGTTGTGTAACCATAACAAAACTTGTGCTAGGAATACTTATACAATAAACATTGTACACAAATACTTGGATGAAATGTGATAACATGTAATATGATTTAAGGTTTGGATGAAATGCAATACAATGTGCACACAGAAAATGAGCGCACTTTTATCACATTGAATGTACATGCACGAACAAGCTATCCCCTCTCATTACATAGATAATCCAATACTTGCTCATTTGGAATTGTACTTGAATAGAAGGCTTGTAAAACATTGCGATCTTGATTTAAGTCTTGTGCCACCATGGTTGTTTACATGAAGGAAATGAAACACAAAAATATATGTTTTTTTTTAACTTCGAAATATTCACAATGTTCTAGGCAAGTTGCAAACAATGAATCTATAAGATTTTATGGAAACTTTTAGTGTGGTGGACAAACAAAGATGGCCCATCTCAAAGAACTTCAAGAAATTTGGGCGTCACATAAAATAAATTACAAGGGTTTATCCAAATTGTGTGAGGTCTTTTCTTTAGTTTGCACTGAAAACATTCCATGTGAAGTTCCAAATTTCCAAAGTTTTGGATGAATTCTCCACCAAAAGTTTTTTGGAATGGCAAGGTTTTGCAATAAGCCTAAACTTGCTATAAACTGGGTAGATTGCATTCTGCATTGAGTAACAACTCTCTAGATACTAGAAAATATTATATAATACTTGTCAAATTTTATTTGCACAATATGGTCTGGGTGGCAAATTAGGTTATTTGTTTTACCACATTCCATGACATAACCTTATGGTGATGATTGCACACTTGTAATATGGATTGCAATGTGTTTGTTCAACATGAAATTTTGCTTAAAATCATGGAATATGGCACCACACACCTTAATGTTATGGAATTGGTTCACCCTTGTCCATTATGTAAGGTGCATCACCTAGCTCACCTAATGGGCTCACTTGGCATCTTACATTGCAATATGGGTTTGACCATTCCATAACTACACAAAGGAGGTAAATGAGGGCATGATACAAGTTTGATCCAAATTTTGCTTAGTTACATGCAAGAGACCTGAGTTCTACTACCAAAGACCAATGATGGAATTTAATCACCTACCAATGGAGAGTAACAAAAAGTGGTTGAAATCTAATTTTTTTTTCAATGACAAAACTTACTCAAAACTCAATATCTCCCTCACATTAAGTTTAAAAATTACAAAGTCACCTCCAAAAAATCCTTTTCTCCAAGGGCTTTAATTTAATAATACCAAAAGCTCCCCAAATTTCCTTTAAATGTTTAAATTTTATTTGGCTAAATTTTCTTTCACAAAATTATTCAATATTCAATAATTATTGCAACATAGGTCAAAACATTACATGACAATCTTCATGCACTTGCCCTCATCAAAGGCTTTCCAATAGTATCAATAATGTTGTGGAAGGCACAATGGTTTGGGATATTTCAAATTGACAAACAAAACATACAAAACAAACAAACAACCTTGTTTAATAAATAGACATATTTTTGGTAAATTTTTTAGGTTTCTTCATAGGTTTCCATCAATAACCAACAACATAAAAAAATGCTTAAATATTTTTACTTTTCTATTTTGTATATAAACACATTTGGTTAAATTGTTTTAATGGATGATCACCAATGGTGCTACATCACAAATTTAAAAACAAAACAAAACAAAACAAAAGAGCTTTAATTTGAGGAAAATTTGCAAGCTTTGTTGATGTTAGGGTTTTTGGAGCATGAGTAGCGATGGTAGTGTTGGCGGCAAAGTACTGCAGTTGCTTCCTTGTGCTTAGTAATTAGTGCCACGTAAAGAGAGGGAAAAAAATGTTAGGTAAAAAGGGACAAAGAAGGACAAAGAGGAAAAATTTGTAATGGGGCATTCAATAAAAAGGAAAGAGGGGTCTTGGGACCCATGTTTAATTCCAAGTTTAGTAAGAAAAGGACTAGTTGTAAGTCTAATTATGATTCCATTAGGATTGGTTGTAAGTCTAGTTTCTAGATTTTGAGGCACATTAGGGCATATGGAAGCAACCACGTTTTAAAACAAAAGAAAAGGATGACAACAACATCAACATGCAACAAAATAACAAAGGTGAAATGGCCAAGGGAAGGTTGGTTGTATGTAATTTTTTTGAGTTTTATTTTGTGGTGGGTCCTTTTTTTTTCTTTTACATTTCTGTCAAGCCCAAAACAATTTTGAACATTTGAATTATAATGGTTAATTATTGACCAATCATATTCTTTTAGGATTTTTTTTTGAGCAAAGGATTAAGTCAAGGGTGTTTTTCTACTATTGAAATTGGGTGTTACTTTAGTTGGGTAGTCCAAAGGTTAAAAGATTAAAAGTTTTTGAGCCCCTAATCTTTGCGCAATAGTTTTCAAAAGTGTATAGGGTTTGTTAAACATAATAAAGTAAGGATGATAATGTCCAAAGTTATGGCGAAGTTAGGGTTCAATTGTCCTTTCAAATAGGACTTGCTTATTTGTGACAGTTTTTAATATTTTTCCTTTTGGTTTGTTTAATTTTTTGTGGTTAAATTTAAAATTGTCGAATTGAAATAAACAATCTTTAGAAAGTGGGGCATATTTGTAATTGTGCTCCTAATAAATCTCTTTCCTCATGGGCACAAAATGTCCCATGTTCCCTAGCTCACCATGTCTCATTCAACCTTGTAGTTCACATCACGCATTTGTCCTTTCACACAACACCACAACCTCATTCTCCACCCCCTTTCGTATGCAAACCATGCACCACCCACCAACTCCCCCTACCAACCCTAGTGACATGCCCCCAAACTCCTTAAAAGACCCAAATGTGGGTCCCAAAACAAAACAATAGAAAAAGAAGAAAATTGGGGCATGTTCCTTAACTTGTAACACTTTGGGGGTAGGAGGGCATGTTGGAGCTCCAAAACGGGACTAAAACGAACTCACAAGCAAGAGTTCAAGATGAGATCAACATGCACAACTAAGAAAACAAAACAATTAATGCAAATTGAATAGAAGTGGTGCGGTGGACTTAGTAAAGATAACTTCAAGCACAAATTTTACACGGCCCACAACCTTTGGGAGGAGGCACCACTCCCCTCCCTATATTATAGTTTGTGTTTCTCCATAGGTACTACATCCAAATGTCACTTTTCCCCGAAACTCCCACTTGAAATTAGAATTCTTATTGTCCCAAAACTTTGGACGCTCATATTTTTTTCAAATCAAATTTGTTTTGAAAATGAGAAGGCAATATCTTATAGCCCTTAAAAAGATCTTTTCAACGGTGTATAAATAGCCCCAATTGGAGTTCATTTGACCCCTGCTTTCAAGGGGTTTGTGGTCAAAAGTCAAATTCCCAATTGGACTCCCGCCCTTTCTTTTGATCATAACTCATGCAAATCAAGTCTAAATGAAGAATGCAAGGGCAAATTAAACATCTACACTTCAAGACCTTTTTAATGTGTCATGGGGGCCTAATTTGGTGTTTGTTTGCTTTTCCAACCAAGGTTTTGAACATTCGCAACTCCCGCACAAGTGGGAGTGCACTTGGAAGTCATTGGGCTCCATCCTTTGCACACTCCCCCACTTGTGAGAATGTGTTTCACACCTAAACATATTTTCTTGGCTTCATGGCTTTTGCACTCCACGTTTAGTTGCGAACCCAAGGTTAGGGTTGCAATATCCAACCCTTCGTGTAAATGTGAAACCCAAATCCAACATTTTTTCAATCCCTTTAAATAACGCACATGTAGGACCTTTTCCCTTTTCCATTCTATCAGCTTTTATAGTTGCCCATGATCAAAGCCCCCAACCTACTCCCATCCTCTCAACATGCTTATAACCTCTACTGTGAACCTCTTGTCCCACTCATGGGCGTCACTTTACCCTTTGAGGGTTAACCCATCACCAACATTCTTATTAGGCATCCAATCCATCTAATATAAATTGACATGACCATCTTAGCCCAATACCCTCTTTTACTCTTAATTGACATGCATTAGTTTGAGTTTGGGTTTTGGCATTAGATGTCCTTGGGTCCTTCAATCTTGGCTTTTGTCGTCCTCGATCGCATCTTTACAGCTTTACAACGTGATGGACAAATGACATTTTGTTTTTCATTTGATAAGTTGGCATAGGACCCCTATGATGTGACAATTTGGCATTTGTTCTTTCTATTACCCAAACGGTGTTTTGTTTTGCCCCTTCGAGGGGGGGTCAATGGACATAAATAATCGAAAATATGATTCAAACACTTTTTAGTAGGCAATTGGGAAAACATTTAAGAGGAATTTTTTTACAAGCCCAAGCTTTAATAACAAGTTCGAGTTCAATGCCTTTTGCCCAACATGATCTTCCAACTCATAAATGCCCTTTCCATAGTTTAATCCTTGAATGTGCAGGAAAATACTCTTGAGCAACATGTACTTTGGCAACATTTTTTCCTACACCCACATCTTCCAAGAGCACTTTAGCTCTCACTAGTTTGCATCTTAGATTAAATGACTTATTCCCACTTTTTTAGAAGACTACGAACTAAACCAAAACTTTGAGCTTTCATTTGATTCTTTCAAGCTAACATTCCAACACATAACAAAATGATTAAATGACTTATTCCCACTTTTTTAGAAGACTACGAACTAAACCAAAACTTTGAGCTTTCATTTGATTCTTTCAAGCTAACATTCCAACACATAACAAAATTATCTACAAGTGGTCCTTTTAAGATGGCCCTCAAACACCTTTGAGTTTGCTTTCACCCAAAAGATTCTGCAAGTGGATTCCCACAATCATTTCAACTTTATTCTCATGTTGCACAAGGTCACATTCAACGTTGAATTGCACATACACTTGGGCCAGCCCACCTTTTAGCCATGACCAAGCCTTTAGGTGGAATTCATCCCATTACCATAGGGGAAACGTTGTATTGACTCACAAGCCACGTTTTATGCTTTCAATTTTGCAATGCCTTTGTAACACATTTCTCCCCACACTAATTCGAAATAGCAACCAAAGGTGGATGTGAAATAATAATCCATGGCATTAGATGCAGCTTAAACCTTCACCCTGATTGGGTTGTTTTTCAATGTGATTTTATGAATGTTTTCAATGCGGTGTTAAAAAGGGTCATATTTCAAGAACTTCGTGCAGTAGGTGGGGACATCATACAACTTATCCCCTTTGTTAATGCATTATATGCATTTGAATCTCCTTTGTTTTATAATCACCATAACCGTGATGGCGATGTCACAATCATCCCATCTACCATGTGAACTTGTTAAGGTGATCCTTTAGGAGGGGCATTATTTGCTTTAACTCACCTTAAGGAATTACGTTCTATAATTAACCATTTTTTTTCTTGTTTATTTCCATCCATTACAGTTGACATTCATATCATTGCCCCCCCCTCCATTGTATCCTTTGCATATGAACATGTTTAAACCGAATTCCATGTAATAAGTCTTTCTATTCAATTAAAAAAATGTGTAGCATGGTCCATTTTTTATTTGCCACTTGATTTCAACACCCCATCCTAGTTTAACACACCATTAGAAGGAATAAAGTCTTGGGGGTTCCATTAAAAATCTCATCATTCAAATCATCCTTTATAAAAAAACACCTTACTAAAAAATGTTTGACATGCTAACCTTCTCCCTAGACTAGGTAATGTTTAGGTAGCTTTTGGAATTTTAACTCATTATTACATGCAATGGCCATCATATCTATTACATTGCACACCACCTTCTCTCACCTTCACATATATTTTTGTTTATTTTGACTCTTCCTTCTTTCAAGTGTTTGGACGCCTTTTAGGTCTAAGGTCCTTTGATAGCCTTTAAGGACCTCTAGCCTATAAACAAGCCTTTCTCCCAATAATTCTAGGGGGTATTAGCTTCATATTGACATCCATTGTCACCCTAACAACCTATTTAGGGAGTTGGGCCTTTGTAGCTTCAATCATAGCAGTTAGGTTCATGGTTAACCAATGTCCTTTCTTTTTTCAAACTTTAATGTGAGTTGACAACAACATCTCAAAACAATGTCTGATCTTTTATAACCCTTAACACATGCGTGTTTTCCTCTTTTTAAACAACTCATTGTACAATAAATGATTCATTTTCAAAATTCCATTTTGTAACATTTCAACCATCATACCCTATTTAACATGTTTTTTAACGAAATACTTGAGGCCCATCGTGCTCAAATTTTATCATGTTCTGACCTTGGGGCAAGCATTTGGTTTATAGCTTAACCAATCTTCCCAACCTTTTGATCATCTTCCCCAATTTTCTCCATTTCAAACACGGTTCAATCTATCACATCCTTCAAATTTCAAGTGTCCCTCAATATGGGTGCACACATCCCATCGACCTTATGGGTATCCAACTTTTACATTGCGTTCATAACAACGAACAAACTAGGAACCATGATACAATTCATGACACCTTTACTATCATTGCGCAAGATGTTTGCTTCCACGTGGGATGAAAACAACTACATGCGTGTCCACCACTTTCAATTCCTCTCATCGACATTATACTCACCAAAGATGAAATCTACACCTAAACTAATGTTGTCATAGTTGACCCAACACATGTAGATCTATTTCCCTGATCTTGCCCAACTCAAAGATATGTTGCTTCCAATGTAGCTCAAGCCAAAAAAAGAAGCTATTGCAACTAACACCCCACCAATCAATTTTTTCCTCTAATAATTGGACTATTGGGATGTTTACACAAACAAGTTGATGTGTTTTTACACAAGTGTGCCAATGTTATTTGGAGCCTAAACAGGCCAAAGGGCCTTCCCCTTTTTGTCTTGGTTACTTTTCCCTGTCAAAGAATTTTAATTACATTGCAAGAAAGGATGCAAGCATCCTCCATCTTAAGTCAAGTAGTAGCAGTAGGCCTAGTTACTTCCTGACTTCCACCCTTTACCCGCCTTAAGAAACCTGTTTTCAGCAAGTGGGATCTTCTGCTGTGGAAGGTACCACCCAGCCTGTCACTATTTTTAAAAAGTGAAAAAATCCCAGCTCTGCATTACGAAGGAAAAGGACCTAAGTACCCCTTGTTTTTAATACCTATGTACATTTTCAGAATATGCGGTGTGTCTTATAAATAAAGCTTATAAAGCTGTACAGGGTTTTGATGAATTCTGAGCCCTTAGTCCAAGTGAAAGACATTCCCAGGCATCCTGGGCATCTGAGTACTGGCATCCTCACTTTGTCTCTTTTCTTTTGTCCATCCAGGAATTTCCCAAACCAGATGCTTGGTGGTGAAGCCTAGACCATTATTTTGATGGTGATAGAGCATCCCCACTTGGGCTCAGTATGTGACCCTGGACGTTAAAATTGGATGAAGAAAAGTCAACAGATGCCAGTCCGGCTGAGGAAATGGTTTTTCTCCTACATATTTGCTCAGTTTGTTGAGGCTGGTAAAAAGTGCAGCAAAGCCCAGCAT
>Ga0209611_10014618_pt1 | contig 10444 bp, 6 predicted proteins | sample S1TSphgellanicum_3_FD_187693 | JGI IMG/M metagenome (GOLD analysis project Ga0209611, IMG submission 187693) | Host-associated microbial communities from peat moss isolated from Minnesota, USA - S1T2_Fc - Sphagnum magellanicum MG (SPAdes) (version 2) | ecosystem: Host-associated > Plants > Peat... | reverse complement strand
TACTTCCGTCAGCAATGCCCGCACCCGATCCAGCCGCTCCGCTTTCGGCAAATTCTCATGTACCGTCAGCGGCTCGGCGATGATATCGCCCAGGCTCCAGCGCGGATCGATCGATCCATACGGGTCTTGAAAGACCATCTGCATATGCCGCCTGGCCCGGCGCAGCGCCGGCCCGCTCAACGCGCCAAGATCGATGCCATCGAAAACAACCCGGCCTGAACTAGGGCGTTCCAGATGCAGCAGCAATCGGCCAAGGGTTGATTTGCCGCAGCCTGATTCGCCCACCAGCCCAAAGGTTTCGCCCTGGCCAATGGTGAAGGAAACGCCATCTACCGCCTGCACGCTCTGCCTGGCACCCAGCCATGTGCCAGCAAGATCGTAGGATTTGGCAAGAGACTCGGCCTGGATCAAAGCCGATGCCGGCGGTAAATCGGGGTTTTGCCGCGGTTCGGCCACGGACGGCGCCAGCGTTTGCGGCAGCGCCGCTTCGACTTTGTGCCAGCATGCGACATGCCCGGCCTCGTGCGCTACCAAGGGAGGTGTTTCCGCCGCGCAGCGTGCACTGGCCCTGGAGCAGCGGGGGTGGAAGCGGCAGCCGGTTGGCAAATGTGAGAGGCCTGGCAACGATCCCGCAATTGCCTCCAGCCTTTCTGTCCGCGGCCGCAGGACCCCGATGATCGAGCCCAGCAGCGCGCGTGTATAAGGGTGAGCGGGCCGGCTGAAAATTGCCGAAACCGGCGCATCCTCCATTACGCGCCCGGCATACATCACCGCCACCCGGTCGGCCATTTCAGCGGCAATGCCAAAATCATGGGTGATCAGCAGAATGGCCATGCCGGTTTCCGCCTGCAACTCCCGTAGCAGCGTGAGTATCTGTGCCTGGATCGTCACATCCAGTGCCGTGGTCGGCTCATCGGCAATCAGCAGGCGCGGCCCGCATGAGAGCGCCATGGCAATCATCGCGCGTTGCCGCATGCCGCCGGAAAGCTGATGCGGATATTGATCGAACCTCTGCTCTGCCTGCGGAATATGCACACGGCGCAGCAATTCAATGGTCCTGGCGCGCGCCACCGGCCGCCCCACGCGTTCATGACGCTGGATCACTTCGGCAATCTGACGGCCCACGGTAAACAGCGGATCGAACGCCGTCATTGGGTCCTGAAATACAATGCCCACGCGCCGGCCGCGCAGCGTGCTCATCTCGCGCTGCGAGAGGGCGGCCAGATTGCGGCCTTCCAGCCTTATATCACCGCCGATCAGCCGGCCACCCTTGGCATCGATCAGCCGCATCACGGAAAGTGCCGTGACGGTCTTGCCGCTTCCCGATTCCCCCACCAGACACACCGTCTCACCCGGGGCTATGTGCAGATCCAGATGGTCAATCGCCGTCACCTGGCCTTGCGGGGTTGCCAGTGAAACGGAGAGGCCGGAAATGTCGAGAACGGCGCCAGATGCAGTCATGAGAATATCCGGAAGTTCTTCTTCTTCGGCGTGGCGCACATAGCTACGGCGTCAGGCGGGTCTTGAGCTTATTCGCCAACATGTTGATTGAGGCGACGAGGGTAGTAATGGCAAGTCCTGGGAAGGTGGGGAACCACCAGGCAACGGTGATATAGTCGCGGCCCTGGCTCAGCAGAAAGCCCCAATCCGGCCGGTCGTCGATCACGCCGATGCCGATAAAGCTCAGCACCGCACCCAGCAAAATGGCGATCGCCACACCGAGTGTTACCATTACCAGCATCGGCGCCAGAGTGTGTGGCAGCACGTGCCGGAATAGAATCGTGCCGTGCCCGGTGCCAATGGATCGTGATGCTTCAATGAAGGGCCGGGACCGCACGGCGATCACCTGCCCGCGCATGATGCGGCTGAATTGCGGCGCCAGCACCAGGCCGACTGCCAGAATCGTGTGGGTCAGGCTGGGCCCCAATGCGGTGGCAAGGATAATGGCCATCAGGATTTGCGGCACCGACATCCATGTATCGATCAGGCGCATCACCGCAAAATCGGTGATCCCGCCCAAATATCCGGTTATGAGCCCAATGCTACCGCCCAAGGTGGCGGCAATCAGAACCACGCCGACGCCCATCGATAGCGATTGGCCTGCCCCGTAAACCAGCAGGCTAAGAATATCCCGGCCAAAATGATCGGTGCCGAACCAATGATGCAGGCTAGGTGGGGACAGAATCGCGTCGCTATCCATGTCCGTCGGGCCAAATGGTGCCAGCGCTCGTGGGATCAGCGCGCAGGCTATGACCAAGGCCAGCACACAGCCTGGCAACACCACCGACATTCGCACAGAGGGCAGCCTATGCCGTAAACCCAGCCCGGAGCCCGCGCGGGTGGCGGATTGCCAGCCAAAGCCGTTTCCAGGCAGCAGCCTCGCGGAATGCGTGGTATCCATAAGTGCTGCTCCTAAGCCCTGATTCGCGGATCGATCCAGATATAGGAAAGATCGACCAGCACATTGATGATGACGAAAACACTTGAGGCGAAAATCGTGACAGCCATGACGACGGGAATATCCTTTACGCCCACTGCTTCTACCAGCAGACGGCCGAGCCCCTGGCGGGCAAAGATTGTCTCCACCACCACAGTGCTGGACATCAATTCGCCCACTAGAAGGCCGAACATCGTGACAACCGGGATCAGTGCGTTGCGCAGCACGTGGCTTGCCAGAATCTGCCGTTCCGGCAGGCCCTTGCCGCGCAAGGTGGTAACAAAAGGCTCGTCCAGCACTTCGATGACGCTATTGCGCACCATGCCGGCCAGCCAGGCGGATACGTTCAGCCCCAGGCACAAGGCAGGCAATATCAATTGCCTGAAGTTGCCGCTTCCCACCGCGGGCAGCCAGCGCAAACCTACGGAAAATATGAGTATCAGCAGAAGCCCCAGCCAGAAGGATGGCATGGAGGTGAAAAACATCAGCAATGTCTGCAAGCTGTGATCTATCCAGCCATCACGGTTCACTGCCGCCAGCATGCCCAGCACCAGCCCGACAGTGATCGCCACCACACTCGCGCATAAGGTGAGCTGGATTGTGGCGGGAAGCTGCCCGGCCAGCCGGTGCCATACCGGTTCATTGGTACTGAAAGACTTGCCGAAATCGCCATGCGCCAGGTGCAACAGATACGTGCCATATTGCTGCAGGAGAGGCACCGAGGTGCCGAGTTTTGCGCGTATGTTGGCCACCGTCGCCGCGGATGCGTCATCTCCCGCAACCATCATTGCCGGATCGCCAGGCAGCCAATACAGAATGAAGAACACCAACGTAATGGTGCCAAATATCACCCCGCAGGCGGCCAGAAGCCGCCGTGCGATGAATGCCAGCTCCGCGCGCGAGGGTTTCAACTGGCCACCAGCCGTGCATCATGGAAATGCGGAAACCCATGCGCATCGATGGCCACGCCGGTGACGCTGCTGGCGGTGGCCAGATTGTACAGCAACACATAGACCGGGATGGCATAATCCTTTTCGATCACCCGGTGCTGTGCTTTCTTGTACAGATCGGCGCGAATGGCCGGATCCGCTTCTTCGGCCGCTTGTTCCAGCCACCCGGAAAGTTGTGGGTCGTTCACCTTGATGCCGGCCGCAACCGTGCGCGCAGCCGGCACATAATATCGGCGCAGCACGTCCGGGTCGTCGGCAAACTGGGCACCGGCGGCAAGATCGAAGTCGCCTGAGCCGACTTTCTGGAGATAGGCGCCCAATGGTTGGGTATCGATTGAAAACCCGATGCCGATATGGCCCAATTGCCGCCGCACCAGCTGGATAACGTCCATCCTCTGTTCGCGATTGCCCTGCGAATCGATGAAACTGATCGTCAGGCGCTTGCCATCTTTCACCCGCACGCCATCAGCGCCCGCCAGCCAACCTTTGCGGTCCAATATCGCCGCCGCCGCCTTCGGGTCTGGCTGCCAGCTTCCGGTGAGCTCCCTCTCCGCCGACGCAAACATCGAAGGCGAGAGCGGCGACCAGGCGCGTGATACCGTGCCAAGATAAACCACGCGCACGATGGCGCCGATATCGAGGCTGAGTCTGATCGCCCTGCGTATCTCCGCGTCATCCCACGGCGCGCGGGTTACGTTCAAGCTCAGCGCATAATTCGTGTCGAGCATTTCCTTTTGCAGCAGATGCAGATCGGGGTCACGCTTCACGGCGGCGAGATATTGCGACGGGATCAGGTCGGCCACCTGCACCTGGCCGCTTTGCAACGCGGCAACACGGGTTGCTTGTTCTGGCACATTCTTGAAAACAAGCTTTTCCACATAGGCCGGGCCGGCATGGCCGGCGGTAACCGGGGCCCAGTTATAGGCGGCGTTGCGCTCCAGCCGAATCTCGGTACCTTGCGTCAAGCTGGTAAAACGGAATGGCCCTGTCCCTACCGGGTTTTGCCCAAAGACGTCGCCATATTTTGCGAGCGCACTGGGGGACACGATGCAGAGTTTTGTCGAAGAAAGATTGCGCAGCAGCGGCTCGAATGGCCGATGCAGATGAATGCGGACCGTATCGGGCGACACCACCTCCGCACCCGCATAGGGGCCGATATCCGCCTTGGCGTAGAGCACGCTTTTCGGGTCGCCGAGGCGATCGAAATTGGCCTTCACCGCCGCCGCATCGAAAATTGTTCCGTCGTGAAAAACCACGCCACGCCTGAGGGTGAACGTGTAGGCTGTGCGGTCAGGCGAAACGTTCCAGGATTTGGCCAGCCACGGGCCCAGGCTCTGGTCCGGCAGCAGAACGACGAGGTTGTCGAAAATGGAGCGCAGCACACGGTTATGTGGCGCGTAAAGCGAGTTATGCGGATCGAGAACAAAATTCACCACCGCCGCGCCGTCGAAACCCACCAGCAACTCGCCGCCAGGCGCCTGGGCCCTGGCCGGCCGGCGCAGCGACCCAAACGCAATGGCCGAACCGGCAAGCAGCCTGGAAAATTCGCGCCGCGTGGGCATTGGCCGGCAATCCCTTAGCTATTCAACGGGCATTTTTAATCGGCCGCGCGATGCGGCAGATGGCAATGGCCGACACTGGGCGATAACTACGATCGCGTCAAGGGTAATAGATCGCTTGTAAGCCAATTACACTCATATAACGAGAGAATTATCTGTAACACAAAAAGTGATCGTACAGTTAGCTCAATGTCAGAATTGACGTATCCAGATGCAATCGGCCAGACGCGCAGGAGGAGGCAGGGACCGGCAGCGGGGATTTTGGCTTGCGGGACATGCGTGCGATCATGCCGCCACCGGCCGGGCGCGCTGGTTATATAAGAGTTTTGCCCGGCGTTCGGTCTCCTCGGGTGATAAGGCGCCGGCGTTACGCGCCAGATCCTGGCCCACCGCGAGCCCGCGCTGAACGCCAGGGCGTTGGCTCAATTCCTCGAACCATCTCTTAAAATAAGGAAATTCCTCAATGTCCTGGTCTTGGCCCTGCCAGTTCACCGTCCATGGATAGGCAGCGATGTCGGCGATGGTATAGGTGTCTCCGGCAAGGTAACGCCGCTGGTAAAGCCGGTTATTCAGCACGCCATAAAGCCGGTTTGTTTCGTCAGAAAACCGCCGTACCGCGTAGCTTTGATCGCCTTTAGTATCGCCGAGGCGTTTGAAATGGCCGAATTCGCCGAGCTTCGGGCCCTGATTGGCCATTTGCCAGACCACCCATTGCACAACTTCATATTTCTCGCGCACGTTCTGTGGCCAGAATTTGCCGTATTTCTCGGCGAGATAAAGCAGTATGGCGCCGGATTCAAATACGCTGATCGGCGCGCCGCCGCCCAGGGGGTCATCGTCTACCAGAAGCGGCATGCGGGTATTCGGGTTGAGCTGGGGAAACGCGCCCTCAAATTGATCGCCGCGGCCAATATCGCAGGGCACTATCGTATATGGAACCTCGGCGTCTTCCAGAAAGATCGTGACTTTCTTGCCGTTCGGTGTCGGCCAGTAATGCAGATTGAGGGTCATTTGTCCTCCGTCACGCCGGGCTTTGCGTCAATTCAATCCACCGCCCTGTTGCTTTACAAGCCGCGGGAAAATGAAGATTATTCTTCAGCCTCCCGCAGCTTATCAGCAATCCTGGCTATAGGTTTGTCCAGAGCTCTTCATCGGCGATCAGAATACGCTCCAGCACGCGGGGATAATCGCCGTAATTGCGCACAGCATAATGTACGGCGGCGCGGTTGTCCCAGAACGCCACCGATCCGGGGCGCCAGGCAAACCGCACCTGATGTTCCGGCCGCGCATATTGGGTTACGATCAGCTTCAGCAATTCCTGGTTTTCCGCGTGATCAAGGCCAAGAATTTTCGGGTGCTGGCTGAAATTCACCCACAATATCTTCTCGCCGGTCTCGCGATGCGTGCGCACTACAGGGTGTGATACGATGGGGTAGTCGTTCCCTGTTTTCAGCAAGGCGCGCCGGAAATCATGGGTTACAAATTTGCCCTCCAGACGCTGTTTCACGTCGGTTGGCAGTGCGCGATAGGCGAGGCCGGCATCCACCCAAATGGTATCGCCGCCGACGGGCGGCAGGTCTACCGCACGCAGCACCGCACCCCAGGTCGGCACCAGGCGCCAGCTGGTGTCGGTATGGTAGAACTCCTGTATTTCGCCTTTGAATTCCTCCAGATAGTCCTTTTCATGCTTCTGGAATTCGGCGGCGGCAATCTGGTGCAGCGGGGTTACCCCTTCCACCGCATCTGGCTTGGCATAAGGCGGCGTGTAGAGCCGCCCGAAATGCCGCGCGAAGGCGGCATGCTGATGGTGGTTGAGCGGCTGATCGCGAAAAAACACTACCTTGTATGTCAGGATCGCCTGCTTGATCTCGTCGCGGACCGCATTCGAAAGCGGCTCCCGCAGATCGACGCCCGATATTTCGGCGCCAATGGTCGGCTGCAACGGCACCACTGCCAGATGCGCGGTATCTTTCAGGTCAAGTTCAAGTGCAGCACTCATTATGTCCTCCCGGCGATAAATGGAACAGGCACGCCAATTACCAACCCTAAGCGCTGCATGGCTTGAGAAATAGCGATAAATCCTCATCCAGGAGTTTGGCAAGGATCAAGCCAGGGAAAGCAGTTTCTGCGACGGCATATCGTTGCAATAGGCGCGGAAAAAGCCGTCGATTGCTGCGGACGCTGCACGCAGCAATGGATGTTTCTGCAAACAGGACCAATCATGCCCTGCGCCCCCGCAGGGGGCCCTGCGTAGCCCGGAACGGCATCCAGTGCGAAAACGCCCAGGCATAGCCGCGGATTAGTCGGCCAGGCCCATGGCGTGGGGGAAGGGCATCGCCGCTGGACCGGCCGTCACAGGGAGCTACACCATAAAACACTGCATTGCAACGGGCATCATAAAAACCACAATTAATTATGGTAATTGATGACATGAGAGCATCTCAGCCCGACAAGCGGCCAGTTGGCCGTGTGCGGGCTGTTTTGCGTAGTTTCCGAGCCTTCCATGCGGAATTGCCGTCCGGCTAAGGCTCGTCCGCCGGCGAACCGGCATCTCGCCTCGGCCGGTCGTACAAGCGTCGTCGCCTCTCACAGACTGGACCTGCGACGTGCATGCCATGGTGCTTACGAAACTGCGCACAGCCCTTGAATGGACCGAGATAGCCGATCGTGAGCCAGGGCCGGGCCAGATCAGGGTGAAGGTTTCTGCCTGTGGTGTCTGCCGTACCGATCTCCACGTCATTGACGGGGAGCTGCCTCACCCGCTTGTTCCTATCATCCCCGGCCACGAGATCGTCGGCCGCATCGATGCCATCGGCGCCGGCGTTGAAGGATTGCGGCTGGGTGAGCGTGTCGGCATTCCCTGGCTCGGCCATAGCTGTGGGGTTTGCCCTTACTGCACCGCGCAGCGCGAAAATCTGTGCGACGATCCCCTCTTTACCGGCTACACCCGCGACGGCGGCTTCGCGACGGCAGCGGTGGCAGACGCACGGTTTGCCTTTCCCCTGGGGGAGGCCGGCAGCGACGTTTCCCTGGCGCCGCTGCTCTGTGCCGGGCTGATCGGCTGGCGGTCTCTGGTTATGGCCGGCCAGGCCAGGAGGCTCGGCCTGTATGGTTTCGGCGCGGCGGCGCATATCCTGGCCCAGGTGGCGAAATGGCAGGGTCGCTCGGTTTACGCGTTTACCCGGCCTGGCGATGACGCAGCCCAGAATTTCGCCAAGACCTTGAGTGCGACATGGGCCGGCGGTTCGGATGAAATGCCGCCAGAGAAGCTCGATGCGGCAATCATTTTCGCCACCGCCGGTGACCTGGTGCCACTCGCATTGCAGGCGGTGCGCAAGGGTGGCCGCGTCGTCTGTGCCGGCATCCACATGAGCGACATCCCCGGCTTTCCCTATTCCCTCCTCTGGGAGGAGCGGCAAATCCTGTCTGTTGCCAACCTTACCCGGCAGGATGGCCTGGATTTTCTCGCCCTGGTCCCGCAGATCGGCATTGTTACCAAAACCACGGTCTATCCGCTCCGTCAGGCCAACCAGGCCTTGGCTGACCTGCGCGCCGGCCGGTTCGAGGGCGCGGCAGTGCTGACGCCATAAGGCATCGTCGGCAAATAGCTGCGCCGGCACGCCGACAAAGATGCCTTTTCAAAAAAGGGCTTAGAGTCAGCTCGAACCGGCAATGCCATTCGGTCGATGTCGAATGGGCCCTAAGTAGTTTCCGACGCTGCCCGCGCCACCCCCGCAGCGCGTAGCCTTTCCTCGTCTAGAGCGGCTCGTATCGGGCACGTGCAAGCTGCGGCGGGGTTCAATGAGAGGCATGATGGAATGAGGCCGGACAATTCTGCTGCCATCGACAGCATCCTCAGCGACTACGCGGCCGACCGGTCGCGGCTGCTGGATATTGTCGAAGCGGTGCAGCGCCAATCCGGCTATGTGAGCGACCAGGCGGTTCAGGCGATTGCGGCCGGGTTGCGCATCCACCCGGTCGAAGTCGAAGACATGATGTCTTTCTATGCCTTCTTCGATCGGCATCCAATGGGGCGCATGCGCATCCGTCTCTCCAACACGCCTGTCTCGATCATGAAGGGAGCGAACCAGGTTGCACGTGCGTTTGAGGCCGCTTTGGGCATCAGCATGGGTGAAACCACGGCGGATGCCGGCTTCGCGCTGCAATGGACCAGCGATATCGGGATGGCCGATCAGGAGCCGGCCGCCTTGGTCAATGGCAGGGTTCTCACTGCGATCAGGCCGGATCAGGTGCCGGCCATCATCGCCGCGCTGCGGCAGCATGGTAAACAGGCTTTTACCAATCACGCCATTGCGAATGCCCTCGTCAGGCCAAGCCTGGTTCAGGCCGGGCCGCTTCTCACCGGTCCGTTCGAGCCGCATGCGGGTCTGGCGGCGGCACTTGCCATCTCGCCCGACCAGGTGATCGAGGCGATCACCGCATCTAAATTGCGCGGGCGCGGTGGCGCCGGCTTTCCGACTGGCACCAAATGGCGGCTGACTCGCAAATCCTCGGGCCAGGACCACTACGTCGCCTGCAATGCCGATGAAGGCGAGCCAGGCACCTTCAAGGATCGCGTTCTGCTTTCGGCGTTTCCCGATCTGGTGTTCGATGGCATAACGATCGCTGGTTACGCGCTGGGTGCGCGCCACGGCTTGGTCTATCTGCGCGGCGAATATGCGTATCTGTGGGAGTCGTTGCAGGCGGTGCTCAAGGCCCGCCGTCAGTCTGGGCTTTTGGGCAGCAATATCTGTGGCCATGCAGGATTCGATTTCGATATCCGCATTCAGCTTGGCGCCGGCGCTTATATTTGCGGCGAGGAATCGTCGATGATCGAATCGCTGGAGGGCAAGCGCGGCGCGCCGAGGGACCGGCCGCCTTTCCCAACAGAGCGTGGCTATTTGCAGCAGCCGACGGCAGTCGACAATGTGGAAACCTATGTCTGCGCCACGCGGATCATGGCAAAGGGGGCGGCCTGGTTCACCGGCTACGGAACCGCCGCATCCTCCGGCACCAAGCTGATGAGCGTTTCCGGCGATTGTCTACGGCCGGGCGTATATGAAGTGCCGTTCGGCATCACCGTCAACGAACTGCTCGATCTCGCGGGCGGCGCGGATGCTGCCTATGTTCAGGTCAGCGGCCCGTCCGGCCAGTCTGTGGCGCCGAAGGATTTTGGCCGTCGTATTGCGTACGAGGATCTGTCCACCGGCGGCTCTACCATGGTGTTTGGGCCGCAGCGGGACGTGCTGGACATCGCGCTGCAATTCGCCGCCTTCTTCGTCGATGAATCATGCGGCTGGTGTGTGCCGTGCCGTGTCGGCACCACGCTGCTGCGCCAGGGCATGGAGAAAATTGTCGCGGGTCGGGCGACACTGGCCGATGTTGCCGCAACAGAAACACTGGCCAACACGGTTGCGCGGATGAGCCGCTGCGGGCTTGGCCAGAGCGCGCCGAACCCGATTCTGACCACCATGCGCAGCTTCCCGGAACTTTATGAG
>Ga0209611_10014616_pt1 | contig 10447 bp, 12 predicted proteins | sample S1TSphgellanicum_3_FD_187693 | JGI IMG/M metagenome (GOLD analysis project Ga0209611, IMG submission 187693) | Host-associated microbial communities from peat moss isolated from Minnesota, USA - S1T2_Fc - Sphagnum magellanicum MG (SPAdes) (version 2) | ecosystem: Host-associated > Plants > Peat... | reverse complement strand
TGCTTCAACATGGAAGGTTTTGTGATTACTGGATGTGAAGACTTGTCAATCTATGCTTGTTTTATTTCATAACCATGCAAAACAAAAGACACTTAAATCATTATACAAATCTATATCCTTATTTTTTAATTTAAAGGCATCTTTGTGTAATTCAACTTCATGAAACCAAGTTTCTCCTTGTAAAAGCCTAAAACAGGACTGGCATAATTTTACCAAAAAAAAAAAAGGGTCCCACATTTAACCAAAATAATCGAAACTCTAATGAACCAAGAAAATACCTTTTTTGGTTCAATAATGATATATTTTTAGGATATCTTGAAGGGCTTGCAACAATTTGATCACAAACCTTCTCATTTCCTTTTCAAGATCAATTAGGCACAAACACAAATGCAATAAACATCAAGATCATGGGTGATCAAATGGAAAACAGGTATTGCCTAATTTGTAGGTTTGCATTGTTATGAGATAGATTTAGCTGTGCAAAGGATTCAAATAAATAAAAACTTAAGTTCATTAAAATTTGATGGTGCACCATATTTCGCAAATGAAAGAAACATTAAATAGTGTACATGGTTGAGGTTTACAAGTTTTGTGAATTATTATCTTGGTTGACAAATAAATCTCAAATTCTATAGATACAAAAAACTTCAAAAATTACAAAACTCTAAGATGAATTTTTAAATGTATGAAATCAAATAGAACTTGTAGTTTGGAATGCACATTAACAAACACAACACCACTCAAGATTTGACACCAACACACAAAGAGAAAAAAAATTGATCTACAAGCAACAAATAAGGAATAACTCTAAAAACACAAAAACATGAATGTGATGTTGATTTGAAATTCAACTTCTTAACATTGTGACATTCTAATATCCCAAACATTGTCATTCAACAAGCCATAAACAAAGCCGAAAGCTACCAATTGCAATAAAAAACAAATCTAATTTCAAACATACCTTCCAAAAGTCCACATTTGTTTTAACCTCATCAATATGCCACTCCATGGTTGCAAACAACTATGGACATTAGGATTTCATTCTAAATACAGTAAATTAAGAAGATGCATCAAGCAACAATTTTGTCAATGTGGAGTCTAGACATTCAAGAAGCTACAAACACTAAAATATGATCTTCAATGCAACACAACAAGACATGCCATCAAGTTGCAATGGAAAGATTAACTAACGAGTGATCATGAAATTTGAAAAAGTTGAAATGTTACGTGACATTTTCCCCTGGGAAGCCTTTATGAATCATGAAATTCCTCCATTGCACATGTCACCATCACAACCTATACAACTTCCACACATATTGTTGTTTCAAGTTGCAAGACTCGCACATGAACACTTAAAAGGTTAAAAGTCATCCTACTATTGTATTGAACCCTTAAAAGTTCCATATCCATATTGCTAGCAAATTATGTTATTGACCTTTCAAGTTTGTCATTGCATTGTGTGTTTTTCATAGTTTATTGAATATAAGGCAATGTCCATTTGGAAAACTTCAACTATCGATAGCATGCTTATAAGTTAGGTTTGACCAATGCCCACTATTTGACATAATCCATGTTGGGGAGAGATTGTGTCACATTGTGAAGAATTTCATAGACTTTGGATAGATCTTTAGTCATATGCATTTAAGACAACATTGAACCTTAGGAACCTTGAGGTGAAAAGGAACAATATTTTTTCTCCATGATAATTATGTATTTTTATTGGGATACGAGGTTAAAGTGGAAATGGCAAAGGAAGAGGTGGATATGAATGTTATGTGATTTTTTGCTTTTTAAGAAAACCTTCAATCCCAAACTAGGCACTTTAAATATTTTTGGAGGTTCACCAAGTGTGGGTTTAAGCCCAATTTCTCCAATTTTTACACCATGTGGTTTCAATTTGGGCACATTTACTTCAAATTCAAAAACCTTTGGGTTGAATTTGATTCCATGCATACATTCTACACACTTTCCAATACTAGAAATTGTATATATACGGAGTTTAAAATAAAGGTTTGTGTAGGTATGGAATTCAACAAATAATTAAAACTAATAGTTAATTATAAAGTTGAAACTACTTTTCAACTTTTCAAAAAAATTCAACTTGCACAACTAAATAATGAAAAACTAAAGCCCTTTTACTAAGTTAAATCACGGTTGTCCAAACCAATGGGACATGGCCATTTTTTGTCACTGGTCCACCCAAAAGGATTAATAATTACAAAATATTCAACAATGCACAAAATTCCATTATCAACATTGTATTAGCATAAACAATTTATCCTATTATACTTGGGGCAATAGGCAATTGACAGATGACCCAAGCCATACGTTCATAATTGATTTGCTCGTCATTTGTCATTTTTCATTTATTAATTCCATTAGTCTACTTTAAAAAATGTGACAACCTTGTTTTGGTAAAACAATTATTATGTTCAATTACATGCAAGTGTTTACATTCTTGTGTTAATTTACAACTTCTCTTTTATGTGTTACCTTGGAAATATTATTGAAAAGAAAAATTATATATATATATATACACACACACACAGTTTGAAATTATTTTTTGCAAATTAGTAATGATTTGTTTGTTTACATTAATACCAATTAAGAAGACAATTTCAGTTCATCATAATGTGATATTTGTTGATAAACAAAATTTTACCAAATGGAATATTATTTTTTTGGTAGAAAGATGGATGCCTTGTGACTTGTTATGGGCCTTTAATTCCTTAGGTTCAAACATGCAATGAGATTGGGAAGCAATAAAGAAATTATTTTTGAGGAAATAATGTCAAAAGATCATTGTTGATCATTGTTGTTAATACTAGATCCCTATTATTTGTAAAAAATTGTGATTATGAAATTGAAAGAAAATGGTTAAAGTTGAAAAACAAGAATTTTCACTTCAAACTTACGATAGATAGAAACAAAAATTGACAAAAATAGAGCAAATTATGAGGTTGGAGAAAACAAAATCAATAAAAAACCAAAGAAGCAATTATTTTAACTCAACAACTTAAAACACACAACAAATGGAATGGTTTAGGTATCCCTTTTAGTATGTTGACAAGATCTTAAGTATTGGAACCTTTGTTGGGAAAAAAAAAAAAAAAACAACTATGTAAAATATTGTTGAAGGAATTAAATATTCATATTGATCACTTAACAAAGAAGCAAAACAATCAACCCAATCAAGTTCATTGAATATGGGAAATGAATAACAATTACCTATGGTTCATGTGTTGAATTTAACAATCTTGGAACCAACTATTAGTACTTTTGGTTCTCTTAAATGGGTGATAGAATAAGGATGGCCATTTATTTAGAGAAAGAAAAAAGGTAGGTCAATACCACAGCTATGTAATAGCAACAATAACAAAGAAGCAGTGGAACATGACTTGATTGAATTGTTTACTCAAACATCTTTTCCAACTCAAATCAATTGTTCTTCCAACTATTGAAACAATATTGATAGTCTACAATTTTATTGCCAACAGTGAACATTGTACCTATTATATTTTACCAACTACTAATGTATGATATATTCAACCATCAAAGTACCACAATAATGATGATTTAATGTCACACCTTCAGAAACTAACCAAAGTATGTGTGACAAATAAAGAAGATACCAACAATCATAAACTACAACATTTTTTTAATTCTTTGAGACGATGAACTGCAAATTGGTTTGCTAAATATGAAACAACACATCTAGTAGCAACTTAAGACAAGGATTAATGACCTTTTAAATCAAGATTTAGTGATGTCCAAAGTGAGAGACAAGTGGTTGCAACTTTGCAATATGCAAAACAAAAGAAATACAAATCAATAAAAGGTTATTATGATAGATTTCTACTACTTTGTGCAAGGATTCCAAAACATCCTAATGATACTTACTTTAAAGAAACTTTCATAGAAGGTTTGTGAACTAAAATAAAGACGGTTATTATCTTTATGCCAAGAAGAACTTTACCAAAGGTGGTAAAACCAACAATAGTGACAAAAGAAGAAATGTTTTAAGAAGAAAAAAATTACAAGATATCACCAAGAATCTAATAGTGACAAATCAAATGATTTTAATAAAGAGCAATAATGTAAACCAAGTATTGGATGTTTGTGTGACCATTAGAGGTCAAAAAGCTAGGATGTTCAAAGAAGAACTTCAGGAGAAATAATTTAGTCCTATAATGTAAGCTAATGAACCAAATGGGAGAGAGATAAATTGGTTCATCAAAATGTTTTTCGGGAACTATAGAGACTTCAAGAGTTTCAAAACAAACCATTGTATATGCAAAGTTCTATTGACTTGGAATCAATCAAATCTTAGTCAAAGGGGTTAGAAGCATATGTACCATTGCAAATGGCTATGTTGGGAACTAATTTACCAAGTGGTAATAAGATATTTATTTTTGAAGATAAGTCAAAAAGTCATGTCAAATTTGCACAAGGTGGCATGTCAATAAAATAATAACAAACTAACATATGTTGGCAAATTGATAAAACAAAATCAAAATGACAAAAGATGACAAGTCAAAAAAGGAAGTTGACATGACTAAAGATAACAAGTTGACAAAGGATGTTGACATGACCAAAGATGGTAAGACAATGAAAGGAGTCAACTTGTCATCAATGTTGACAAGTTGATTACAATAATCAAAATGAAAAAATAAGTTATTTTGTTAAGAAGTCAACAAAGTGATAAATCAACAAGAAGAGTTGATATGTTTGGTAAATCAAACAAGTTTGGCGAATCAAAGGTTATGGGCAATAAAACTCAAACTAGGTGTTCAACAAATAATTTTGAGGAGTTACTTGATTTTGTGATGAATTTAAAGATGGAAGTGAAATTGAGACAAGTTTTAAAGTATGTCCATAGTTGAGAAATATGAGATTGAAGTCATTTTAAAAAATATGAGGAATGCCAATTGCAAATGTTTGCAAAATCACCAACACAAAGATTGAACATTTTGATGAAATTATGTTAGTATTTTGAATTTGACTTGGAAAGTATGGAATGAAAGACTTGTTGTTACATGGAGAATCCAATGTGAACAATATTTTGGAGAGTTTAAGGAAGAAACTCGGGTTGAGAAGACCTCAACTAGCTCCCTTTGCAATAATGATGGTTGACAAATGGAAGGTGTAGCTAATTGGTTTCATTAGGAACTTGAAAATTGACTTAGTAGGCTATGTTTATTCAATTATCGTGTTGAATATGGAACATGGAATTGAAGGATATTCCATGCTTCTAGTAAAACCATGGTTAAAATATGCCAAGGCCCATCATAATTGGGGTGATAACACCTTTACAATTACTTTGGAAATAATAATAGTGACGTTTAGTACCGTTAAACATGTGAATGTAAAATCATCTACACAACCTACAAATTTGGACAATGAGTTTGATTGTGAAGAAGGTCTATCATAACAAGAAAAAGAAAAATTATATAAAGTGTTGCTAGAGCTATGGCCTATACAAGAAATGGCATTAGATTTATCATATTCTTAAGGGAAATTGATTGTGGCATGTTATAGCCATAACAAAAATCTAATTATCTTGTATATTTTTATGAAACTACTCAAATAACTATTTTAAAAAATAAAAATTGTTGGATGGATTGCAATGTTTCAGGAACAATTAATGAAAATGAATTTGGGAAATAAGGCAAACTCTCAAAATGTATTGGTTAATGTAATATTACCGATTGTGTTTTAGACAAATTAAAAATGTGTTAACAAATTAGAAGGATGTATTCACTTGGAGTTATAAGGAATTAAAATGGATTCTTATATAAATATGTGAACATAAGATTGAACTCACAACAAAAGCTCAACCTATTAAATAAAGACAATATAGAGTGAACCTCAAATATGCATTGAAAGTTAGAGAGGACTTTAATAAATTACATGATCCTAGTATTATTTATCCTATTGAAACAAGTTAGTGGTTGTTTCCACTTGCCATTGTACTTTTTTAAAATGGAAAATTATGCATAAGTGTGGATTATTTTAAATTGAATGCTCATACCAAGAAGGATCCATTTCCGTGTCATTTCTAAATTTAATATTATACTCTATTGTGGGGCATGAGATGTACTCCTTTATGGAAAATTATAATGGTTATAATCAAGTTAAAATGGTGGAAGAGGATAAAGTAAAACCAACTTTCATCTTAGAATGGGGAGCTTATGCATATAATGTATTGTCATTTGGTTTATGCAATGTTCTTGCCACATTTCAAGAAGTGATAACTAAGACTTTCAAGAAGTTTTTAAATGACTTTATGCAAGCACTTCTTGACAATTTTAATGTGTTTGGAAATAAAGGGGATCATATGTATCAATTGCAAAAGTGTTTATAAGATTGTAGAGTAAATGGCATTAACCTCAATCTTGAAAAATGTGATTTTTGTGTCAATTTCAATGTGATCCAAAGACACATTATATGTGGTGAAGGATAATTAGTCGATCCTTGTAAAATCCCATCTATTATTACAATGCCAACTCCAATGAATGTCACGAAAATAAAGAAATTTCTAGGGGCAATGGGTTTGTACAATGACATTATTTTTGAAATTTTGTTAATAAAGCAACATTGATGTGTAAATTGTTGAAGAAAGATGAAGCTGTTGATTGGACAAATGTTTGTGCCAAGTCATGGGAATGGATGAAAGCATCCATGACATGGCAATTGACATTTATTGTACCTAATTGGAATCTATAATTTTAGGTTCATACTAACGCTTCAATCTATGCTCTTGAGGTTATGTTGGAACAAAATTTAGTAACACCATTGATACACCAATTTACTATGCTAGTAAATTGATGAACAACATAAAATAAAATTATAGGACAACATAAAAGGAAGCATTGTCAATGATTTATGTTGTGAAAAAAATTAAGCATTATTTACTTGGTAATAGTTTTATATTTTTTGTGGATCACCAAGCATTATTGTATTTAATAAACAAATCGGTTGTGATAGGTTGAATAAATAGATGGCTTTTAATATTATAAAAATTCAACATTAAAATAATTTACAAACTAAGATGAATTCATTTCTTACTAAATCATTTACTATAAAATCAACCATGATGAACCAATTAGAGGTGTAGAAAATCATTTACCTAAGACAACTATTTTCATAATAGGAATTGAATGGTATGAACCAATTATAAAATATTTAATGAAAGGGTATTTTGAGGATGATATACCAAAAGAAAAAAGTAGTTGATTACCATCATATCTAGATTGCATACATTAAATGATTGATAATTGTATAAATTAGGACCAAATGACAGTTTAAGACGATTTTCATTATCTACAAAAGTAGCTAATGGATTCACATGAAGGCTTGCTAAAGGCCATTTTGGTTTCAATACCACTATTAAAAAAATATTGGCATCATGTTATTGGTGGCCCACACTTCATGAAAACAATATTGAAATGTACCAAACTTGTGACATTTGCCAATGACTTGGGCGAGGCAAGGCTCCATTCAAACTTGTGATGACCTTTGAACCTTTTATGAAATGAGGTTTGAATTTCATGGGGCCAATCAAATTGGTAGCAATATATATAGGCAATCCATACATTGTAGTAGCCACAAATTACAGCAAGGCTAAAAAATTAAAAGATAATATTACTTAATATAGCCAAATTTTTGTATGAACACATTGTCATTCATTTGAAATGCCTAACTCATATAGTAAATGATTAGGGCAATCATTTTATCAATGTGATTTATCAACATGACAATTGAAGTACTTATTCAAAAAAATATGACACATGATGACTACCCATAGGGCAATCAACAATAAGATTGTAGGCAATATACTTGCCAAATTAATTAACACAAATCAAATAGTTTAGGATTTTATGTTATTAATTATTTTATAGGCATATTGAACAACACATAAAATAACAACTCCATATATATATATATATCTGTCTTGAGTTGGTTTATGGAACTCAACTTGTTGTGCCAATAGAATTTAAGGTACCTATGAAAAGAATTTGAGATATTCCTAAAAATGACATTTAGAAAGCAATTTGGGTAAGGATGGAAAATTTAATTCAACTAGATGAAGGTGACTTGTTATTAATAGAGCCAAAGACAATTTAAAACATTAAAAGAAATCATGGATAATTTTCAAGACTTGACATTATTATTAGATGTAAGAACTAAAGCCATGCAAGCAATTGAATGGATGTTAAACTATGAGTTTATTAAATTCCAAGTAAAAGATCCACATTTAATTTTATTGTTGTTAGAAATAACAATCCTACACACTCAACATTTGGTGAAAATTTTGAAAAAAAGACCTCGCATTGGCAAGGTAACATATTATCAATAATGTTTGCCTCATCCTATGAAGAGAAACAAAGCAAAGAAATACTTAAAAAGCAAACCAATCTCAACAATAAAAGAGGGTACAAATTTGTGAGATAATGAAAAAGGAGATTTCTAAATTCCTACCAAAATGTACATGCACACCATAACAAGTAGTCATATCAAAAGTTGAAGAGTTTGTCTATGTGTGAGGGCACTACAATAGCCACAAGAGCGACAATGTTATGAAAAAAATTAGTATGAATCTTAATCATAATGACAAAGTCAAACCAACAAGGCAAAGCAATTAAAACTAGCAAACCAAAGCAACAACCCGATTTGACATAACAAATTGACTTGATTGGAAGAAGTTAGTTACTAGCTAGAAGTGGACTAAACGGGGTAGATTGTCAAAACATGTCAAAATAGCAATAGTGACAAATTTATTCTAGTTAGACACTTGGTTGTTTTGAGATGCTAAAACTAAATAGTGATAACCACTTTTTGAAATATAAAAGAGAAAAGTGTAGTAGAATAATGATGGTTATCAGCTGATTGTCTAGATTGCTAGGCATTCAAGGTGATGTTTATAAAGACTCAAGACACATGTGGGAAGAGAAATCATGTAATTAAAAATTAAACATCCTTTATCTTTTGATTCCTAGTTTTGTGGGCACTCAAATGCTAGAAAATGTAGTTTGTTTGTTGTTGGATTGTGTTCTAATCATTATGTTTACATGGTATTTATAGGCTAATGAGCTAGGACAAGAACTTAGGAGTGATGCATGAATCACCAATGATTAAATTTATCAAAATATATTGCTAACAAATCTCAATTTTATGAGATAGATTTTCATGGAGAGGATGTTTTCATGGCCAACAAACTTTTCCTAACCAAATGCACGGAACTTTGATGGATGAACATGACACCATCTCATAGAAATCATAGACCTTGTAAACAACAAATAAGTAAAAGCTTGGCTCCAAACCCTTTGAATCACTTAAACAATTGGACTAGCGAACACTACAAAGCCTTCCCTCATGCTAAAAAGGAACCAAAACAATTGAATTTTCACTCTTTTTGTTGCTGGGTTGCAAAACCAAAATCAAGAAATCCTCAATATGGTAAAGTTTAAAGTCTTTCTTTTTTTGCTGACCATGCAATGCAAATTGTAGGTGCAAAACATCTGTATCCTTTAGAGCATCTCAACGCACTGCAGCAGCATGGCATGTACACTAATGCCCACTGTACACTAGGAGTCATGGCCGAAAAAGGTTGGGGCCAACTTTGAGCAGTTTTGGCTTGTTGTTTGCTTACAAAAATTACTCAAACTCAATATCTCACTCACCTTAAGTCTAAAAATTTCCAAATAACCTTCATTAAATCTTGTTCACTGAGGACTTTTCAAGAAATTTACCAAGAGAGTGCCCAAATTCCCTAATAATTTGTAGTTTTGATTTAAATGAAATTTCATTGAAAATATTGTTCAATACTCAATAACTTATCCACTGTAGGTGGAAAAATAATGAAACCAACTCAATGCACCCCTACTCATCAAGGGCTTACCGATGGTACCAAAAGCCGCCCAAGAGGCCCCATGATTTGGGAGATCGCAACATGACAAACAAAACAAAACTAACTAACTAACTAACTAACTAATTCCCTTCATAGATAGATGGGTGGGTATGGGGGAATAATTAACATTTGATGTCAAATATGGTAACACCAACAAAGGCTCAAATAGAAGATGGGTGGAGATGCTCTAAGTCCAAATTGGTAGCAACTTCATATATGAGGTAGGTAGATCATCAACAATTTGTGAGCAAGTCCAAAATTTGGATTTGTGACACACAGAATGGTCATGCATTCACAACTCCATATTGGTCTGTTCAAGGACCCTCATTCATCAAACATCTTGAACCTTAGTTGACAATCATCAGTTAATGAAATTAGAGCACTCACATCATGGTGATTTTTGAGCATGTTTCTTGTGTAGTAAATAAGCCATCAGGAAACCTCAGTTCAGCACAAACAATCACTTGGTGCTCCCAACATTACCTAATGTTGACTCATTCTTCAAAATCACTTGCAAAGGAGAGTGAGAGGAAGACA
>Ga0209611_10014615_pt1 | contig 10447 bp, 6 predicted proteins | sample S1TSphgellanicum_3_FD_187693 | JGI IMG/M metagenome (GOLD analysis project Ga0209611, IMG submission 187693) | Host-associated microbial communities from peat moss isolated from Minnesota, USA - S1T2_Fc - Sphagnum magellanicum MG (SPAdes) (version 2) | ecosystem: Host-associated > Plants > Peat... | reverse complement strand
TCAGCTCATACCAGCCTGTAAGGTCCTTTACACCAATGTTTTTACATTTATACCAAGCATAGACCAATATACAACACCAACATTGGCATACACATAATCAAAACATACATTATGCGTGCAAAATTTCAAGTGATGGTGTGAAACACCAATGAATCAAAAGCATAAACTAAATTGATGTTTTGTGGCAGCACATCAGTGGGAGAATTAATTATGAAAGTTACCCACATAATTAATTAATTTTACAATGATTCACCTACTCACTTGCTGCCACAAAAGTAGCCCGCGGTTTTCCCACATGTGAACTTTTTGTACTTTAGAATGGTCAAGCCCTTGCCCATTATTTTGGGTAATGTGCCAGCAACCCCATTAGGGCTAGCTAGGGGTTTCACCCAACATAAAAGGGCAAGGCCATTACATGACATTAAGGTCTGGGGCCACAGATTCAATGATTTAAAAACAAAATCTGCCTTGGTTAAAAGACACATTTTGGTCACTATTATGAGTGAATGACCACAGGATATAATGTCATGTAATGTGATCAAGAAAATGCGATAATTAGCCACCCCAGACCTTAATGTTTCTTTCAAAAGCAATCTCTCCTCAGTTTTCACATGTGAAAACCATCAGGATGTGTACAGGTGGAGCAGAGCACACAGCTTCAATTCATGTTATCAAACATGATTGGCAACTGGCACACACAATCCCACCTCAACAGTGATTATTGCTTAACAGAAAAAGAAATCATGGCTACACCAGGAGAAAAAGAACATACCAATGACGATTCTTGGTTGACGTTATGGTCACAGTTGCATTCTTTGTCTTCTTATGTTTACAAACTGCAATCAACCCCAAGTTCTGTAAATGCTGTTTTTAGCCTAATGTGAAGCTTGGTCAGCATAAGAATAAAGCCAGCTGAGCTTTTATCAACTGCCACCAGCTTGCTATCTGTCACTGTTGTCGAGTAATTATTATCATCTGCCAAAGAGCCCACCAGAGCTCCCTGCAAGTATGCCTCACACGACTTCAACAGTCCAGCTCCATGTTGCACAAAATGTTGTTGAATAAGGACCTCCAAATGCATCAGAGGTCGACGGAGCAGGTACAGCATGGACTTGCAAGACAACAAGAATGCATTCTCATTATACAGAACAGCATTTTTCTCACCCTCCGCAGTGCCCACCTGGCGGTCATATCCAGCTTCATTGAAATAGGGCTTTGCATTCAGGACAAGACCCTGAATTGAGACAAGAACTTGAAGAATGCTTGATGTTGATGGGTTCCATACTTCTGTACCTTGACCTGTCCATGTGTTGAGCAGGCTGAGGCAGACTTTACCATTCTCATACAAATTTGGGTTTAGTCGTAATCCACCTGAGTGATAGTGTGCTAGAGGGGGTGTATGGGGATATCCAGGGGGAAAATAAAAATCAAAAACAAACAAGCCATCATGGTAGGGTGTGCTTGGTGCACCCAGAATAACAGCTCTCAGCAAATCCATCCGATCTTCATAAACCCGCACATAGATTGTATCAGGGAGGTTCCTCTGAAGAATGCTCCACTCGGACTGTATTTTCTTCACCCATCTTCGGTCACTGCTTGCCTGGGCAGTCTCAGCAATGAAATGGTGATCCAACGGATCCATTACACTGTCAAAGTGCTTTATACTCTGGAAATCAACAATCTTCCTCTGCAACTCATCTCTCTGAGCTTCAGGCAACACCTCAGGCCGTAAGAAAGACAATACATTTTCGCTGCCAGCTTCTGTGGCAAGTTTTAGGTCTCTGTGCAAGTCTAGAGACTCTGAAATGTCCACTGGTTTTACATGCTGTGATGAACCCAATGACCTCCCACTCACAATCAGGGGCCGCTCCTCAGCATGGTTTCTTGTGGAGGAAGACCCCTCCTCATCATCTTTCAATTCAGACTCTGCTGCAGTGTCAAGTTTTCGAAGAGCATCACTACCACTTGGAGATGAGAAATCATGTGACTGATGTGGGTCACTATTCCTGTCAAGGAGCTCTTCTAAATCTGGTTTTCCAGCAACTCCTATTTCCTCTGGATAAACAGACTTGTTCGCATCCCTGAAGCCAAGAATTCCTGACGCCATTCTTGAGACAAGCCCTATTGCTGCAGCAATTGGGCCAATAAATCGTGCAGGCCTGGAAGGAGTTGAAGTACCACCTTCCCCAGGAATTTCTCTGGTACTCGGGACTGGTAACGAAATTTCCTTGTTTGCATCTGTGTCACTTGGGTCACTGTCTCCCAGGTCCTCAGCTGCTTGATCACGTTCATCAGAAGAGTCTACAGTTTCCCAGCTGGCTGCATCATCATCGCCATCATTCTCCTCTGTATCATCAAGGTCACTTGTATGTGCAGATGAAATATCATCATCATCACGGGCTACCACATATACTGCCTGTGGTCCCACCTTGGAAACCACACCATTGGCCCATGCAACTTCAATGTCTCCATCTTGAAGCCCAACAATGAAACCAACCCATGAAACATCCATCCCTTTCAGCTTAGAATCTTGGGCAATTGATAATGTGCAACCTTGCTGCTCCAAGCTCTTCTGTTCTTCTGGAGCATCAACCACAAGATCCATGGACACTGCCTCTGCAGTGCCTTGTAAACTCAATGTCTCTCCCACCTCAGATGCATCTCCAGGGCCATGGACACTGCTCTGTCCTGCAGGTAAGCGAATTACAACATCTCCTAAACAATATGTATAGTCAGGGTGCTCCAAAAGCTCATACACACTCACAGTCTCTTCCTTATCAAATTCTTGATGCTCCTCAGGGTGCTCTACTGCCTTCAACCATCGCACAACAGCTGTGCGTTGCTTTGCATCAACACTTTTCACCACACCTGCACGCCGAACCTCATTTTCCAGTCCTTCTCCATCTGCACCTCGCTCCAACACATACTGCTCAGGCCAGAAGTCATGGTCCCCAAGATGATCAACTGGTATGAGGGAGCACGCACTGACATTATTTGATCGTGTCGCATCTTGCCACAGCACATCCAAAACAGTCCTTGTACTAACAACCAAAGCCGACCTCTCTGCCACTTTGTCCTTCTTCAACACTTCTTGGTCCTTCTTTGCAGCCCGCCTCGGCTGCAGTTTACCTGCCCGCCGCTTTCCCAATCGCTGCTGCCGTCGCTGCTGAAACTCCTTAGAATCTGGAGCTGCACAGCAAGAGCTACATGATCCTGAAGCAACACCTCCATCCATGAGTGAAGCTACTGGACTTGATGAAGTAGCGGGAGATAGGTCAAGACTACTTGGCATCAACAAATTCTTTTCAGTCTGCTGTGTTTCGTCTTCCAGACATTCTTCCATATCCTCATCTACTGTCAGAGCTCCAATGTCCCTAGTTCTCGCAACAGTGACCTTTGCCTTCCCCTCTGGCAATAGGGTTCTGTCTCCAAGCTGCCAGTTTGTATGGACAAAACACATCATTGGGACAAGATCTTTAGGGTCTTGTTGCTCAGTGGGCACTGCAGATGAGTGTGTAGCTGATGCACCAATCCAGTGAACTAGCACGGAGTTTATCTCTATGTCCACAACTGTCCCTTCTGTTTGATTACCCTTCCAGCTTCCCCGCAGCCACTTTGCACCTTTGAAAACCCCAGAGAATGCTGCACGTACTCGCTGACCTGGGTAATAGGGCGATTCTGCATCATCCAGAGGATTCTCACAGACAGGAACAAGTCGGTCTGGGTCAGCTTGGAATACCTTACATCTGCTGCCATCCTTGAACAGCACTGTGACGTTGTCGATAACATCTTCAACACGGCCAAGCCAGTGGCAATGAATGACATAATCTCCAGGGTTGAAAGCTCGCACACGCCGTAGCATCCGACTATCGACATCCCGCACAAATCTTTCTGGCATGTTCTTGGAGAGCTCCAAATCCACAAAAATATTTACATTCACAACGGTACCAGTCTGTCCCAGTGGCGTTGCTGCGGATGCTACAATATCCCCATGCATGAAGGCACGATCAACAACCTCCAGTTTACTCACCTCTTCAGTAGTCTTTGTGGAGTTCAACCAGACAACACGAGCATAGCCTTTCGAAAGCTCACGATTCTTCTCCTCCTCATCCTCCTCTTCATCGTCCTCATCTTCACTCTCGTCACTATCGTCACTATCGGAATCTCCTCCCACTCTGACGACCAAACCTATTCTTGGAGGAAGAAACGCAAGGGACGTCACAACATCCTCCCTGAAAATTTGGGCATTCGACAACACTCTGCGGTCTTCTGGATCGCATCCTTCTGGTTCAGCAGAAAGAGCTAAGTCTACCGACCTTTCCATGTTTGCCGTGCACCACAGCACAAGAGTTCCGGCTTGAAAGATCCCTCTCTCAAATCCCCTGCAGCAGAAGAATGTAAGCTTTGCGACTAAACCTTTCCCTCTATCTCTCACACACACACACGCACAAAATTCTGCAGGTGCTTGCCTCTTAGACACTTCACAAATTCTACGGCTCCATCGCCAATTGCAAGCTCTGACTACAATCCGACAAATTCTAACACAGATTCCAATTTATCTCTCATACGAAGCCTTCCTCTCCCTCCCTCGAGATCTGCGAATCAAACTATACTAGGACAAGAGAGAGCCATCTACGGTCGAGTTGCTCGAGACTTAGGGCGCTGGTACTTACAGAGAGAAAGAACATGCAAAAGCCCTCGTAAGTTCGGAGTTCAGGAGTTAGGGTTAGGGTTTACGGTGTTGGTCTTCTCTCCCTTTCCATATTTCACTCTTACGAAATCCAACTCGGCTTGCCTTTTGCTTTCTTATTTACGCAGCTCTCGACCACAACTTCAGAGCTTTCCCACCCCTATTCATGCAGCGTTTGCAATCTACCTTTTTCTTTCCTATTTTCTGTTTCAGAATTCTTCTTTCCAGAACGTCAACAACATCAATCTACTAGTGGAGAGCAGCTCAGCTTCATCATAATATTTATTCCAGAGGTCACTTTGTTCATGAATGGAGTTTTCAACATTGCTAATGATCTTCCACTCATTAAATACATCAACCAAGTAGTTGTTGAATCAAGCTGAGCCCAACTAGTGACAGTCTCTTATGCTGTAAACACTATACCTGTGGATGAGAAGTGACTGCTACCAATCAGGAATTCAATTTCAAAAAAGATGGGAAATACTTAACAAGCAAGACAACTCTACAAATGCTGCTTTAATTCCTGTTTTCTGTGTGCAGACATGACTGAATGACTAGATTCCAGTGATTGGGAAGTAATGACACAGAAACCCAAAAGTAAACATTAGACATTTGAGGCCTACATCAGCAAAACAAGCATTGAAGAAAGCAGGAAATCTCTGCAATCTACTACACCTTCAGGTGGCGTCACCCACATAGGGCAACAGCAACAGAGGTGCATCAAGTTCTAAACCAAGGCTTGAAAACCAAACCTTTCTAGTTATTTCTGGCAGAATACAACTGCCTCCTGTATCTTAGTCAATGAAACATGGCACAGTCAATGTTTCTGATTCCAAACTGCCAATCAATTTTTGGTAGCTGGATCAGTCTGCACCCTCCTCTGTGCAGTGACTTGAGCTGAGGTGCTGTGAATGATATTCATTATACTGGAAGAATAGCAACATGGAATTGTCCTGTCACCTACATGATTTGTATGTTTTACTGGGTACAGGAAACTCATCCTTGATCATCAGTTGCCAATTTAGTAAAACGGAGCTACTAGTCCTTGTGAGTGGATTTAGTTCTCCTTGGTTCTTCAGCAGATAGAATGTTGAGATTGCAATGGGAACAAGGGGTGCTTACAACCTTGTCAGGCCCATGTTAGCTAATCAATGGTAACCTGTTGTACTCATTGGTGCTGGTGATAAATGAGTTGCTGGTCTATATTGTTGTCTTTTCACCTCCCAGCTAGTCATGGAACCATCTACAAAATCGTAATACCAGCCATGGAGTCCCAGTTTTCCTTGTTTGACTCGATCTTCAATCCATGAAAATGTCAAGAGGTTTGCCAGAGACACGTTTATGGACTCCTGTACATACAAACTTTTGTTACTATGGGTGCATCAACATATTTTATGAGCTTGTATAGAAGTAAAGTGTCAACTTTGAAACAAAGGAGAGAGTGAGAAAGAAGAGACTTCACCTGCTCACAGAAGCGGCATTGATCTGTGATAGATCTGCCAGCCATAAGCTTCAAAGTATGTTCCCTTGCTGACATTCCAATCTTCATCCAGCTACCTATGAAATCACTGCAAGAACAGCATGAGTGCACAAAAGTGTCAATGTTGAAATACTCGCTTTATAACATTTGTCAATTGCCAAAACACTTGCAGATTCGCAAGAATAGTTGTTGAGAGCTGTGATCTTCAAACCCCAAACAGAAGTTTGTGTTCACCATTACAGCACAAGTGGCAGTTGACTTTATGCAAATTCAAGAAAATTGTATGTACATCTGCAATGGTAAGGATAGTGCCCAACTCATATGTTCTATTTAGATGGCAACATTTGCAACATTCTGAACCTGCTCATATGTTCTGCAAAGAATCTGACACAGTCCAGAAATACCTTGAAGCTAAGACTTGAAATGAAGTATTCATTTCCTGTCCTGGTAGTGAGAATTAAACAAAGCCATTGGAGTCATGAGATTGTATTTAATTGCCAGTTTCAAGTTTCCACCTACTGAAGTAATTGACTGAATTGCATTGGGCACTGAGGTTTTGCTCTATTTGCAAAGCAATGTTTCCATCTTGTAGCTTCATGAAACAATGCATCACAATCACATCAATGATATATTGCAGTTACAAGGTGAAAATGATGTTATTGATGTCTCAAATTCTATCAGCTAAACAAGGTGAGACCAAACCCTCAGGCCATCAAACCTGGCAACCTGCATTAGAAGGACCAGTTTTTCCAATACATCGCAGTTTTCATCTGATGAATGTCAAAGAAAAGTGTGCACCTGCTGAAATCAGAACGAGTCATAAGAGCTCGAATCCCTCCACAGTGTCTGTGTCCCAGCACAATAATATGCTCAACCTGACATCCATCCACAAGTGACATTTCTTGTGATCAATACAACAGGATGTTGAGGTTACTCAAGCTGCCATCAAACTTCAAATGCACCTTGCTATAAACTTGTGCTGTCATGTTCAGAGAATAAAACCTGAAGGCCCATGACAGCAAATTCCAGAGCTGCACTTGTTCCATGGTAAGTACCCTACACACACAAACATTGAGCATGTGAGCCCATGGCTCCGAGGGCAAGAACTACAACCCCACCTCACAACGACATTAGGTCACAATATAGATACAAGAGCATACCATTCTCTGGGTTGAGAATAAATATAGGTCTTTAGCATATCAATGCAGTTCCTGAAAGTACAAAATCCTCCACTTGCAACTATGGACCAGTTTAACAATTCTAAATCTGACTCACAGAGAATTGTTACCTACTTCTACACTTGCAGCCCTCATAATCAGAAGACATCACTCCAGAAACAAACTGTCAATCTGTAGATGATAAGACAGTCTATAGAGTCCACCCTTGAAAAGATGATGTACTTCAACCTCCTAAGGAAAACTTGTACAATAACTCCAAAAACTACCAATTTCTGTCTCAAATGTAGTAGATATGCTCTTGCAACAGGGTGTACCTCTTTCTCCCAGGGTGGTACCAAATTGGCAACATTTCGCAGTGTGAAAACCTCCCCTGGTTCCAATTCCATGAGCATTGTTGGATCAACCCGTGAATCGCAGCATCCTATCACCATAACCTGCATAAGGGACAAAACAATCAATTTTGCTTAGTGGCAGCCAGTTCTGAAGTTTTGTGGCTCATGCATAGAGAAAGAAACACCTGTTGTTTCATCCACAACCATGTCACCCAGCAGCCTGACATACACCAGGAGCTATTTTCTGTGATATTCGAGAAGATATCAGGGAAAAACTGATTGGGAATGGAGCTTGTAGGACATTGAAGACTACGGTACCTTTGGCTTTTGACCATCTGCAAGCCTTGAAAACAGCTCTGACTCCTTACTGAACACACGACCACCATGAATCATGATTCTTGCATAATGGATAGAACCACATGAGATGTTTCGTTAACAAAGATACAAGAGTCCTGATCCTGATCAGAATGTTTTCTCTCATCAAGATTAGTCAAGTTAGATCCAATGCTTTGATCTCTTGTCTTTGACTCCCTCATCATATTACACTACCAGTTGCTAAGAGTAGAATCTCAGAAGGTTGCGTATGCTGAACAGCAATAAGAGTTCGTGAAACTCCTTATAATGCTGTGTTCTTCCCTGAGCAGTTTCTGTCCAGTCTTGAAGGCTCAGCATAAAAGGTGCATATGTTTGAGGACTAGCTGAAACAGAAGACTGTTATCCTAGTACAAGTCCACTGGTTGCATGCATCGAAGGCGATCTGAGAATGGAAGGAGCTAAGAACTCTAATAACAAATCAGAAATTGCAAATCACAGAGTAGTTGCAGAATGTTGAAACTTACAGGAATTTTTCCTCCTTGAAACGAATAAATCCTTTTTTGAGCCGATTCAGAACCGCCGATTCGGCAGGAGTGGATTCGGTATCCTCCTCAACTATCACCGGGGGCGTTAGTTCGTAACCGTCCATGGAAAAAGCTCCCAAGCCATTCACATGCGCATTCCTCTTCGTCTCCCCCGGATCACTATTACCACCACCACCACCACCACAGCTATCACCGTCTCCAAATGCTCTACCTTCTCCTCGGCAGCCTCCGTCCTCCATGCCTACCAACTCCGAGCTAATAATCCTCCGCCTTCGTGTTCCCTGATCTGTTCGCACATCTAGTAGACCACGTCCTTCCCCTACTCCGCGAACAGCAACAAGTCTATTCCCTCCTGCTGTGCTCCTACCACACTCCACATGAACTCGAGCACCTACATTCACAGCAGCACAAAGAGACAAACCTCCGAGAAGAACAACAGCAGCAGGAGCCGCCGGTTTACGAAATCCGATCGATGAAAATCCGAACGCATCCGGAATCTCAAAGGCACCAGATGCTGCAGAAGCTCGCGGGAGACTGGAAGCTGGGGAGCAGGAAGAAGAACAACACAGAGGGAGCGGAGCTATGGCAGCAGCAACCTTACAAAGAGGCGGCATGATCACGGATCCCGTGACGGACATCGCTGTGCAGCAGCGTACAGACCCGACTGTGTGATCGATCAGGCGACAAAGACAACACCGCTGCTCTCAAAATGCAGAGTTCGTGCACATTCATTGGATTCGTGCATTGGGGTAATCGCCCTGCCACCGCCCACGGTAACCTCGTAGGTACGACTACAGTACAGTACACATACTATTTATTACAAAAGACCGTACAGTACACAACAGGCACTACGGTTTAAAGTACTGTACACACAAAATGCACACAAACAGCGTGTGTTTGGTTTTTAAAGAAACTGGCACTTTTTACTACAACTACAGTACTGCTCTCATGCCCTTTGGGAGTCTGATTTGGTGTAGGGTAGGCAAACTAGTTGGCGATAGTACACTTAAAAACACAGAGGAACTTAGTGATCTGAGCAGACCTCTGTTGCCTCTGGCATCCAAAGATGAGTTGGAGAGCAGCTCTGGGTGCACCTAGTGTGCTTTAGATAGTTGGATTTGGACTACAGATGCAAAAGATATGGTCTCTGGAAGTTTTTTGTGTCATTGTCCCAAAAAAAAGTCCCAAACATTTTTCCTCTCTTGCGTTCAAGAAATGGAAATCTTATCAATGTACATCCATGCATTGACACATGTCACAAATTCACCCTATCACCAAACAATCTCATATTCAAACTAATCATGTTCGTTGAAAAAACTACACATCTTTATTCAATGGCTGAGATCAAAACCCTAAAAATGGCAAAATTAGTGTTCAATCATCAAACCCTAAAGGTTTGTTAAACCCTAAATTAGTCATCACTCTCTCACATGGCGTCGACCCAAAAACTCCCTACCCCCTCCCCCTTTTGTCTCCTATCCACGCATGGGTCAAATTCCCGTGAATGCATTTCCTATCACTTCTCTAGTTTCTCCTCCCTCTTCTATCTCCCGTTCACACGTGTGTTGAATTCCCCTCAACTCGATTTCCACTCCCCCTTCCATTTCCTCTTCACATGTGGGTAAAGTTCTCTTCTTCACATGCAAGTCAGGTTTCCCTTGATTCAATTCCCACTCCCCCTTCCACCTCCTCTCCCCACATGGATCAAGTTCCCCACAACTCAATTCCCACTCACCTCTTTGATTTCTTTCTAGCACGCGAATGTCCTAGCGTGAAGCTCTAGCGCATGAATGTCCTACAAGTATGGCAATTCCTTTTAAAAGGAGCTCAAACTTCCATGATTTGAACTTCTTGTTTTAGTTTTAGTACAAGCAAAGGGAATGCACAACTTGATGCAAATTTTTGGA
>Ga0209611_10014614_pt1 | contig 10447 bp, 9 predicted proteins | sample S1TSphgellanicum_3_FD_187693 | JGI IMG/M metagenome (GOLD analysis project Ga0209611, IMG submission 187693) | Host-associated microbial communities from peat moss isolated from Minnesota, USA - S1T2_Fc - Sphagnum magellanicum MG (SPAdes) (version 2) | ecosystem: Host-associated > Plants > Peat... | reverse complement strand
AGAGGAGCCATATTTATGTTCTCATGCATCTTTGCGAATCTTTATACGATTTAGATTCCAAAAGTTAGCGTGAAAAATCTTCCCGATGCATTTTCAGTTATCCCTCTCTCTCGCAAAGTTTCCGCTTCACACTACCTATACCTGTTAATCAATCTCGGCAGTTCTCCTCAGCGTTATCCCAACCATCGCATCAATACGCCTAAAAACTTTAGGCATCCTTGCCCGAAATATCCCGCGTTACGAACGCAGCGCCAAAGTTTCCTCGTTTTTACCCATAGAGCGTTTGTGATGCACAATACGACTGGTGACCAGTACGGCGAGCGTTAACAGGCCGGTCGCGATGATTTCACTACGGTGTTGTGGGTTGAACAGCATGGAGATGAGTATTCCGACGATGAACACCATGGTTGCCCAGGTTAATCCAGGGAATAGCCACATGCGGTAACTGAGTGTTTCACCGCGCGCCTCGCGTTTTTTACGCAACACCAAATGTGAGGCGGCAATCACCAGATAGACCAGTAAAGCAATGGCGCCTGAACTTGCCAGCAGGAATTCAAAGACCGCTGCGGGTGCCAGATAGTTGCAAATCACCGCAATGAACGCGGCTGCCGTGGAGGCAATAACGGCAACCCACGGGGTACCACTGCGCGTGGTGCGAGAAGCAGCAGCGGGTGCATCCTGACGACGTGACAGCGAATAAAGCATGCGTGATGCGGTGTAGAGTGCGGAGTTAAGGCAGCTACAAACGGCTACCAGCACCACCACATCGACGATTTGGCGCGCATACGGAACATTCATCATTTCCATCGCTGTTTGGTATGAACCGGCTTTCATCAGCGACGGCGTATTCCAGGGGACAAGCGCAACCACAATGAAAATCGACAGCAGATAGAACAACGAGATACGCCAGATAACCGAGTTGGTGGCTTGGGTAATCTGCTTTTTCGGCTCACGCGATTCTGCGGCGGCGATGGTAACAATTTCGGTTCCCATAAATGAGAACATGGTCGTTAGAATGGCTGCCAGTACCGCACTAATGCCGTTAGGCATAAAGCCGTGGGTCGCATAAAGATTTGAAATACCCTGCGTACTGCTGCCCGGCATGAGTCCAAATATCGCCAGACTGCCGGCAATCAGGAAAGCGATAATGGCAACCACTTTCAGTAGTGCAAACCAAAACTCAAATTCGCCGTAGTTCTTCACGCTAAACAGGTTAGTCACCGTCAGGAATGTGGTGATCGCCAGCGTGTATTCCCAGATTGCAACCTGCGGGAACCAGCCGTGCAAGATAGTGCCTGCGGCGTTGGCCTCTAGCGGAATAACCAACACCCAGAACCACCAGTAGAGCCAGCCAATAGTGAAACCGGCCCAGCGTCCCAGTGATTTGTCGGCGTAGGAGGAGAAGGATCCGGAGTCGGGTGAGGCAATCGCCATTTCAGCCAACATACGCATAATCAATACCACCAGTGCGCCGGCCGCGATGTAAGCCAGTAACACGGCCGGGCCTGCTTCGGCGATCGCATGGCCGGAGCCGACAAACAGTCCGGCACCAATCACACCGGCAATAGATAACATCCGTACATGACGCGGCTTGAGGCCTTGCGCCAGCACATCGGCATTCTGTGAACTCATTGTTATTCTCCAGATTGTCTCTCGGGTTGTGCTCTGTACAGCCCGGCAGCAGCAGATGATTAGCCCAGACCGCAGTGCGGGCTGGGTTAGTTGAGGAATGCCTATGAATCCTGATATGGCTTCAATATGCCGCTGAGGATGTCCAGCGCCTTGCTGAACTGCGTATCAGGAATGGTTAGCGGATAGAGGAAGCGAATCACGTTGCCCTGCGGACCACAGGTCAACAGCAATAAACCACGCGCCATTGCCTGTTGCTGAATCGCCTGAGCCGTTTGCGCCTGTGAAAACTCCACGGCGACCATCGAGCCCAACGCGCGGATATCGGTGATGGCCGAGCAGTTGGCACGCGCACTGCTCAGGAAATCGACCAACTGAGCTCCGAGTCGTACCGAACGTGCACAAAGCTGCTCTTCGGCAATAACATCAAGCACCGCATGCGCCGCCGCAATTGCCAGCGGGTTTCCGGCGTAAGTGCCTCCAAGGCCGCCGGGACCCGGCGCGTCCATTATTTCTGCGCGACCGCTTACCGCCGACAGCGGCATGCCCCCTGCGAGGCTTTTCGCCATGGTTATCAGGTCAGGTTTGACATCGTAATGGTCCATCGCAAAGAGTTTTCCGGTGCGAGCGAAGCCCGTTTGCACTTCGTCGGCAATCAGCAGAATACCGTGCTCATCGGCCAGATTTCGCAGGCGGGTCAGGAACTCAGGCGGGGCAATGTGGAAGCCACCCTCGCCCTGAACCGGCTCCAGCACAATCGCGGCTACGTCCTGTGGTGCAATATCCTGGGTAAAGATATCGTGCAGGCTGTCAAGTGCGTCTTCAACGCTGATACCGGTTATCGGGTTTGGATAACGTGCATGCCACACCGAGGCAGGCATAGGACCAAAGTCGCGTTTATACGGCGCCACTTTGCCGGTCATTGCCATGGTCATGAAGGTGCGGCCGTGGAAGGCGTTGCCAAAGGTAATAATGCCGTGACGGCGCGTTGCTGCGCGTGCCACTTTGACGGCATTCTCTACCGCTTCGGCACCGGTCGAGAAGAAGGCGGTTTTAGCTTTACCGGCAATTGGCACCACACTGTTAATGCGTTCTGCCAACGCAACATAGCTCTCATAAGGCGTGACCTGAAACGCAGTATGGGTAAATTTTTCTAACTGATCGACAATCGCCTTAACGATGCGCGGGTGGCGATGGCCGGTGTTCAGCACAGCGATACCGCCCGCGAAGTCAATCCAGGTATTGCCCTCAACGTCACGCAGCGTCGCGTTCTCTGCCTGCTCGACATACCACTGGCAAAGATTTCCGGTGCCGCGTGGGAGTGCATCATCTTTGCGTTGTTGCAATTGACCGTTTTTACCTTCCATAACTTTTCCTTAGCAATAAGAGTCTTTACAAATCACGACAAACACGCTTATTTATCCCTGTGCCAAGGTTTGTTGCCAGAGCCACTTCTATAGAAAAGGGAGGATCCAATTGCGGAGTTTGTACGCCGATCATGTATTAGAGCGTTTGCGGTGTTTGCCGGAAGGGACGCTGCAACAGCGCCTGTTGGCGTGTATGCAGGCTGCGATTGTGGAGGGAATATTTCCACGTGCCACGCGATTACCGGCTACGCGGGATTTAGCGCGCGAACTGTCGGTTTCTCGCAATACCGTCCTTAACGTCTATGACAATTTGATGTCACAGGGTTACGTCACGGCGCGAACCGGTAGCGGCACCTGGGTAGCCGAAACGCTGCCGGAAAGGTGTTTAAATAGTCCGCGTAACGACGCTCTCAGCCTGCCCCTCGTCGCCAAAAGCGCGGCCATCTCCAAGCGCGGCTCGTCCTTGTTGGGACATGCAAACGCCTCGCCGTATCAGTGGGGTGCCTTTGTGCCAGGCGCACCCGATGTCACCCAATTTCCACATAAACTTTTTAGCCAAATTCAAGCGCGGCTTAACAAAGAACCCGATATAGACAGGCTTATCTACAGTAGCAATGGGGGCTGCACGTATTTGCGTCAGGCGTTGGCGGAGTATCTCAGCGTTTCGCGTTCAGTACGGGCCGATGCCGACCAAATAATTATCACCGAGGGAATTCATCAGGCCGTGGATTTGGTGACCCGTGTGCTCTGCGATCCGGGGGATCTGGCGTGGATCGAAGAACCGGGTTATTGGGGAACACGTAACCTATTGCGCATCAACGGGCTAAAAATTCAGGCCATGTCAGTGGATGAACAGGGCATTATCCCTGACCTGCCGCCGCGAACTCCTGTGCCAAAAATGGTTTTTATCACCCCGTCACATCAATATCCACTTGGCGTACATCTCAGTCTTGAACGGCGAAAACAGCTCCTGGATTTGGCGCGCAAACATAAAACCTGGCTAGTGGAAGATGACTATGACAGTGAATTTCGCTTTGCCGGTCAACCCTTTCCATCTCTGCAAGGTTTTGAGCCTGATGCGCCGGTCATTTACATGGGCACCTTCAGTAAAACACTCTATCCGGCACTGCGCCTCGGTTATCTGGTGGTACCAAAAGCATTAGCGCAGCCGCTCCGTGTGGCAGCGGCTGAGCTCTACCGTGGTGGGCATCTGCTGGTGCAGCGTGCGCTGGCGGAATTTATTCTAAAAGGGCATTACGTGGCGCATATTCGCCGTATGCGTAAACTCTACAGCCAGCGACGGCGCTTTTTGGCCAACTTGATTGAACGCTACTTAGGCAAGGATTTTATGCCTCAGGTGAATCACGAAGCGGGTTTGCACCTGGTGATCAATCTCCCTACCGGCTGTGACGATGTGGCGGTTGCCGCTCTGGCGTTGCAGCGTGGCGTAAAAGTGCGGCCCCTGTCGCAATATTATATGCATCTGCAAGAGCGACGCGGACTGCTGCTGGGTTATGCCTGCGTGGATGAAAGGCAGTGCCAGGATGCGTTCGGCGTGCTCAGAGCGTGTTTGATTCAGTTTGGGATTGTCGGGCGCGCGGAAAGCCTTAAATCGGAGGGTTAACTGATTACCGGCGGGATGCGCAATCAATCGCAATCTGTAGCGAGAAGCCACAGCATCTGTCGCTTAAATACAAAACGCCTGATGTAATTGATCAGGCGTTAGGATAAAGAGAAAGTATCAACCGATATCAGAACGGGTCACAACATTACCTACCCCAGGCCGACTCTGTATTCATATGCTCGGCTCGCCAGTGAGTATAAAATTCGCTATCATCCGCTCCCGCTCTTCATCCCGGTAGCCTGATGTCCAAGATAATCGATACTTTTATTGCCCCGCCTTGCCATGACAAGATTGAGATTCTCTATCAGGACGATCACTTAGTACTCATCAATAAGCCCACAGGGCTGCTCAGCCTCTCGGGGAAAAATCCGCAAAATCTGGATTCAGTGCATTATCGGCTGGTAGAGCTATTTCCCGGCTGCACCCTGATCCACCGCCTCGACTTCGGGACGTCTGGACTGATGGTGATTGCCCGCAATAAGGCTATCAATGCCGCACTTTGCCAGCAGTTCAGCGAGCGCACGGTGACCAAAACCTATAGCGCATTACTCTGCGGACATCTGGCTCACAACGAAGGGATCATTGACGCGGCGATTGCTAAAGACCCGGCGCTGTTTCCGCTGATGTCGATTTGCGCCCTAAATGGCAAGCCTGCTCGCTCCGGTTATCGGGTGGTTGAACGCTTTTATCATGCGCTGGAAGACGGGAGATTACTGCCATTGACGCGGGTCCAGCTGACTCCGGAAACCGGACGCACCCATCAGCTGCGCATCCACTGTCAGCACCTGGGCCACCCTATTTTGGGCTGTGACCTGTATGGCGGTCTCCTGCTGCCCGGTACCGAACAGACTCCTCGCCTGATGCTGCACGCCAGCGAGCTGCATTTTATTCATCCCATCAGCGGCGAGCGTATAAAAGCTCATCAAGCCAGCCCGTTCTGACTTTCTGCTTAAAATGGGGGGTGAGTGGGAAGGGATTACTGTGCTTTGCCTCAGAGTTTAATAACTCGCCTGCCGACATCAAATCGTCCAAATTTTAGGACGGTAGTAACGTTGCGATAATAATAAACAACCTCTAAATTAACTCCTTTAATACATGGAGTTATATCAATAAAATGCTTACGCTTGAAACGGTTGAAGTCCACACGGCTGGAGAGCCTTTTCGTATCGTTATTTCAGGCTTACCGGAAGCACAGGGTGACAGCATTGCAGAACGCAGAACATGGTTTCGCCAATATGCTGATGATATTCGCCAGGCATTAATATTCGAACCTCGCGGACATGCAGATATGTACGGGGGCTATCTTACGCAGGCGGTCTCCCCCGGTGCGGACATTGGGATAATCTTTATCCATAACGAGGGATATAGCGACCTCTGTGGTCATGGGATTATCGCATTAGCGACCGCGGCCGTAGAGCTAGGTTGGGTTGAACGGACCTTACCGGAAACACGTGTTGGTATTGATGCGCCCTGCGGTGTCATAGAGGCTTTCGTCAATTGGGATGGCAATCATGCCAATGGTGTCCGTTTTATTAATGCGCCGTCTTTTATTTATCATCGCGACGTAAAAGTCAGCACACCCACCTTCGGGGACGTCATCGGCGATATCGTTTACGGGGGGGTATTCTATTTTTATACTCGCGGCAAATCGCATGGATTACCAATACGTGAATCCTCAATTGACGCTCTCACGCAATTTGGTGCCGAAGTCACCCATGCCGCAAATACTAACTTCTTGGTTAAACATCCTGACTCCGCTGAGGAAGGCGTAATCTATGGGACAGTGATTGATGGTGAGCCCAGGCATGCCGGATCGTCTCAGGCAAACTGCTGTATTTTTGCTGACCGTGAGGTAGACCGTTCTCCTACAGGAACGGGGACTGCCGGGAGAGTCGCCCAGCTGTTTCTACGGGGTGAGCTTCAACGAGACGAAATATTGGTCAATGAGTCAATAATAGGTTCTGTCTTTCGAGGAAGGGTCATCGGTGAAACAACGGTCGGGGATTTTCCGGCAATCATCCCCGAGATATCGGGCAATGCTTATCTATATGGATTCTGTAAATGGCTCATCGACCCACGCGACCCTTTTAGAAACGGATTTTTAGTCAAGTAGTGTGGGACAATGAAAGCTGGCGCTACAATGACGCCGGAGCTCGTACTGTCCGAAGTAGACTTACCGACCAATAATACATTAGCGACGAGTTACCGGCGTAAACATTATTCACGTGGGGCTTTACTCATCAATCGAGAACAGTTTCTGTACGGTTGTTAAAAGATTGAAAATGAGAAAGATAATTGACAATACTTGACTATAATTATAAAAAATAGAGCCTTAACAACCAAGATGATTACTACATGAATTTTTATGGTATAAACTACCTGCAAACGCAGTCTAATTTAAATGATTACTTCAAGTATGCGATTATTTTTAGCACTCTGTTTGTTTTAATTGTCGTATTCAGCCTGTATATGCGTCATCGTCTACAGACTAAATATCGAGACTTAACGATTATCGCCTTCTTGTTTTTGCTGTTTATTTCCGGCGTTCAATACTCAGACTACGCAAATAGTGAAAATATACACTCTCAATCATCGCAAATGGTTAATTTTGTAAAACTCCTCGCCAGGGAAAAGAATGTAGGGGTTGATGCTATCCTTTCCAGTTCAGTGCAATTATCTGATGGTGTGATTGTTAAGATTAATGATAACTATTATCGCGTAAATTTAAGCGCAGATCAAAACACTTACAGCTTAGTCAGGATCGGGTTAATTAACCCGGACATTACCATTATAAAATAACGAGGGACTACATGCCTATCTATACACCGATAATAATAAAATTAGGGCTAGGAATACTTTGCCTGATTGTACAAATAAATCTGATGGGGAAAGGAAACTTAGCCCCATCCTCTGCAATGGATCAGGTTCAAAACTACGTATTAGGCGGAATTATCGGTGGCGTTATCTATAATGAATCGATAACTGTGCTGCAATTTGTACTTGTGTTAATCATCTGGACATTGCTGGTTTTCATTCTCAAGTTTTTAAAGGAAAATAACCGTTTTCTTAAGCATATTATTGATGGGAAACCGATTACATTAGTGCACAACGGCAGTGTAGATGTTAAAGAGTGTTTAAGGAATGGCGTTTCGGCCCATGATTTAATGTTTAAATTAAGATCTAACGGTATATATGAAGTTGAACAACTCAAGCGCGTAGTGCTTGAGCAAAATGGGCAGTTAACTATTATTCAAAGTGGCGATGAGAACATTCGTTATCCGATAATAGTGGATGGATTAGCAAACCATGACTTGCTTGAGATAATTAATAAAGACAGAGAGTGGTTAGAATCTAAAATCGCAGAGCAAGGCTTCAATAAAATTAGTGAAGTCTATTTAGGTGAATATTTGTCTGGCCGGATTAATTTGTACGGATATACAAGATAACCGTCGGATTGAAAGTTGATGTGAGGTTGCTAATGGCATTGTTAGTACGACTCATTTTCTAACCTTAGGTATGATTTGCATCCAATGATTAATACATTGAGGTGATAGCAACGTCCACTTTTTGCAAAAAGCGGCCCAAGGCAACGCACAAGGGCAGCTATGAGCGAGGAGCGGACGTCGGCTCTTACTCGTCATTTTGATGTAATATGACTGAGCATGTGTCTAACTGGCGGCTATTTTATAAACAGCTACTGTCAGGTATTGGATATATCAACTCTATCTCTGGAGCGTCAGTTAAATGCCTACCTGATCTAGCCATCAAGTACCCAGCAATCTCGTCAACACTGAGATCAACATGTAACATCTCAGGATTCTGGAACCAACTATCTGGCCAAAAAATAAGATCAGACGGATTACCGTTAAAATTCCTCTCAAGTAATGAAAGAGCAAAGTTTTGTTCGGATTCTTTGCCCTCGGAGTCACATATAAATTTGATTGTTTGAATCAATTCGCTCCAGGTATAGTCTGGGTAAAACCTCTCCAGATTAAAGGCCATCCTGGTAAATTCCCTGGCACGGGTCCAGGAGGAAAAATCTCTGAAATCAGAAAAAGTATAGGGATATACAACCTGGTTGTTCCATTCGCCCATCATGGTTACTAATATGGGATCTTCTTGAACAGAACCTCCATCAATTTTAGAAAGTATCATTTCAGCACTTTTTGAAAGTTCATTAATTTTATTACTACTGACTTTGCCTGGTCTCATTCTTTCCGGCAGTGGCATTATTTTAATCCTTGAGAAGTTAACTCATCAAATCGATTGATTTTAAACAATACTCTTTATGTAAATACGGTACTACCTTAGTCCGCTTCTGGCTCATGGCATCTCGATGAAACCTACGTAAAGGTCAACGGACGCGATGCGCCTGGTGAGCAGAATCATTGAAAGATAAGACTTTTCAATAACACGAAAGGCTAACTCATCAATAACTTTGCAACAGTGCCATTATTATTAAGTCTGGCACTCTGGATATCCCTTCCAACTTTATGCAGCCGGAAGGAGACTTGTTTGGCATTTAACGGGCTGCAAAAAATTAACCGCGTTAGCTTATGCAATAATATTCAACGAATCACAATACTATTTCATACTTTAGCCAGCGTGTTTATTTTTCCATTTCAGCTCAACTTCCATAACGACACTTATTGATGCAGGCAACACAGTCAGTGTAATGAGCGTGGCAACAAACAAGCCTCCGATGATGGCGTAGGCCATTGGCCCCCAAAAAACCTGCTCCGAGATAGGGATCATCCCTAAAATTGCCGCTGAAGCAGTCAACAGAATCGGCCGCGAACGGTGAAGGGCAGCGCTGACGATTGCGTTTTGTTGCGCCATCCCTTCACGGAAATTACTGTCGACCTCACTAATAAGAATAACGGCATTGCGAATAATCATCCCTGACAATGCAATGATACCCAACAAAGCCACAAAACCCATCGGCGTTCCGCTGGGTAGCATCGCAAGCACGATGCCAATTAGGGCAAAGGGAGCCATAAGCAAAGCGACAAGCATGCGGGAAATACTTTGCAGTTGAATCATTAGCAATACCAGCATGACGAATAAAGTTATTGGCAACACTGCGTAAACTGAATTGTTCCCTTTGGCTGATTCAGCAACAGTGCCTCCCTCTTCAATGTTATAGCCTTCAGGAAGCGAACGGCGCAGTTTGTCTACCATAGGAGAGAGTTGCTTTGAAACCGACTCGGCTTGCATACCAGGTGCCAAGTCGGTTTGCACTGTGATGAAAGGCAATCGCTGCCTGCGCCAGATAATCGGGTCACTCACGCCCCATCTCAACGTTGCCACCTGACTTATTGGGACTTTGCCCCCGTTGGTTGATGTTACCTTCAGATTGGCAAGCGTATCCAAATCGAGTCTCTCATGGTCATTGGATCTTAATACCACGTCAATTAACCTATTGTTATCACGCAGGGTAGTCACCACGCTTCCTGACCAAACAGTATTTAGCACCTCCGACAGGCTCTCGGAAGATACACCGGCGGCACGGGCAGCCGTTTGATTAACCTCAAGCGTGACGACACGCTCGGGTTCTCCGGCAGTAAGATTCACCTCTCGCGTCAAGTTACTGTTGCCTACGATAGCCTCAAGATGCTGTGCTAGCTGGCGAACCTCGTTGTAGTCTGGTCCACTGATGCGATATTTAAGCGGCCATCCAACGGGTGGCCCGAGTTCAAGCGGCGACACTCGCGTCGTGATATCTCTGAAATCTAGAGCAAGATGTGAATTTAACTGCTGCTGAAGCCTGTCTCTGTCTTTCAGGTTTCTAGCTACAACGACTAGCTGGGATGTATTTTCGTTATCG
>Ga0209611_10014613_pt1 | contig 10448 bp, 10 predicted proteins | sample S1TSphgellanicum_3_FD_187693 | JGI IMG/M metagenome (GOLD analysis project Ga0209611, IMG submission 187693) | Host-associated microbial communities from peat moss isolated from Minnesota, USA - S1T2_Fc - Sphagnum magellanicum MG (SPAdes) (version 2) | ecosystem: Host-associated > Plants > Peat... | reverse complement strand
TTCGTCATCTACGCAAGGCATCATGCGGCATCATATGAAGGCGGACGAGCCTGATAGGTCAGCACGAACGTCGTTGATTGTCAACACACTATCGCGACAATAATGAGCCATGATAGCCTGAGTGGTATCAAGATACTTGACTTTACGCGTGTGCTCGCCGGGCCGCTCTGTACCATGATGCTCGGTGACATGGGGGCGGATGTGATCAAGATCGAGCGCCCGGTGACCGGTGATGATACCCGCGGGTGGGGGCCGCCGTTCGACGCCGATGGGGAGAGTGCCTATTTCCTGAGCGTCAACCGCAACAAGTACAGCGTCGCGGCCGACCTCGACCGCGAGGCGGACCAGGCGCTGGTGCGGCAACTCGCGGCCGACGCCGACGCGGTCGTCGAAAACTTCGTCCCGGGAGCGCTCGAACGCCGCGGGCTGGGCGCCGAGGCGCTCCTGCGGGCGCATCCGCGCCTCATCTGGTGCACGATCGTCGGGTACGGCCTGGCCGATGCGCGCGTCGGCTACGATGTCGCCGTGCAGGCCGAATGCGGGTGGATGGCGATCACCGGGGCGCCGGATGGGGATCCAATGAAAGTCGGGGTGGCGCTCGCCGACGTGATCGCCGGCAAGGACGCGGCGGCGGCGGTGCTCGCGGCGCTCCTCGGTCGCGAGCGTCGGGGTGCGTCGGCGGCGTGGGCGTCCCGGCGCATCGTGATCTCGCTCGCGCACAGCGCGACGGCAGCGCTCGTCAACGTCGCGCAAAACGCGTTGGTGACCGGTGAGGAGCCGGCTCGCTGGGGCAACGCCCACCCCAATCTGGTGCCGTATCAGCTCTTTCACGCGGCGGATCGCCCGCTGATCGTGGCCGTGGGCACGGACGCGCAGTGGCGGCAGTGCGCGATCGCCCTTGGACTGGACGAGCTGGCGGCGGATGCGACGCTCGCCTCCAACGCGGGGCGCGTCGCCGCGCGCGACCGGGTCGTCGCCGCTGTCGCGAAACAAGTCGCCCAGGCGCCGGCATCGGAGTGGGTGACGCGGCTCGGCGCGGTCGGCGTGCCGACCGGCATGGTGCGATCGGTCGGTGATGCGCTGGGTCAGGTCGGCGCGTCGGCCACGAGCGGCGTGGCGCCGTCGGTGCCCGGTCGTGTGCGGCGTCCGCCGCCGCGACTCGACGAGCATGGCGCCAGCGTGCGGGCCCACGGCTGGCACGCGTGCGCGAGGTGACCGATCGCTCGCCGCAATTCGCGAATTGCGGGGGCAACGGGGCGGAAGTGTTGTATTCTGCGGCACTTGGACAACGTGCGGATGACGCTGGAAGCCGCCCGTGTGACGTCACAGCGGTGAAGCTCGTCATCACGGCGTGACAGCCTCTCTTCGGGACCCAGGACCGTCGGCAGGGCTATCCGGTACCGGCGAAACACGTTATCCTAGCCCGGTGAAGACGACGGTGACGGCCGCACAGGCCGAACAGTTGGAAGCCGACCAGTTGATCATCTCCCGGGTGCTGTCCGGACACCGGGAGGACTTCTCGACGTTGATCGGCCGGTACAGTGATCCGTTGTACCGACACGCGCTTGGCATGACCGGCAGTCCGGATGTTGCGGAGGACATTCTTCAAATGTCCTTCATCAAAGCCTATCAACACCTCGCGGAAGTCCGGGGACGATTCGATGCATGGGTCTTTCGCATCGTCGCCAATGGGTGCAAGGATTGGCTGAAGAACATCAGACGGACGCACCTCAGTTACGACGAAGATGATCAGCCGTCCGGGTATGCGACCCCGGAGGAAGATCTCGATCGAACCGAGTTGCGAAGCGACCTGGACCGTGCACTCGCGGCGCTCGCCCCTTCCCTGCGGGAGGCGTTCGTCATGAAGCATGTCGAAGGTCGCTCATATGAAGAAATGGCCGACTTGCTGGGTACAACGGTTGGAGCTCTCAAGATGCGCGTCCATCGTGCGCGCGAGGCGCTCCAGGTCCTTCTCGAGGAGAAATACGCGTGACGCATGACGACCTGAACGCGAACGAGCGGCTGGAGTCGATCGAGCGGCCGACGTCGCAGCTGCCGAGCCGGAATCCGCGCGCTCGCCAGGATGCGCCGGCGACGCCGCTGACGGATCGCGAGGTCCCGATCGGCGTGGCCCGCTCGAATGATCTCGTCCACGCCTGGCTCGATGGCGAGCTCTCCGAAGCCGCGCTCTCGGGCACCGAGTCGGCGCGTCACGTGGATTTCTGGAAGCGGCTCGACCGCGACCTCGAGTCACGGCGCGTGATGCAGACGCCGGTACACCTCCAGCAGAAGATCATGGATGCGCTCCCCGCGACGACCGCCTCGACGGCGACCGAGTCCGCGTGGTGGAGCCGGTCGATCGCCATGAGCCCGATCGCGGTCGCGGCGGCGGCCGCCGGCCTGCTCGCGCTGGGCGCCGTCGTCGGCGCGTCGGTGCAGGCCCGCTAGGCGAGCGACCCGCCACGGTCGGCCGCCCGGGTCCGCACGTCGGACCTGGCCTGACAGCAGACGAACCCCCGAGGGCATTGCCCTCGGGGGTTCGTCGTGTACCGCGATGTCAAGGGACCGCCTACTCGTGCGCCGCCAGATCGAGCCTGAGGAACGAGAGTCCAATGCCGTCGCGCACATAGTCGGCGATCCGCGACTCCTCGACGAACCCGCACCGCAGCAGCAGCGCGCGTCCGGCGCCGAACGCGTCGGCGTCGGCGCACTCCACGACGACGAGCCGCGCGCCGCGCCGCCGCTGCTCGGCAACCGCTGCGGCGATCAGCGCGCCACCGATTCCGCGCCGTCTGACCGCTGACGCGACGGCGACGGCGTGGAGCCGGGCCGCCCCGATGGTGCCGGCGACCGCGCCGTGGACCGCGACGCCCACGACCGCATCGGCCAGCACGGCGACGATCCCGCGCGCCTCGGCCGGCGCGTCGCCGGCGAGCGCTCGCGCCAGCGCCGCCCGCGGCGACTCCGCATGGAGGGTCTCGCCAAACGCCTCCGCGAGCAGCGCATTGGCGATCGGCGCGTCGGCTGGCGTCAGCGGTCGGGTCGTGACCGACTCCACGACCGTCCGACCCGTGCTCAGATGTGCAACGCCCGGCCGTCGACGGCGAGCGCCGCCTCGCGCGTCGCCTCGGCGAGCGTCGGGTGCGCGTGGATCGTGGCCGCCAGGTCCTCGGCGGTGGCGCGATATTCGAACGCGAGGACGACCTCCGCGATCAGTTCCGATGCCGTCGGCCCGATCAGGTGCGCGCCAAGCAGCTCGTCCGTCTCCGCGTCGGCGATGAACTTCACGAAGCCGCTCGTCTCCCCCGCCGTCCGCGCGCGCCCGTTCGCCGAGTACGGGAAGCGACCGACGCGGAATGCACGCCCCGAGGCGCGCACCTCGTGCTCGGCGAGACCGACCGTGGCGATCTCCGGCCACGTATAGACGACCCCCGGCACGGACCGGTAGTCCATCGCCGCCGCGTGCCCGGCGATCACCTCGGCGGCGACGATCCCCTCCTCCTCCGCCTTGTGCGCGAGGAGCTTGCCCCCCGCCACGTCGCCGATCGCGAAGACGCCGGGCCGGTTCGTTCGCATCTGTGCGTCGACGAGGATCTCCCCGCGCCGGCCGAGATCGAGACCGAGTGCCGTGGCGTCGATCCCGGCGAGATTCGGGCGACGCCCGACGGCGACGAGCACCACATCGCCGTCGATCGACTCGGTCGCGCCATCGCGCGCCGTCTCCAGCCGCACGCCGTCGGCGGTCCGCGTCGCCCCGGTGACGGTGACGCCGGTCCGCAGGTCGAGGCCCTGCTTGCGGAAGATCTTCTCCGCCTCCTTCACGATATCGGCGTCGAAACCGGGGAGGATCGACGGCGCGAGTTCGAGGACGGTGACGCGCGCGCCAAGGCGGCGCCAGACGGAGCCGAGCTCGAGACCGATGGCGCCGCCGCCGATGACGATCAGGTGCCCGGGCACGCGCGACAGCGTGAGCGCGCCGACGTTGGAGACGATGCGCGACTCGTCGAACGGCAGAAACGGCAGCTCGACCGCGACCGACCCCGTGGCGATGATCACGTGGGCCGCCTGGTAGACGGTCGGCGCGCCGTCCCCGCTCGGTGTGACCGTCACCACCCGGTCGGCGCCGAGGGTGCCGCGACCGCGGGCCCAGGTCACGCCATGCTTGCGAAAGAGGAACTCGATCCCGCGCGTGTTGGCCGTCACGACGTCGCGCTTCCGCGCGAGCATCCGATCGAGATCGAGGCCGACCGTGCCGAGCACGATGCCGTGGGCCGCCGCGTCGTGCCGCGCGAACTCGTAGTGCTCGGAGCTCGCCAGCAGCGCCTTGGACGGGATGCAGCCGACGTTGACGCAGGTGCCGCCGAGGGTCGTCTCCTGCTCGACGCAGACCGTGGTGAGGCCGAGTTGGGCCGCGCGAATCGCGGCGACATACCCGCCCGGGCCGCCGCCGATGATCACGACGTCGGCGGCCGTGGCGACCGGCGGCACTCAGTCCACCAGCATGCTGGCGGGATCCTCGAGCAGTTCCTTGATGCGCACCAGGAAGAGCACCGCCTGCTGCCCGTCGACGATCCGATGGTCGTACGAGAGGGCGACGTACATCATCGGGCGAATCACGACCTGTCCGCGCTCGGCGATCGGACGATCCTGGATCGCGTGCAGGCCGAGGATGCCGACCTGCGGGTAGTTGAGGATCGGCGTCGAGACGAGCGAGCCGAAGACGCCGCCGTTGGTGATCGTGAACGAGCCGCCGGTCAGGTCGTCGATCGTCAGCGTCCCGCTGCGCGCCCGCGCCGCCAGCGCCGCGAGCTCGCGTCCCACGTCCACGAGGCCGCGGCTCTGTGCGTCGCGGATCACCGGTACGACGAGCCCCTGCTCCGAGGCGACCGCGATCCCCATGTTCACGTAGTGCTTGTAGATGATCGTATCGCCATCGAGCTGCGCGTTCACGACCGGATACCGGGCGAGTGCGAGGCAGGCCGCCTTGATGAAGAACGGCATGAAGCTGAGGCGGACGCCCTGCTCCTTCTCGACGCGATCGCGCAGCCGGTCGCGGAGCGCGGTGACGGCGGTCATGTCGATCTCGTTGAACGTCGTCAGGTGCGCGGTCGCGTGCTGCGCCTGCAGCAGATGCTCGGCGATGCGCCGCCGGCGCGTCGACATCGGCTCGCGCGTCTCGCGCGCGCCGCCCGCACCGCGACCCGCCGGTGCGAGGGCGGCCACGGGAGGCACGGGCGCCACGCGCGACGGCGCGAGCGGCGCCGTCGGCGTGGAGACGATCGGAGATGCGGGCGCCGGCTGGCGCGCGAGATGTTCGAGCACGTCCGGCTTGCTGATCACGCCGCCGCGCCCCGTGCCGGCGACGGCGGCGAGGTCGACACCGGCCGCCGTCGCCACGCGCTGCGCGGACGGCGACGCGCGCACGGCGCGAGCGGGTGTCGGCGCCGGTCCCGCACCCGATCCGGCGGCCGCTGCCGCCGGAGGCGGGGCCGCGGGCGTTGGGGCCGCGGGCGTTGGGGCCACGGGCGGTGGGGCCGCGGATGTTGCGGCCGCCGGCTGGGCAGACTCGTCGAGCTCTCCCAGCAGATCATCGACGACGACGACATCGCCCTGGCGCTTCGCGTGCGTGCGGAGGACGCCGGCGCGGAGGGCGGGGACCTCGACCGTCACCTTGTCGGTCTCCAGTTCCACCAGCGTGTCGCCGGCGGCGACCGGGTCGCCTGGCTGCTTGGCCCAGCGCGAAATCGTCGCCTCGACGATCGACTCGCCGAGTGGTGGGACCTTGATCGCGATCATGCGGGGGTCGCGGAGAGTCACTGGCAGCGGTCGGAGTCGCCCCGTACCATACGCGTCAATATAACCGCGAGACTCTCGGTGCGAGGATTGGCCATCGCCGCGCACGGCGGCGTGGAGCAGCTCCACTACCACACGGACCTGCCGACGCCCGAGGTGCGGGAGCCGACGGATGTGCGGGTGCGGGTGCATGCGGCCGCGCTGAACCACCTCGATCTCTTCGTGCTCGCGGGTGTGCCGGGTGTGCACCTCGTGCCGCCGTGGATCGCGGGAGCGGACGCGGCGGGGACGATCGATCGCGTCGGCGCGGCCGTCGCCGGGCTGTCGCCCGGCGATCGGGTGATCGTGAATCCGGGGATCAGTGACCGGACGTGCGAGTACTGCCAGGCCGGGGAGCAGTCGGAGTGCGTGCGATTCCGCCTGATGGGCGAGCACCTCGGCGGGACGTTCGCCGAGTACATCGTCCTGCCCGCGGCCAACGTGCGCCGGATCGGCCCGTCGATCGCGATGACGGACGCGGCGGCGTTTACGCTCGCCACGCTGACCGCGTGGCGCATGGTCGTGACGCGGGCGCGGGTGGTGGCGGGGGAGACGGTGCTGATCCGCGGGATCGGCGGCGGCGTGGCGACGGCGGCGCTGCAGATCGCGCGATCGCTGGGCGCGCGGGTCTGGGTGACGTCGGGCAGCGATGAGAAGCTGGCGTGGGCGGCGACGCTCGGCGCGGACGCCGGCTTCAACCACCGGACCGGCGACGTCGGCCGGGCGGTGCGGGAGCGGACCGCGAAGCGTGGCGTGGATGTCGTGATCGACAGCGTCGGGACGGCGACCTGGGCGTCATCGCTCGGCGCGCTCGGTCGCGGGGGCCGACTCGTGAGCTGCGGCGGCACCTCCGGGCCGGTCGTCGAGACCGATGTGCGCCGCCTCTTCTGGAACCAGTGGACGATCATGGGGTCGACGATGGGCAACGATCGGGAGTTCGACGCGATCACCGCACGACTGAACGACGGCACGCTCCGGCCGGTCGTCGATTCCGTCTACCCGCTCGCGCGCGGCCGCGAGGCGTACGAGCGCCTCGCGTCGGGCGCGCAGCGCGGCAAGATCGTGCTGCAGATCGCCGAGGAGGCCTGACGTGCGGGTCCGGCTCGAGACGCGGTACAACGACTACGACTCGCGCGGCCACGTCAACAACGCGGTCTACCTCACGTACTTCGAGGTCGCGCGCCACCGCGCCTGGCGCGTGCTGACGGGGCTGACGGCCGACTTTCCGTTCATCATCGCCGAGGCGCGGGTGCGGTACGTGAGCCAGGCGAAGTTCGGCGACCCGCTGGCGATCGAGGTCGCGACGACCGAGGTGCGCACGAAGGCGTGGGTCTGGTCGTACCGCATCATCGACACGCGCGACGAGCGGCTGATCGCCGAGGGCTCGACGGTGCAGGTCTTCTACGACTACGACCAGCAGCGGACGGTGCCGATCCCGGACGTGCTCCGCACCAACCTGATGCGGGGCTAGGGGCGCCGGTGGAGACGTCCGACCCGGCGGCGGCCTACCGCGAGGCGGAACTCGCGGCCCTTCGCGCGGCGGTCGCCGCCGGCGTCGCGGCGGTCTGTCCGCGCGATGGGGCGACGATGCGGCGGCGCGCGATCGGCGGCGGTTCGTTCGGCCTTGGCTATGCCCGGCGCCGCGAGTGGCTGCTCTGCCCGACGTGCCGGCGGAGCGCGCTCTTCGATGTCGCCCGCGGCACGCGCACGTGACCGTACGCACGCGCGGCGTCCTCACGCCTGGGCAGGTCGATTCGACCGGCGTCGCGGGCACCTTCCCCGCGCGTCTGCAGCACGGGTTCGCGCAGCTCGGCGACTATGTCGTGCCGCTGCTCGGCGCCGCGGTGATCGTCTTCACCGGCTATCTCGTCGCGGCGCTGCTGGAGCGCCTGACGCTGCGCCTCCTGCGGCGCGTGCGGCTGAACACGCTGCTCGAGCGCGGCGGCGTCATGGAGGCGGTCGACCGGTCCGGCGTCCACTTCGATCCGACGCGGGTGATCGCGCTGATCGTCTTCTGGCTCACGATGTTCGCCGTGCTGCTGGTCGCGGGGGTCGCCGTCGGCCTCGATTCGCTGGCGACCGTCTTCTCGCAGCTCGTCGGCTACCTGCCGAGCGTGATCGCGGCGCTCGTGATCATCGTCGTCGGGATCGTGCTCGGGGCGTTCGTCGGTGGCCTGATCATGGCAGCCGGCGGCGGCGTCTGGGGCGGCCCGTGGCTCGCGCGCGTGGGGCGCGGCGGCATCCTCGTCCTCGCCATCTTCATGGCGCTGCAGGAGCTCGGGGTCGCGACCGACATCGTCACGACGGCCTTCGCGATCCTCTTCGGCGCGGTGGCGCTCGCGCTCGCGCTGGCGTTCGGACTGGGGAACCGCGAGCTCGCCGGCGAGGTGACCCGCGCCTGGTATGACCGCTACCGCGCCGAGCGCGATGCGATCGCGGCCGAGGTGGCGGCGCGGGCGGCGGCGGACGCGGCGGCGGATGTCGTGGAGCCGTCTAAGTAGCGGATTTACCGCCGCTTACGACGCCGTCGGCGCGTTGCGCCGCGCGTCCGGTACGGGTAGATTTCCTTCCTTATGACATCCCCGATGCGCGACCGCGTCCTCCCGCGGCTGATCGACGACGAGATCAAGGAATCGTTCATCAACTACTCGATGAGCGTGATCGTCTCGCGGGCGTTGCCGGACGTGCGTGACGGGCTGAAGCCGGTGCATCGCCGTGTGCTGTACGCGATGAACGAGCTCGGACTGGTGCCGGGCCGCCCGTACAAGAAGGCGGCGACGGTCGTCGGCGATGTGCTTGGCAAGTATCACCCGCATGGCGACTCGTCGGTCTACGATGCGCTCGTGCGCATGGTGCAGGACTTCTCGCTGCGCTATCCGCTGGTCGACGGCCAGGGCAACTACGGCAGCGCGGACGGGGATCTCGCGGCGGCGTATCGCTACACCGAGGCGCGGCTCACGGCGATGGCGATGGAGATGCTGGGCGACATCGACAAGAACACGGTCGACTTCGCGCCCAACTTCGACGACCGCCTCGAGGAGCCGAAGTTCCTCCCCGCCGGCTTTCCCAACCTGCTCGTCAACGGCTCGTCGGGGATCGCCGTCGGCATGGCGACGAACATCCCGCCGCACAACCTCCGCGAGGTCGTGCAGGCGTGCATCGCCGTGATCGACAACGCGGAGCTGACCGCGGCCGAGCTGCGGCGCATCGTCAAGGGGCCCGATTTCCCGACCGGCGCCTACATCTACGGCCGCCAGGGGATCAAGGACTACCAGGAGACGGGGCGCGGGCGGATCGTCATGCGCGCGCGGGCGGTGATCGAGGAGCGCGAGTCGGGGAAGTCGCAGATCGTCGTCACCGAGCTGCCGTACCAGGTGAGCGGCTCGAGCCTCGAGAAGACGATCGTCGAGCTGGTGCGCGACAAGAAGCTCGATGGGATCACGGCGGTGCGCAACGAGACGAGCGGACGCGAGGGGCGGCGCATCGTGCTCGAGCTGCGTCGCGATGCGATGCCGCGCGTCGTGCTCAACAAGCTGTACAAGATGACGCCGATGCAGACGACGTTCGGCGTGATCATGCTCGCCCTCGTGCCCGACGCGCAGACCGGGCAGCTCGTGCCGCACGTCCTCTCGATGCGCGAGCTGATCGATCACTATCTGGCGCACCGGCACGAGGTGATCGTGCGCCGGACGCAGTTCGACCTCGACAAGGCGCTCGACCGCGAGCACATCCTCGAGGGGCTCAAGATCGCCGTCGACAACATCGACGCCGTGATCGCGCTGATTCGCGCGGCCGAGGACACGCCGCAGGCGAGCCTCCAGCTGCAGGCGCGCTTCACGCTCAGCGAGCGGCAGGCCGAGGCGATCCTCAACATGCGGCTCGCCAAGCTGACCGGGCTCGAGATCGAGAAGCTCGAGGCCGAGCTGGCGGAGGTGCGGGCGACGATCAGCGACCTGCGCGCCCTCCTCGCCTCGCGCCCGCGGCGCATGGAGGTGATGAAGGCGGAACTCGGCGCGATCGTCAAGACGTACGGCGATGACCGGCGCTCCGAGATCACGAGCGACGAGGGCGAGTTCACGGTCGAGGACCTGATCGCCGAGGAGGACATGGTCGTGACCGTGTCCCACTCGGGCTACATCAAGCGCACGTCGGTCTCGACGTACCGGCGCCAGCGGCGCGGCGGCCGCGGCCTCTCCGGACAGGATCTCAAGGACCAGGATTTCATCGAGCATCTCTTCATCGGCTCGACGCACGATCACATCCTCGTCTTCACCGATGACGGGCGCTGCTTCCGGATCAAGGTCCACGAGATCCCGCAGGCGGGGCGGGCGACGAAGGGAAAGCCGATCGTCAACCTGATCAACGTCAGCCCCGAGACGACGATCCGGACGCTGCTCCCGGTGACCGAGTTCAGCGACACGCAGTACCTCCTCTTCAGCACGCGGCTCGGTACGGTGAAGAAGACGGCGCTGTCCGAGTACGCCAACCCCCGCGTCAACGGGATCAAGGCGATCAAGGTCGAGGCGGGCGATGAGCTGATGGACGTGCAGATCACGACCGGTACGAACGACGTGATCCTCGCCACGCGGCACGGGCTCTCGATCCGCTTCCACGAG
>Ga0209611_10014612_pt1 | contig 10448 bp, 13 predicted proteins | sample S1TSphgellanicum_3_FD_187693 | JGI IMG/M metagenome (GOLD analysis project Ga0209611, IMG submission 187693) | Host-associated microbial communities from peat moss isolated from Minnesota, USA - S1T2_Fc - Sphagnum magellanicum MG (SPAdes) (version 2) | ecosystem: Host-associated > Plants > Peat... | reverse complement strand
TGTTCCCATCCTTGATTTTTATTTACACAATTTTTCTCCCCAAATTTGTTTGTATCCTTTTTTCACCTTGGGGCCAATACAAGGCCATAAAGTTTAGCATTGGGGCAGATTTAAAGATCATTCAGTTCATGGGCATGATTCCTGATACAAAAAGACGAAATCAAAATTTCTTGAGAGTTGAACGAGTTGAAAATATAAACCATGGTTCACTATTTTTTGAGAACCATGGTTATGAGTCTTAAGAACCGCCCTAACACCCATCGTGGGCCCGTTTCTAATATCTGCCCAACACTGGAACAAACTGATGAGTCATGACAATTGAGAAACAAACATGAAATGCATCTGTTGTGAGGCCTATGTGATGGCTGATGTACATTAGGCATGTCATGTTGGTTTTTACTTGTTTGAAGTAGCCCATTATATCAAGTTCCAGCCAAACTTGGTTCACTGGGTGGTATAAAAAGCCTCTAGAATTGGCACTTTTGTTTTGATCTTACCTTTGCTTTGTTAGTGTCTTGAAAGGCCATTTCCACCTTGAGTAACCATCCAATTCAACACTTACTTCCCAAAGAACTAATACCACCTTTTCAGGTTTCACAGTAATTGAAATCTTGAATTTTTTTGAAATTGTTTGTTCCAAATGTTGAAATTTAAGGAAATTACAAGGGAAGGAAAAATACAATAATTGGTGGGAACCCAGACCTTGCTTCATAGCAGTCCACAATTGTAAAGCAAGTATCCAATAATTGACAACATTCTAATAGCTTATAATTTGGTGGAACATTATATCTCCTCATTTTTGCAAAGAGAAGCAATAGAAATTGTTGTAAAAAGTCTTTCACAAACTCTTGGAGACATCCAAGATGTTAACCTTCCTCCAGGAGCTATTTATATTGGGAGATATTTCTGTGAAGTTCTGGAAAGATTGGCTTGTGTACTTGAAAGTACTAGTGTTGCTAGTTTTATTGGTGAGGATGCATAGTGCCACTCAGAAACTTGCCACAAAGGAATGCAATTACAAATACTGTTCTCATAATCTAGTTAGTATTGTAATTTTGCACCACCATAGATGTTACCGAAATGGAGAAGTACGTGACTCTTCAAACATGTATAGCACTCTTGTGAATATAATTGGGTAATATAGAAACAGAGATTCCATGTTCTCTGTGATATCTCAAATCACATCAATCTGTAACAAAAGAATTGCTTCTTTTCCTCCAAACTGCTCCACAGTGCCCTATCTACACCAATCCGTGGACAGCATATGGAATTTATTTGTGAGTATTGAAAGCTGCTTTTCCATATTCAGGGCTTAAAAGTCAATATCTTGATAAGCAACAAGAAATTCAATTTCTCATTACTCACAATTTCGTCAGCCTGAAAAGGATCGAGAGAGGACCCTATAACATGGTAATGGATATTTCAGATCAGACCAAAAACTACAAGAGGATACCCCACCCTGAAGAAAAGAGAAAACAAGACCACAAGCCAGAATTGAGTGGTTTGAATAACAGCAATGGTCATACTCATGTTCCATGACCTTCACTAGCAGCAGGTTATGGTACTCACCTAACATGCCCACTGACTCTATCAACTCCCAGCAGTGAATGGAGGTCAATGTCAGACATACCTAGGTTTTGAGTTTATGTCACAAGACCCAGTGTAGTGGGAAGGAGTCTTTTAATGTTGATACCACAGATCTCGGCAGGTACATCTGAAAGAAATCACTTGTCCAAAAATCTTGACTTCACCCCTCCTACAGGCCCACACTGTTGATTAGGGACAAACTTGACAAACATAATGAGGCACCATTTCCCACCAACAGTTAAACCAAGACATTCAATGGGATGGGACCATCTGAAGCTCTGAGCTTGCTTTATAGGTTTTAAGCTCAAACACTCTGTTTAATCCATTCACCAAGAGAGAATCCAGCCTTCAATAGAAGAAGAAGACAAAAGAAAGCACACTAAAGCCATGCCATCAAAATGACATATACATGAAGAGTAAACCTCATACTTACCTTCCACTTCCTCAAGATGCACTTCTCGCACATGCTCAGCGTCCATATTATACTCAAAACTGCACCACCCATACCCCTAGCCCTGCTCCATTACCACTAATTCTTGAATACTATCCCCCAACCCCCTTGCTTGACTTCTCCATTTTGGATATATATAGGTGGAGATCCTCATATTCTCCATATCCAGTGCATTCAAAGAAAGGACTACAGTTCTCATGACTAGATGAGATTATATCTCACAGTTGAAATCATGATTCAACTGGCATCACATGCATCTAGATTTACAATCCTCAGAGCCATCATCACTTAACAAGACCTGGCTGTTCAGTTGTTTTAGTTTTAAGAACCTAAATCTAGAACAGGATTGCATCTCTGACTTGCCAGCAATAAAATCCCCCATTAGCCATTAGTGATCCAGGGAGAAGAAGCATAAACTCCATGATTTGCCGAGATTTCCAGTCTATCAGAAGCTTGTCTGACATCAGAGAAGCATTGTACATAATACACACGTTGGAAACCTCTAGTGATGACAACAATATCTTGATCACATTTATATCAGGTACTCTCTTCAAGATTCAGTAGAACAAACAACTGGAGAAATAGAGAGGGCTCACAAGCATGTATGTCTGATGACATCAAAGAAAACTACAAACCTTTTTGAGAAATTGATTTCAATGGCATCATCTGAGGCAGTAGCACTCTTAGCAGCTTCAGCAAGTACAGTCACAATTTCCTGTTTGCGAGGGCTTGCCATCAAACAGTCATACTCACTTGGAACATGCACAGCAACAAAGTAATCATTTAATTCACTTAGGCTCAACTTCGTGATGGCCTGCACACCCCTTCCCCCAAGCAATTAAGTTTCAGAAATGCAAATAGAGAGTTGAATAGCAAAATGCAACAAACACATGACAAAGAATCTACATGACCTAGGCATGTCTGATTTAGATATAATCCAGCAAGAACCACAACTGCCATGGCAGCAAGAAATTCTGATCTGATGGATAGCCATACATAGGTAATACATACATATATATGCACATGTATATGTATCTGTAAGCCAAGAAATTCCAGAAGCTAAGGCTACTGAGGCATCATCCTCATCATGAGGTAGAAGCTTGCCTGCAATGCAAAGCGGTGTCTCACGCGATAAAAGTCAGAGTCCAGGATGTACATGGCAACCTCAGTGATGATCAGGACTCTGCGAACAAGCTTTGCACTCCGATTCAGCTTCATTACATTGTCTGCAAACAGCACCTGCCTGTCTCCTGCAATGTATGTATCACACATATCTATCAGGACTACACCATTAAAAAAAAAATCTCCTTATCAACTGCATATCCCTAATTACAAATGCAAAAGGCAAGTCTCCCTGTGGTTCCCCAGCCATACATATATTCTCACCATGATAATGCTGAGCACTTCATCAAACCCCTAGACTTTACTGCCAACCAGCTCTGTTGACAAACAAAGCTTACAGGGAAAGAAAGATGCAGATCTAATCATGCCAAGGAAAGAGAGTAGAGTAGACAGGAGGAGAGAGAGGACATCGTTGTTTATGTTCAAACGATGCCAAAAAAAAAGAAGGATTGGGAAGCACAAGACAACCGAGGAGGAGGTAGGGGGCGAAAGATCGCGAACGAAAACAAAACAAACCAACCAAAAAAAAAAAAAACCGACCTTGCTTGCTAAGAAGTTTAAGGATCTGAGCATTCGCAGGAACATCAATATAGTCGGCGAAGAAGAATCGCTGCACGAACGACTTGCGGGACACCACCTTTAGCCCCGTCTCCATCGCTTCTCCACCCTCCATCACCATCGTTTTCTCTATCCTCTGTCTCCCTCTGTCTCTCTCTCGCTCTCTCTTCCTCAGTTGTTCTTCTTTAGGGTTTCATTTTTCGCAGCTGTGCAAACGGTCTTTTTAGCTTCAAATCTGATCTAATGTGATTGTTTATGTGCGGTTGGAGGTTGCAGCTGCAGCTGAAGTCCCCTAGTAGTAGAAGGGCGTGAGATGGAGGAGCCCATGACTGCAGATGTGCAGGTGCTTGTGACCTCCAAAATTCTGCAAGTGAGAGAGAAGAGAGAGATGTAAGGCGCTAACTACAAAGACATACACGGATTCCTTCTCTTCATCTCTAGTGTAGAGGAAAAGCTAATGTGGAGATATATACCCTAGAAGGCAAAGGGAACAAGCGGCTTGCCACATCCACAAGGCTCTTAAATGACAGCCGGAAGGATGATAAATGTTCAACACACTTGATATACGTGTCAGCCACAAGGATGATAAATGTTCAACACACTTGATATATGTGACATCCAGAAGGATGATAAATGTTCAACATACTACATACAATACCTAAGGTTCAGATCCAATACTCAAGTGTTGAAATAATTATTTTCTTAGGGCTCTAGTGACCTCGGCACCCAATTTTTAATTTCCAAACATTTTGATTAGGTCTATTTTTATTTGGAGGATTTTTGAAAGATGATATTTTGGCTTGTGTTAAAACTTGAGATTAATTATAGAGTTATAATAATGTCTTGAAAGAAAGATTTTGGTTTCTTTTAGAGGATTTTTTGAAAATATAATTTTTGCATGGTGAAATATTTGAGTTTTCATAATTCTTCTTTTGCCTTAAGGTACTTACTTTTTAATGTAAATGGCAAGGCCACAGTGTGACACACCCCTTTTTTTTTCATAATGCCCCCCCCCCCCTCCCCTCCTTCAACTTGGGCTCTGTGTTGCTGTGCATTACTGGTGATGATAAATTAATGAGAAAGATAAGCTGATTTTGAAAAAATTAAGTTTCATTTGAATGATTTAATATTGAATGAATTTGCGTAGTGTGACTTAATTGAATGCAGCTCAATTGAATTTTGAATCCAAAAAAATTAATTGAACGAAGTACATATTGAATTCAATTTAGTTTAAATTTAATTTAATTTTAAATTTAAAATTGAAGTGAATTGAATTAAACACAATATTTTTGTTTGGATTGAATATTCTTAGTGTTCTTATTGAAATTTTATTAAATTCAATCAAATTCAATTCAATATATATAAATTGGTTTAAATTGAATTTTTAAAATAATTTTGTTGAGTTGAATTCAACCAAATTATGAGAAGAGGCATGTTAATTTGCTTTTTCATACAATATAAGTGGGTTGGTGAAAAGAGAGTGAGGTAGTTAGAGAGTGAGGCATGTTTTTATAATTATTGTATGGAGTTGATGAAAGGTGTGGGTTAGTTAGGTGATTATGAAATGTCTTCATAATTGTCAAGTGGATAACATCTAGAATTGTCATGATGTTGATTAATTGACCTTACATCTATTTCACCGAAATCAATTTAGATTATCAATTGTCATTGGAATTTTTTCTCCAATTTTTTTTAATTTAGTCAAAATTCTTGAACATTGGAGCTCTCTTGCTCTTTTTCCAGTCTGCACCTTGAATCCCATCAGACTGGAGGAATTGGTAGTTCTGGACCAGGACTTGGCACAAGCCAATTTGATGGCAGGCCCACATTTCCACCCCAAGCAACATGTGGGTACCCATGAAAGGTATCTTCCCTTCGATGTCTGCATGATATTTTTTCACTCAGGATTTGCAAGCTTCCAGTCTTCTGGTGTATTCCACTACTTATTCTCATGTATGTCCTCACATTCTGAAGTCAGTGGCAAAGGCTTAATTTCAGCTAGTCACTGCCATGCACACTAAACCTCAAAGCCATGTGGTCAAACCTTGGGCAAAGGCTTAAGTCCATTTCCCTTGCTTTGGTGGTTGCAAAGTGACCTGCCCTTTGAAGATGAAGGTAACAAACATTCAATTTGAGAACACCTCCATATCATCAACCCACCAGGATTTGCAAATGAACAAGTAGTCAAAAACAGCATTGTCAGCGGCATTTCCTTTGAGACGTATTCACAAACAGGATGTCCAGTTGAAAAAGCAAATGGAAGAATAAAGTCACCACAGAGATATTACCAATTTCTTCAGAAACTGGAGGCTAGCTATATCTATGCAAACTTTACTAGCTAGTAGATGAGTGCAAGTGGAGATGACCCACTACACAGACAGCTCAGTTATACCGCCTGATGTATCCCAAATACTGGTGATGGACTTCTAACTGTAGATGTCTTTTACAAAGTTTTGGAGGAATGAACAATGAGACCCTTAGTTCTCTTTCCAGAAGGTGCATGAAGCTCAGGAACCTTGAACAAGTCGATGTTCAAAGTATCTTCTCATGAGTTGGAAGGCACATTGTTGTAGGACTTAGACCATGATCCACACAATAAAAATGAATGCAAAGAAAAGGAAGAATAACAAAGGATCTTGGTAGGGGAGGAGAAAAAATTGGTGCCACAGTTCTGCATAAAGTTGCATGTTCTGCCTGTAGAGAGAGTCCAGGTTCTTCTTCTGTGGCAAACTGCCCATTGCTGTGAATGATATACATGATGGGAGGGAATGTTGTACAAGCATACACTCTTCCAAGCAAGAATACTAGATGGAAGGTGGACCTTGTGTGTTAAGAACTGTAAGAGTACCACGAGAGGATTGTAAGAGGACCATGGAGAAGTAAGAGGACTGTAAGAGGAGGGCACATGGAAGGCTTGTCATCCACCTGCCGCATTGTGGAGAAGAGCTTCTTGCCCTTCCCACTGCCTATCTCTGTTGACAGATATGCAACCCATTTACCCTCATCTCTCTTGCCCACATTCCCCCCCCACCAGCAGTTTTGAAGCTCTCTCAAAATTTCAGACTCCTACAATTCTAAGTGGTAGCTACTCCACACATTTGCATAGACAACAAGGAGATCCAGATGTCCAGTAGACAGAGAAGTTGACAACTATGAAGTAATCAAACTGCCTTCTCTTAGAAGTTGTTCTGTGAGCATTTCAGAAGAAGGAATTCACAAGAATGTTCAATCTTGGGTAAGGTAGGTGCTTTTATTGCAACACAGGGGGACATGACAAATTGGCATCCATTTAAGTAGAACGAAAATGCATGTCAATTTGTGCAATCTTGGGTAAGGTAGTGATAAGGTGCTTTTATTGCAACACGGGGGGACATGACAAACTGACATCCATTTAAGGAAAACGAAAATGCATGTCAAGACAGAGTGAGTTTGATCAAGTGAGGAGAGCACATGCAAGCCATTCTGCAGTGTTGACTCCTCATCTGTTAACTGGCTTAAACTAGCATCAGTTGAAACTACTTGCTACAGCTTCAAACAAATTAAAAACTAAAAGACAAAACCATAAAAAGGTTTGGTCAAAGTCTGTTTGAGAATCCAATTCACAGAAGCAACCCAACATGAACATGGTTGACAACCATCACAGAGCTACAGCTGCACTGTTTTTGACTCTTGTTATTTGCAATACACATTAAAAGCAGAGTACCTCGCCTGTTATCAAACTGAGCTGTTACTGCCAGTGTGGCCCCTGCTTATTACTGAAAGGAATCTAGAATGCTAGTGCTTTTCATCAAACCTAACGGTGCATTAAAACCCCATTATGATACAGCAGACAATCAGATTGTTGTTCATGGTCAAAACCTGATTCTTTTTCTTTGCACATAACTTAATCAGAGGCTGCCGGTTCAAGAAATTCTCTGGCAAAGAGCCGAAGCTAGCAGCTCAATGGTCCAACTCAATGGCTCAGTATCAACACCTAAATTACACCCATTTTATTAACCCAAAAATTTCTACCTGCACAAGATCCTTAGGATTGTGCCAGCAGAGGTTCCCCAAATCATCACCATTCTTTTCCTGTCTGGATTATAGAAGCCCTAAAAGTTACTTGCAATTGGATGGCAGTTATTCAGAAGGCCCTGCAAGTTACTGATGCCTTCAGCTGAGAAGCTCCTCCGAACCCTTGGCTTCCACACAGACAGCTGTGGAGGGGGCTCCATTTTGAAGCACACCGTAACCACTGTGAGATTGTCACCAGAGGAACGCTTCAAAGCTTCAGCAACCAGCTCCATGGAGCAACGTTCTGGGTCATTGTGCAGCTGCAACTGCTTTCGTGCAAAATCCACTGCATTTTGGCTGGTAAAGACATCCCACAACCCATCACATCCAATGACCAGGAATTCATCTTCCTCAGTTAGCACCTCATGCTGCATCTCTGGCTCTGCACTCAATGGACCTTCTACACCCTGCTCCTTCAGACCTGCCATATGCCAGTCACCAATAGCCCGGGCAACTGCAAGCTGGCCATTCAGATAGCCATCATCAACATAACCCCCCACCTTCTCAATGCGAAGCTTTTCCCTTGAGCATCCTGCTTTGTGGTCTCTTGACATCTCGACTGCCTTTCCCCTTCGGCACAAAACTGCCCGACAGTCACCAGCATTTGCCACAAGCAAGTTCCTGTTCAATTTCAACAATGGTTAGGTCACAATCTTATGTAGACTCATCCCTCCCTCTTTTCAGAGTTTCACTGGACAATGTGTCAAAGGCAAAAGCACCCTAATCTGTCAGGTCATTCTTGGATATCTCTAGCAACTGGATTACGCTGAAATGGCTATTATGAACTACAGAGAACTACAATCCACATACCCCATTGAACCACCTCTCTTTGGGTAATCAAATTGAGACATTGGAATGTTGAATGGCATCCAGGGTCCCACATTCTTCCTTCCTACAAACTACTCACTGTCACACATCGGGTTAACCTGATCTTAGGGACCAGATGACTCAGGTCCTAAATATGCAGGAACCTGGATAAGCAGGAACAAATCAGCAAAACAAACCTTCCAGAGAGGAGCGCAGTGAGTGCAGTAGTTCCAGATGAGAGATCGTGATTAACAGAGCATGCTTTAGCAAATGCATCATCCAGGCGCAAAAATGCACTTCTCATAGCATCTTCAACAGCTGTTGGAAAAGCAACATCATCAAGTATGTACCGCAGTACATTCTCCTTCACATAAGATGCAGCATCCTTACCACCATGACCATCAAAAACCTGTCATTAAAGCAGAATTTTTCACTGTCAGCACTTGTGTCCCAACAAATTGAGTAACAACTGGCAATCTGAATAGCTGGAACATATATCCAGCACACTGGCTTCTAGAGAGTCAAACCACAAGAATGAGAAGATCCTTCAAGGTCCAAGGTCTTCAACAGGCCAATACATGAAGAAAAACCCACAAATTGCAGCAATAAATGAATGCCTTGATGAGAATGGGCCACTCCTGGAAACAGCAAAAGGGCCTCTCCTACAGATTCAACACAAATGGTAGCAGATTGCTTGTGGTTGGCTTCAGGGAATATACTCAAATATTCTGAACATACTGACAACAGCTACCCAAAAAGACACAGTTTCCCAAGCAATGAAGAACCAGTTTGGGAAAGCATTACTCACCCCATAGAAAGCACCTGCAGCTTCGCGGTCACCTTCTGGACCTAGATGAGTTTCCAGGTCATCAATGCGAACATGTGCATCCTCCATGACAGGGCGGCGACCTGTGTCTGACCACACTCCAGACCGGTAGACAGGCTGAAACTCCACCTTAACAACTTCCCTACCATTGATTGCAGCATCGTGTTCTTCACGTGCAATCTGGAAAAACACTCCATACAAAAGCTTGTTGGTATCAAAAATGCCAAAACAAACAGGAATACCCTTGAACTAATAAAACACATGTGTACAAAGGAGCCTTATCTTTCATCCAAAGATTCAAAGGAGAACAAGACAAGGATGATGAATACATGGACCATACCAAGCCAGAAGCTGGAGCTACTGAAGAAATCAAAGCATGTGTTACACATCCCCTGATAGAAACTGTGGTAGAGGCAGAGATGGAAGTTGTCTGTGGCCGTGGTGGTCGGCCACTTTTGTCCATGTCCACCACCACATCTTTCTCTGTAGGTGAAGAGTTTTTGTTATCCACCACAGCACCATTCTCTTTCAGGTTGCCATCGTCCAAAGGAAGGGGCTTGTAAGCTCCATCTAAAGCGCTTACAGGCTGCGCAATTTCTGTGCCCGCTGCCATACTTGCAGCTTTTTATAAGCATGTAGTTTTATAGCCTTGCCTTTTTTTTTTCCTTGGGAGTTCCAACTGGTCGAAACACTTTCTTTCCTGTTCCTTTCAATCTGTCGCACGCTTGATCCCTAAAAAACCAACCAATATGTTGCACTACAACCTCCTCCACAACTCCCTTTACTTTGCTCTAAGAAGCCTGACTGTTTACCATGTCCTCCCTGCAAGATTGCATGCCACATCAGTCAAAGAACAAAAACCAAGATTTCTTCCCCTCTGCTCCGCAATATTTTTTTGAGAGTTAATGTCCATTCCCCCAACCCCCTCCAAAAGTTCACAGACCATATTGCCTCTCCAGATCCAACAATAGACCAAAAAAACTCAACAGATCCACCGGTACGTCGACCTCTCCCCTCTCTTCCTCTCCCCTTCCCTCGAGAAGC
>Ga0209611_10014611_pt1 | contig 10450 bp, 9 predicted proteins | sample S1TSphgellanicum_3_FD_187693 | JGI IMG/M metagenome (GOLD analysis project Ga0209611, IMG submission 187693) | Host-associated microbial communities from peat moss isolated from Minnesota, USA - S1T2_Fc - Sphagnum magellanicum MG (SPAdes) (version 2) | ecosystem: Host-associated > Plants > Peat... | reverse complement strand
AGCGCTCGCTTAGCAATAGCTAGGGAGTGCTGCAAAGGGTTCCTCAGGACCTTTGGGAAAGATTTGGGAAAATAGAAGTGTGCAATGGAACCGTGTTCAGCCAGCCCAGCGATATAGAGGGGGACACTGACTGTGTGTACTGACTGTTTGTGGTATTGCCATTTTCCCCTGCGGGACCCTTAATTAATTGTTTCTTTCTGCTGCAGGATTGCAAAACTCTTAATCTGGCCTGCGGGGACTGCCTGCGGGAGGTAAAAAATAATTCCATTTTCTGGGGCTGCGGGGTTTAGGGTGAGCACTACGGCATCTTATGTTGGTGCTTGAAATCGAACTTGCCATCCAAACAACAACAAAAATCTTCTACGAAAATGTTTACCAAGATGATGAAGTTGTTCTTTTGGTGTGGTTGGCAAAGCCTATAATTGACCATTATAGTTGGTTGCACAATCTTATAATTCAAGTTCCAACTATTCACAAGATGGATATCTTTGCATGTACCATTTGTTGCATCCTAAAGTTCTTATAGATTGAATGAAGTAGTTTGAATTAAGGATCTAGAAGTTTGTGATATGGTTGGTTCATAAGAAATTTGTATGCAATCCTTCTAGATCATTTCCAAATGAAACTTAGTACTAAGCTTGGTATTTGGTCATTGGTTTTGTGACAATAAAGTAGGTTTGGATCACTCCTAACTACCATGTCATGTCTCCATCAACATAGACCAAAATATATTTACCTTGCCTTTTATGAAGTTGGGACCCAATCTAAAAGTCTAATCTATAACCCATCACCCATGGTTCATAGTGTAAACCCAAATTTGGACCAAAGGATGAACCACATGCATTTTTATAATAAAATTGTTTTTGGTAAAAAAAAAATTTGAGATGTGGATGCCTTAACTTTACAATGATCTCCTATCTCTTCTTTTTATATCTTTCAATCTAGGTTTGCTCTTTGGTTTTCTTCTTTTTCATTTGATTTTTTTCCTTTGTTTTTTCTCCTCTTTTACTCCTTGCAAAAACATTCACACATCATGGATGAGAAAATATATATATATATTGATTGTGATGGCTATGTACTGGGCTTTTTATTTGACTCAATAAGTGTTGAACATTCAAGCCTTGGTTTTAGGGTTTGAAATGGAAAGGTTTGCATTGCTTATAGTCATGTTTGATTTCATGTGGAGGAAAAAACATTGTTTGGGCTTTTGAAAGGTAACATGGATTCACAAATCATTTTTTTCTTAATTCTTATACAAAAAACATGTTCAAGCAAAGGACTAGGGTTTTTCATGGTACATTTTGATACCTTTGTGAAAAATTGGGTCCACATTTGAGAATACAACATACAACTATGAAAGATCCAATTTTGGTGGAAGATAGGGTTGCAATGTCTTTGATGTGGTTAGGAAATGGGAATGGCTTAAAATAATGTGATATTTTTAGAGTTTCTAAAAGTACTATTTTAGTGATTGTGAGAGAGTTTTGTCAAACGGTAAGGTTGCATCTTCAAAAATTGTTTGTGCAATTTTCAAATGAGCCTCAATTTAAGGTTTTGTCAAAAAAGTTTGAAACTTTACATGGAATTCTGCACATCATTGGCATAATAGATGGGTCATACATCCCCATTCAAACACTTATCATAGGAGGATGAGACTACTATTGTAGGAAGTCATTTGATTTTGCATTATTACAAGAAATTGTTGATACAAAATGTGTATTATGGGATTATGAGTTTGGTTGGGCCAAGTAGCATGCATGATTTATTTGTTTTCAAACTTCCAAAAGTTGGGAAGATGTGTATTCTAGGCAAGTTTCTCCCCTACAAGTTGATTGTTGATGCAACATATCTAATGCATCCATAGATTTATTATCTATTCAAGGGTGGAGGTGATTTTACTTTGGAAGGAGACAAGGAAAATTGCAATTTCATTCAATCATCAACCCATATGTGTGTTGAATGGGCATTTGGCATACTAAAGCGTAGGTGGAGGATTATCATGAAATGTATGGATTGTCGTTGTGTTCCATTTTGGATGTTGTTTTTGCATGCATAATTTTGCATGTAACATATGCAATTTGTTAAATGATGCTTTTGATAGGACTTGGATTGAAGATGTTGAAATTTTTTACAAAGTTGATTAGCATGAGGTGAATTAAGAAAATAATTTGAATTATGTGATGAAAGGGCTACTTTCATAGAAATTAAAGGCAAATTTGAATCACACCCAAATATGGCAATTCCGAGTGACCAAGGTTGTGAACATGCGAAGGTCCAAATATTCTTGATTAAAAATAACAAAGCAGATGAATATTTATTACATGAAGCAACAAATCAACACATAGCTCTGGCCAAAACGGTCTAAAGTTATAAATTGATAAACCAATCTACTTTGGTTTTTGAAAATTCTAAAACCATGATTGAATTTGAAATTGAATTTAAAAACATGAATGAATAAAGGCCTATTATAACTTTTATACCAATACTACCATGTGAGCATCTATAATTAAAAATAAAGTTGATGTTGTTTGAAAGGTTGATAGGGCATATTCATGGTTGGGGTTCCAAAAAGGAGTGACCTATAAAAAAAGGATTATGAAGGAGAAATTTGAATTTCCATAATGTTTACAAATATTACAATCGTAGTTTTTTTTTAGTTTTTACAATTAAAATATTACTTGTTTTTAAACAAGGAAAAAAATCCATTAATGTATTGGATATTGTTTAAGAATCCTTTTGAATCCTTAAATTGTTGGGGGTCATGTGATTGATAGGGTTGCAAAGGAAAGGACTTTTTTTTTTAATCATTTGGTTGCCTCCTTATGGTCATTAGGGTCAGATTTTTTAGTTATAGACACAAGTGTCATTTACAAGATTCAAAAATGCAAAGTGTAAAGCAAAAAGGTTATTTTATGGTTATTAAAACTACTTTTAGTGACTTGTCACATTCTTGAAAAAATTCATGTCCCACCCATATGTCTAACACAACATTTGTCTTGCCAATTTTATATGTTTAATTCAAAATCATTTTATTGAGAAATCTAGGGTCCATATTGAATCTAAACTATTTCATGTCAAGGAGTTGACTATTTGAAAATTAATTAATACCAAAAAAAAATCCGCCCTAGATTTTGAACTTTTCATCAAGGTTGTCAATGCCTTCATTTTTCTCCTTTTGTTAATTCTTTGCAAGTGCAAGCTTTTCAAGATTTGGAGCTTTTTGTGGCTATAGTGTTTGACCAAGGTGGAATTGATCCAATTTGTTAAGTTTTGTAAAACTTGTGACAACTATGTTTCATTAGCCTAAGTGAACTTTGTAGAAATAACTTGTTAAGTTTCATGGCTTTTAGTAACTATGTTTCACAACTCTTGGTACTTATGGCATTTGACTTAGGTGAAGCAACAAATCCATCTTGGGAAGCTTTACAACTTTCGACAATTGTAGTTAGGTGAAAGCACACTAGGGTGTCACAATTTCAGCCGATTGGAGTCCCTTTTCAAAGTCCTTTTCTAATGTAGTTGAAAACTGGCTTAAAATATGAATATTTAGATGATATTGAAAGTAACATTTTTTTTCCATTTCCAATTTCAAATCATGATGCTATAAGACATATTAAAAATATCACAAAAGATTTTTTTTAAATAATAATTATTTAAATGCTTAAAAGGGCTTTTATAATAATTATTATATTTGGGATTTTAAAAAGTCCATAACATAATAAATTAAAATCACATTCCATTCATTCAATGGATATTTAGTTTTTAAAACATGATTCATTCAATATCCCAAAGTTTCAGACACATAAGATTAACACATTGTCAGATAAAAGTCCAAATCCATGAGTTTTTAGGTGTGACAAAAAGTGTGACAAAATTCAAAAGTCCATTACTTATTGGCTATCCATGATTTTGATTTGATTTTTTCATTCTTGGAAGGTTAATAATAATAGCTTTAGATAAATGACTCCTTTTTTATATTTTTTCAATGAATTTTATTTTATTTTATTTTTTTGTATTTAGGGCATACAAGAAAAACTACCATTGTGACGTCCACATAAGGTCATCGTAGTGCAAACACCCATCTATGCAATAATAAATCCATGTATGCATAACAAAATCACCTATTATGTGAGGTTCATAAAATTTACATGATTTTTTTGTTCAAAATCATTGTGGATGCTTCCATTGTGAAAAATCATTTCTTATTTTATTTATAATTTTTTTTCAATATAATAACATTTGAGCCCATGTGCCTTTTGACCCATCTTCTAGGTCTGTCAATGTGATGTGGGTAACATAGTGTAAACCATTTTTTTTACCTACCATAGAACTTGCACTAGTAAAAATTATGGGTTTTGCAACTATCATTTGTAACTAAATTTTAGTTGCATGTGACACATGCAACTACAAATTCATATAGTTGCCTAAGACAAGTTGCACATGACATTTATTTACATGTGACACTACGTATACAACATGTATATATGGTACTAATATACATGTTCATCCATACATACCAATCCAAATGTAGTTGCACCTTATGTGCAACTAATCAAAGTATGACACATGTTTAAAAATCGAATGATTTGCTTGTGGACACATGTCAATTTTTTAAATTATTTTGTGTTTTTAGAATTAAAAATTCATTGAATTAATCTCAATCGTTAAAGTTTATGCCATTAGGATGACATGTGGCACACCATGGAATTTTATGGTGACACATGGCAATTAAGGCCCACCTTATTTTTTATTGCAAAAATAACTTAAGGCTAAACATCAAAGTTGATGGCAAAAGGTTTCCTAGCTATCAATCCATAATTTGTTACACTTTTCCCCTCTCCACTACAAGCATGGAAATTCCACTAAAACAAGTGAGATAATCCATCATGACCTTATTTGTTTCACATAGTTAACATCTTTGATGATCTTTGTTTCCTTGGAACATGTTGAGGTGAAGTTTTTCTTAACATTTTGAATTTATGGACTTCATCATTACATTGTAGATTATTTTCAATTGTAATTTTTCTTCAAATAAGACATCAAGTTTTTTAAAGGTTTGAAAGGTAGGATTCTCATATTATAAGTAAATGATGTTTTGGTTTGTAATAACAATGCGAACAAGAATTTTTTGGATGCAATAGTAAGATCTTGACGGCAAAAAGACACTAGAGCACAGTCAACAAATAGACTTGCAAAAGGGGCACATCTTGTGTGTGTCATCACTTGTGTGGGATTACCATACAACTTGTTGGTATTGTTGCACTTGGAGAATATGATAGACATCTTCATGTGAGTAGATTTTTATTGATAGGATTCAAATTTTTCTGCTAGTTAATTAGATCCAAGTTCTTGAAATGTTGTGGCTAATGCACATGTTAGAAAGGATGTGTGTAATGGCATAAGGAACGATTAGTTCGTGATGTTATTGAGAGATCAAGGCTTGCCATTCAAAGGCATCAAAATAGAAATGTCCATAAAGAAAGAAAAAAAAAGGTTCTATCATATAGAGGTGAGTGAGTATTTTGTTCCTTTGTATTGCAAGAAATGTTTCTAACATTGCTGCAACAAGGTGTGCAAACAAAATAGGGTTAGACTTATGATGTAATTAGTGTAAATGGACTTGAGTTCCAAAGAAAAATGTTTGAGAGATTATTGACACTACCCATGTTACAAATTACAACATGCCATATTATGTTGTGAAGCATATGGAATTGTTACAATGTGAGATTGTTTGTAAGAGTTTGAAAGTCACTTGGAAGGGTTTGAAATGTGGTGTAGGGAAGGATCAATATGTGGCTCAAAATGTTGTAAAGGCCATTGTTGTCTCTACATCTTATTTGTTTAGATTAACGACAATTAGAAAGTGTGTAGGCCTCAATAGGAGATCACTTAGAAGAGTTGTGCATCAAAGGCAAATGTTGGATGCAAAACGAGATGGAGAGTATTGGGATAAAGGGGATAGGAGAATAAAAAAAGATGCAATCCTTAGAAGATGTGAAAGCTATTATGGCTAAGTGGTACTTTGAAGGAATGATGATCAACTCAAACAAAAAAAGATGTTATTCATCATCAAGTTGGGTGCGAATCTTGGGAAACACATACTACCCACTTCCTTCAAGAGAGTGAGGCAAAATGTCAATTTCCCCCTATGCACGACTTTTTTGGTTGCATTTTAATCTTTGAATTTTTAACATTTGAATGTTTAGATATAGTCTTTGTGTAGTTATAGTTATGAATCTTGTAGTAATTTTCAAAGTTCTAGGGTTACACAATTTATAATTCATAAGAATCTGCAAAGTAGTTTTGGTTCTAGATTATTAACATGGATGTATATTCACAAGACTTTAATGCATTATACCTTTCCATAGTAACCTAATATTTTTGAATCCCCATAATTTATAGCATAGTCTTGGATCAAGGATTCATTTTAATGCGAAATCCTTTACTTGCTTTGGAGTCACGAATCCTACATCAATTTTAGAATCATGACTTGAGTCCTGAATCTTGCAATAAATTCAAGGCACATAATCCTTTGATAACTCCAAAGTCCATAATCTTTTGTTGTTTTCACTGGTCATGCAATAACTTTCAAGTGAAAGTCATGGTGTTTTTAAAGTAATGAGTCTTGTAGAAATTTGGATTTCTAAGTTGAATAAGTCTTGAGTTTATTTGAATCATGTAACAACCCCAAAGTCCAAAGTCCTTTGTCATGCAATAAGTTGAGCATTAATACTCCTTTCACAACTCCAAAGTCTTGAGTCCTTTATTGTTTTGAATCATGTAATGTTTTTCAAGTCAAAGGTTTTTACTGTTTTAAAGTCTAAAGCCATGTGCACTCATTTAAGTCCTATAGAAACTTGGGATTCTTGAGTTGAAAAATTATCTTGACTTTAATTTAATCTTGAAGTAATTTCAAATTCCTAAGTTAATCTCAGAGTCATTAATCATGTTGTAGTTCCAAACTATTTTTAGTCCTTTGGTTATTTCAAGTCATGCATTAACTTTAAAGTCAAAGTCTTGGTTATCTTATAGTTTTAAGTCTTGTACATACTTTTTAGTCTTGTAGAAACTTCAAATTTTTGAACTAAATAAGTCATGTGCTTATTGCAGTCGTAAAATTTAATTAAAAAGTCATGATGTAAAGATTGAGGGTCATTAATCCTTTCATGTTCAAGACCATCTTGATTCTTTCGAGTTATTTTAAGTCTTGTTCAACTTTTAAGTCAATGATAAATCTAATTATGTTTGAGCTTTTAGTTGTGTACTCCTTTTGACTAATCATTTTCATAGAGTCTTAAGCTTACCCCGATCTTGAATTTTCAAATAACTTTTTAGAAGGACCATGAGGTAATTAATTCATTGTGCATGCTCATGCATGTTGTATATTCAATTGGAAGTTGTTATTAACTAAACACCCACATGTCTCAATTATGTGCAATTTGATTTTCTTATAAGGTTCAAAGCACAACAACCACAAGTGGAGGTACTTGACTATATTAGGCTAAACTTGACTAAAGTATATTCTTTAAAATAAAGTTAGCTACACTATGCCAACTTTGGCAAAAGTAAATTATTTAGGTTAAACTTGGCTATATTAGGTTATACTTGGATAAACCAGGCTATATTAAATTATACTAAGCTATACTAGGCAAAACTTGGCAAAAAAACCTATTATTTAAATTATAGTTGGTTATGTTAAACTAAATTTGGCAAAAGTAGGTTATTTAGGTTAAACTTGGTTATACTAGGCTAAATTTGACAAAATTTAATTAAACTTAGTTAAATTAGGCTATGCTTGGTTAAATTAAGTTATTTGAGGTAAATTGGATTAAACTTGGCAAACTTTGATAAAATTAAAATATTTAGGCAAAAATTGAAAAAAAAAATTATTTAGGCAAAACTTAGTAAAATTTGGATACTTAAACTAAAGTAGTCAAAACTTGGCTAAATTTGGTTAGATTGGATTACCTAAAACAAATTAAGGCAAGATTAAATTATTTGTTAAATGAATTTAAACAAATATACATATATTAAACAAAGTTACTTAAATTAAACTTATAAACTAAATTTAATGGAAGTTAATCTTAGAAGTTAAATTGAGGATGTTAAACCTAGAGGTTTAAATTCAATCAAATAAAATCTAAAAATTAAAGTAGGTTAAACCAGAACCAAACCTAGGTTAAATGTAGGCCAATTTGTACTAAATTTAGCTACATTTTCATATTAATTAATTAATTTATAATAGTTGATCAAACAATGTCAACTATATTCAACATGATTATTAATTATGTAGTCGCAATTTATAGTCATATAATTACCTAGTCATATTTATAGTCATGTAGTCCTAATAATAATTGTAAGAAAAATAATGACAATGACTAAAGTCCAAATATGACTACATGACTATACTTGGACAATGGTCACAAGTTGTCATAATCATGAAAACCGTGTTTTGGTGTAATGATGACTAAAGTGATTAGAGCTAAATCTTGGTGCTTGACATGTGCATGTGGCTAATATGTGCCAGACTTGTTGGAGAAACCTTGTTTAAAAAGCCTTAAAACCTACACATATTGGGATTAATTGTTGTTGGGAGTTCTACCTCTGGCCAAAAGAGCTATGTAAAAGGGTTATAAAACCCATTTTTGGAAGTTTTGCATTTGGTACATTTTGTTTTGAAAGACATTATTTTTTATGTTTGATTTTTGGACATTTTACCTCATGCATACTCTATTTTTAATAGTCTAAAACAACAATGCAAACTTTTATTTGTGTAAGCAAGTCATCATACTACAATTGATATGTAACTAAGATCAATATTCAGCCTAGTGTAAAAGATTTGTTTCAAACACAATTCATTTTGTTTTTTAGTTAGTGCATAAAAGTATTTGAGATTGGGGCATTGTGTTGGAAGCAAAGAATGATTGAGTTGATGGGGCAAAGGTGTTATTGCATTGTGTACATATGCTAAAAGGAATATGCTAATTATGGTAGTTGGTTACTAGCTTGTCAAATTTTGTCGCAACCTTACTTTGAAAGAGTGTGAGGATGAAACTCACACTCTCGAAATGGGGACTTGGGAATCCTCCGGGACTTTCGAAACTTCAAAGTTTGATTGCAGGGGTCAAAACACCTCACATTGGGGTGTTCTTTATATCATTGGAAAAATATCAAAATGTAAATGTCAAAAATGGGCTCGCATGGGCCATTGGGACATCCGCAACACAAGTTATGACAAAAAAGAAGGGCCGGGAGTCAAACTAGCGGTTTGACTCCTGACCAATAAAAGTCGGGAATCAACCCGACCCCAGGGTCTGCAAGCAAAGTGCGACACACTGTTGGAAAGCCCTCAAGCAGAGCTACAAGTTTGCTTCAGACCTCATGCCGATCCGAGGTCTGAGCAAAGAGTGCCTTCGCAAAGTCCCGGGAGTCCAAACCGGGACGAGACAAAAAGCCATTCGAGTGTAGGTGCCGCAAAAAGCCACAAAGAATACTATATGGGGGAAGGTGGTGGCTTTCCCCGAGTCCGGACCGTGGTGAGTCTTGTGAGTCCATAGTTGCCTATGGCTTAAACTAGAGGTGTTCCAGAAAACGAACTAACCAACCTGTTGGTTGGTTTGATGCAAGTTCGAGGAAGTAACTAAAGCTTGTCATTCTTCCTAGTCCCATCCCGGAGCTTTAGCACACCCCTCTACCCCTTTTAGTGTTGAGAGTTGGGAGCGTGCCCCAAGTTTCTCACAATTTCGTTGTCTTGAGTAACCTAGACCCACTTTGGGTCTAATTGGGAACTTGGGAGCACATCAAATTTTGTGAAGTTCACATTGATTAGATGAAGGCCTTAGTTGGTAATGGTTACAATTAGTTAGCTGAATTTTTATTTCCCAAGCATGAACAAGACCTTGGATTAGTTTGATTAGTACAAATCCAAAATGTAACATGCCCATTGGGTTGGTGTGTTTCAAGGGAACATATTGACATCAATGGTTATTTTCTATGCTACAATTGGAGCCAAATCACGAGCTTGGAAGTAGCAAGGTCTCTCGTAACAACACACTTGCCTAAGGTATTACTGACACATGATTTGAAGGTAAGTACATTCAACACTGTCATATGGGAGGCTAGTTTAGTTGAAAATTAACAACATAGGTTACTAACCACAAGGATACACAATTCACGTCAATCCCATGTTTCCTTTTTTCATTGCTCTATGTTGGAGAGGGAGGGTGGCATAAATCATTCATTTGGGAAGTGTTTAGGGTTGTTGTGGGATTTTTGCCTTCGTTGCAGAGTCTCAACCACCTCGTGGTAGTGCATTAATACTGAAGAAGGTTAATACTTGTGTCTAAGCTAGTATGAGCACCACCCTTTAATGCCTTTGAGTTCCCCTAAAGGATGGATAGGGGTTATTTTATAAGAACAACCCTGAATGTTGATGGTTCGACTTTACAAC
>Ga0209611_10014610_pt1 | contig 10450 bp, 5 predicted proteins | sample S1TSphgellanicum_3_FD_187693 | JGI IMG/M metagenome (GOLD analysis project Ga0209611, IMG submission 187693) | Host-associated microbial communities from peat moss isolated from Minnesota, USA - S1T2_Fc - Sphagnum magellanicum MG (SPAdes) (version 2) | ecosystem: Host-associated > Plants > Peat... | reverse complement strand
GGTAGCGCTTGCGCTTGGCGCGCCTGCAAGCGCAACAGATGGTAATACTGCGAGGGCGTCGTGCAATTCGCGACCTGCACGTTCCCTTCGGCCGAGAGTTGGAGGAAGCGCTCGATGCGCGCGCTCGAATGCTCCGGCCCCGCGCCTTCGTAGCCGTGCGGTAACAAGAGCACGAGACGCGAGGTCTCGCCCCACTTGGCGTGCCCGGCCGCGATGAATTGATCGATGATGATCTGCGCGCCGTTGTTGAAGTCGCCGAACTGCGCTTCCCACAGCACGAGGGCGTTCGGGAGTTCGACCGCGTAGCCGTATTCGAAACCGAGACACGCGTATTCGGAGAGCGGACTGTTGTAGAGTTCGAAGCTCGCCTGCGCGTCGCTCAGATGTTGGATCGGCGCGTACGTCGCGTTGGTTTTGGCATCGTGGAACGCGAGGTGACGGTGCGAGAACGTGCCGCGCTGCGTATCCTGGCCCGTCAGGCGGATCGGCGTGCCTTCCGCGAGCAACGACGCAAACGCGAGCGACTCGCCGAGACCCCAATCGAACTCGCCGTCCGTTTCGAACGATGCCTTGCGCCGCTCGAGTTGGCGCGCGAGCTTCGGATGGATCGTGAAGCCCTTGGGCACCGACACGAGCTCGTCGCTCCATGCGATCAACTGCTTGCGGTCGATGGGCTTTTCGATCGTGGGCAGCGCGACGTCGGCATGCATGACCGTTTCGTCCGGCGCACCGTGCCACGCGCCGCTCTTCACGTTCTGCTGCGCCTCGGTAATACGCGAGGTCGCATTGGCGAGCATCGCGTTGACGTCCGCAGCCTTCACGATACCTTGCGCGATCAGTTTCTGCGCGTAAAGTTCGCGAACGGTCGGATGCGACTTGATGCGCTCGTACATGTCCGGTTGCGTGTACGCGGGCTCGTCGGTTTCGTTGTGACCGAAGCGACGGTACCCGATGAGATCGATGATGGCGTCGTGCCCGAAGCGCTTGCGGAAATCGACCGCGAGATGCACGGCCGCGATACACGAATCCACGTCGTCCGCGTTCACGTGAACGATCGGCACGTCGAAGCCCTTCGCGAGATCGGAGGCATACCGCGTCGAGCGCGCCTCGCGCGGATCCGTGGTGAAGCCGACTTGATTGTTCGCGATCAGGTGGATCGTACCGCCGGTCGCGTACCCTTCGAGCGCCTGCAAATTGAGGACTTCGGCGACGATGCCTTGCGCCGAGAATGCGGCATCGCCGTGAATGAGAATCGGCGCGGCGCGGCCGACCTCGAGCGTCGCGATCGGCGAGCCGTGATTCGTCTGCAATGCGCGCGTGCGGCCCTCGACGACGCCGTCGACCGCTTCGAGGTGGCTCGGATTGTTCGCGAGCGCAACCGCGACGAACTTCCCGTTCGGGAGCGTATAACGACCGTTCGCTCCGTGATGGTACTTGACGTCGCCCGTTACGTCACCGACCGAATCACCGTCGCCGCCGGATGCGGCTTCGCCGCGCAGCGTCGCCGCTTCGAACTCGGCGAGAAGTTCTTCGTAGGGGCGATTGACCACGTGCGCGATCGTCGCGAGGCGCCCGCGATGCGCCATACCGATCACGGCATTCCCCACGCCGTCCTCACCGAGCAGCGTGATGAGCTCCTCGAGCATCGGCACCATGATGTCGAGGCCCTCGATCGAGAACGTCTTCGCTCCGATGTACTGCTTGCGGAGATAGCGTTCGAACGTCTCGACCTTCGTGAGGCGCTCGAGGACGCGCTTCGCCTTTGTGGCTTCGAGTTGCACGAAGTGCGAGCCCGACTCGATATAGTCGCGCAGCCATTCGCGCTGCTCGATGTTTGCGATGTGTTCGACTTCGTAGGCGATCGTGGATCCGTACGTCTTACGAAGTTCCGCGAACACGTCTTGCAGCGTGTCGCCTTTGACTTTCGTGCGCAAGATCGAGGCGGGAATCGCCGACATGATCGCGGGCGTCAGCCCGTAGGTACGCCAATCGAGCGCGGGATCGCCCTGCGGCTGCGTGCCGAGCGGATCGAGCGTGGCGGAAAGATGGCCATGCCGGCGATACGATGAGAGGATCGCCATACCCGCGGCGACGGCGCGCAACAATTCGTCGGATTGCTCGAATTGGCGCGGCCCCGTTGCCGGAATATCGGTAACGGCGTCGGCCGCGGTGGCCGATGCTAGCGACGAACGCGCGGGCGCCGCGCTGACGGCAACGGAGCCGCCACGTGCCGCCGACACGCCGAACGTCGCGAACACGTCGTCGTAGAAGCCGTCTTTGCCGGATAGCAATTCATCGATACGCTTGAGATACTCACCCGACTGCGCGCCTTGAATGACGCGATGATCGTACGTGCTCGTGAGCGTCATGACTTTCTCGACGCCGAGCGAACGCAGCGACTCCGGATTGGCGCGGGCGAATCCGGGTGGATACGCGATCGCGCCCGCGGCGACGATCGTTCCCTGACCCGCGGTCAACCGCGGCACGGATGCGACCGTGCCGATGCCGCCGGGGTTCGTGAGCGTGAACGTCGCGCCGGTAAGATCGTCGGCACCGAGTTTGTTCTCGCGCGCCTTCGCAATCAACGCTTCGTAGGCGCTGTGGAACTGGATGAAATCGAGCGTGTCGGCGTTCTTGATGACCGGCACCACGAGGAAGCGCGAGCCATCCTTACGCTCCGTGTCGACCGCGATGCCGAGGTGGATGCCGCTCGTCACGCGCGTCGGCGCTGCGCCGTCACGCCGGAAGCTCGCGACCATCGCCGGGATCTCGCGCGCGCCACGCGCGAGCGCGAAGGCGATCAAATGGGTGAACGAGACCTTCTCGGTGCGTCCCGCGGACTTGAGCGCGGCGTTGAGCTCGGCGCGTTTGGCTTCCAGCGTTCCGACCTGCAGCGTCCGAAAACTGGTCGCCGTCGGAATCGTAAGGCTTTGTTCCATCGCGCCGGCGAGCGCCGCCGCGGGCCCCTTGATCGGCGTCGCGACCGCTCCGGCCGCGAGCGGAGCCGGGGGCGCCACCGGTGCGGCCGACGCGCCGTTCTTCGAGGCGCCGTTGCCGTTCGTGTGAATCGCGTGGTCGGCCCAGCTGGCCTCGGCCTTGAGAACGTCTTCGTGGAGGATGAGGCCGCCCGGACCGGAGCCGACGATCGACCCGAGATCGAGATGCGTGCGGGCTGCGAGGCGCTGCGCCCGGTGCGACGCGACGCCGCCCGGCTTCGCGGTGGACGCGGGTGCGGGGGTGGGCGTCGGCGGGGCTCCGGCCGCGCCATATGAGGATGGGGTGGCGGGTTCGGCCGCGGCGACCGGGGCATCGGAGCCTTCGGGCTTCGTGGCCGACGTATCGATCTCGACGAGGGTGGAGCCCACGGCAATCGTGTCGCCTTCGGCGGCGGCGACCTTGGTGACGATGCCGGACGCCGGAGCCGGCACCTCGACATCGACCTTGTCCGTGGTCACGTCGACGAGGGTCGCGCCTTCATCGATCCACTGACCGGCCTTGACGTGCCATTCGACGATCGAGCCCTCGGTGACGGACTCGCCCATTTCCGGCAGCGGAACGAGGACCAGCGTTTCAGGCACGAGCGTGCTTCCAATAAATCACGATGTCTCACATTTTAAGGCACGCGGCGAATGCCGCCTGCCGTTTTGGTAGCCCCAAAAAACTACTAGGACACCCGGTGCGTTTATGGAGCACGATGCATAAGATCGGTCATTTCGCCCTCCTTCTCGCGTTCGGCACCGCATCGGCCGCGATCGTCCCCGCGAGCGCGGCGGCGGACACCGCGCCGACGACGGTCACGGTCAACACGAAGAACTTCGCCTACGCCCCCGCCGACCTCACGGTGAGCCCCGGGACGACCGTCGTCTTCAAGAACTCCGACACCATCGCGCACACGGTCACGGCGAGCGACAAATCGTTCGACTCGGGCGACATGCCGCAAAACGCCACGTGGTCCCACATCTTCGCGAAGGCGGGCACCTACACGTACGTCTGCGCGTACCACTCTTACATGCAGGGCACCGTCACGGTGAAATAGTCGCGCCCGACGCCGATCGCCGTGCCGAGATCGTGGCGCTCGGCGGTGAGCATCTCCTCGCCTTCTAAGATTTCTGGAGCGCAGACGGCGACGAGGTCGCGGAGCCGGGACGCGCGACCACCTTCCTCGAGCACGCACTCGCCGTCGTTGAGGCAATGGATATATCAAAGTTTCCCGGTTAGTCGCTATCTACGCTCGAACGGGATTCGATAGATAGGGCATCGCCGTCATGACGACTCCATATGAAGAAGACTGCCACGCACGATCCACGTAGAATCCATAAATGACTCGAATGGAAGCCGATGTCGTCGTCCGGGCTGCCATTCTGATGGTGAACCCTGCTGCATTTCCATCGGAAGGCGGCGGTGTAGCCTTTCGGCTGTGGCCTCGTGACGAACCGTTTGAGGTGTTGCTCTTCAACGCCGACCCGTTCCTCGCCGAGTACGATGCCGCTATCCGTGCAGAGCTCGGCTCGTCCGTCAGCAACGTCGATGAATTCAATCAAGACTCGAGGCGGCGAGCGCGTGACGTAATCGATCGCGGGATCACGACCATTCCGGACTTTCTTACCGCTGCCGAATGCGATTCGCATATCCAGGAATCCGAGAAGGTAGGATACGCGAGTGCGACCATCGACACGCCCGACGGCCCGCAGCGAGTCGAGTCCATCCGCAACAATAGCCGAGTTATCGTCGACGACGTTGTCCTAGCGCGAGCACTTTGGGCGCGATTGCGTGGATACATCCCCTCATTTCTTGACGGACGTCAGGCCATCGGAATCAACGAACGATTTCGCTTCTATCGTTATGAGTCTCTGGAATCGTTTGCAGGTCACACAGACGGCGTCTTCCGGCGCGCGAACGGAGAGGAGAGCGGACTAACTTTCATGGTTTACCTAAACGACGATTTTGCGGGCGGAGAGACGGCATTTGCCAAGACGCTCATCACGCCGATAACTGGCATGGCGGTTGTCTTTCGACACGATCTGCTGCACGAAGGACGCCCCATTGCGAGCGGCGTCAAATACGTCCTGCGATCAGACGTGATGTTTAACCCAATAGGACGCCTCGGCGGGTAAGAACGACTTGAAGACCTGTCGCGCACCAGGGATGATCCGCCGGTCCAGCGTTACGAGCGTATCTATGCTTCGAGACGCTCTCCACAATCCGCCCGGGCACGACCTATATGGTCGTGTAGTTCCAGTGTAAACGGGAAGGAAACTCGGCGTGCGACCGTTTCGAGCCTTCGCCGCGTTGTCGGTGCCTTATACCGTCTTGGTCTGCTACTACTCGTTTGTTACTGGAATGGGTTTCTACGGAGCAGGTGGCACGCTCTTAACGCTAGTTCTAATTCCTCCGCTGCCCATCTTCGTAAGCGTTGGCGTAGCATTGATCAGTATGAGACCTTCGCACGCAACTCTATATTAGATAATATTCGTCAACGATGCCTCTGGTCCACACGACATTTCCATGTGCATCGATCTTCCAATACGCTGTGCCTCGAAAGCTTCCGAAGGTCTGTAGCGTGAAAAATGCCGTTTTCACGTCGGGATCATTGGTACAAGTGTGCTGAACAGGGATCGTGAATCCCTGACGAGTCAATTCTTTCTCGACAACGGCTGACGGTGTACCAGGAGGGAACGCTTTAGTCAATCGTTCGGTAAAATCGGGCGATAATGCCACCTCGCTCAGTGGTACAGGTACGACGCCTTCTCGATCGGACGGACAACCGTCATCCCATCCGCCCGGACCACCTGTAAATCGCAAGATCGGCGGTGTCTCAAGAATGAAAAAAGTTTGCATTCCAATGAACACGACAATGAGCACCACAGGAATGCTTACGATAGAAAGAGCTAGCCAGAGTGCGATCCGCGATAGCCAGCCGCCGCCGCTCCTAGGTGGTTTGGCTTCCTTAGGTCCCTTCACACGATTGGCGTTTGCGTAGGACGACGCCGTGGCCTTGCGGCAGACCGACCAGCTCACTTTTGTGCTTTGCGTTTAGTGAAGACGACGAGTACCTTTGGCGTCGCCGAATCCAAGGGCTTCGTCTTTCACCTTACCTGTAGAGAAAAGCGATTGCCATCGGTGCAATTGTCCTCTCATTGGACGCGAAGTATCGACCTGTGCTAGGTGCCGATCGCTCAATATCGACTGGTCGAGCGATGCTCCAGATGGGGACGAGTCGATTCCTATGCACCCACCAAGTCTAGAGTCGCGGCTCTTGAGGTGACTGGCCAATCAAGACATCTCGATAGAACAGTTACTTCGATTCTCGCATGCGCCACTTCCCGGCTAGGAACGTCAGTGGAACCAACACTGACAATGTAACAATAAAGATTAGGATTTGGGCCAGCTCATCAGGGAACGAGCTTGGTGCAGCGTAATTTGTCACGAAAATGGGGTAGAAGAGCGGGAATAATCCAGAGTCGGGGATGCTTAGTAATACGGTTAGTGGCAGCGTCGTGCCGACAAAAATCCATGGGAATGTATGGCGTAGTTCGAAACGTCTCCAATACCAGCCCATCGCAAATAACACTATGCCGAACGTAATCAGAACAAACGGGATATTGATGAATTGGCGATAGACCAACAGGTCCTCAAGCGCGTTGCCATTGTTAACGGTCGTTGTCGCTAGATATAAGGCTCTGAAGCGAGCTCCCGGAATCAAACATAGTAGAAACCCGCAGAGCGCGACAAGGGAGCTCTCAAGTCTCTGAAACCGGAATCTGGATGCACTCATACGCTCACAATCTCTAAAAGTAAACGCTCTCTCACTCACCCGAGCGAGATCCGATCAGGGCACGTACTTTACGAAAGCCGCGCAAGGGCACCGGAAAAAGTTGGGCCTCCATAATTTTTAGAAGCAATGCTTCCCCTATTCCGCGAGGCTACTCGGGTACGACGGGAAAGTTGTAAGCGATTTAAAACGCCGTCGTGGAATGTGCCATAGTGACGAGATCCGAGGGAAAAAATCCGTCACAGGCCCGACTTCGAGGCCGAGGCGGGGCGAATCCACTGAGCGTGGCCGTACCTAAGCCATGTTCCAAATTTGTCTCAAGGCGGCATCCTATCCCAAAATTTCGAGGAGTTCTCGAAATTTCGGGACGGAGCGTCTTTTTTGGTGCCCAGGAAGGGACTCGAACCCCCACCCCCTTGCGAGGACTGGTACCTGAAACCAGCGCGTCTACCAATTCCGCCACCAGGGCAAGACGGCCGAACATTCGCGGGCTCCCCGCGGCCACCTCGTTACGAGATCAGCGAATAGCTCGTGCTTCGACCGCCGGCAGCGTCCCTCTTGAGGATGCCCTGGGCGATCAGTCCGTCGATATCTCGTAGCGCGGTGTCCGGCGAGCACTTGGCAATCTTCGCCCATTTCGACGACGTGAGCTTACCCTCGAAGCCATCGAGCAGTTTGTTGACCATCATGCGCTGCCGCTCGTTAAGCGATTCGGTGCGATGGTGCTCCCAAAAGTTCGCCTTCCCAAAAACCGTGGCCAGTTCGGCCTCGGCACCTTTGAACGCGCGACTCAGACAATCGAGAAACCAGCCGACCCAAGACGTGATTTCGAGGTTTCCCTTTTGCGTAGCTTCGAGAAGCTTATAATACTCGTTCCGATCGGCTCGAATTTGCGCCGACATACTGTAGAAACGTTGAGAACTTAGCTCCGAACGCGCGAGCAAGAGATCGGTGAGCGCTCGCGCGATACGTCCGTTCCCGTCTTCAAATGGATGTATGGTCACAAACCATACGTGCGCGATCGCAGCCTTGAGAACGAGATCCATGTCGGTCGCTCGGTTGAACCACCGGAGGAACGCGCGCATCTCCGCCTCGATTCGGGCCGCGGAGGGAGCTTCGTAATGAACGTTCTCTCGACCGATCGGTCCCGAGACGACGCGCATTGGCCCCGCGGCATCCTTTCGCCACCCGCCGACCGTGATTTTGCTCATTCCGCTGCGCCCCGTTGGGAACAAAGCCGCGTGCCAGCCGAAGAGACGCGCCTTGGTCAACGGCTCATCATACTTCTGCGTCGCATCGAGCATCATCTCGACGACCCCCTCGACGTTACGGTCGGCTGCGGTCAATGCCCCGATATCGACGCCGAGGCGGCGAGCGATCGACGATCGCACCTGCGCTCGATCCAGATCTTCGCCTTCGATCTCATTCGATTTGAGAATCTCTTCGGTGAGATTTTGGAGCGATGCCTCGGCCCGAAGCAAGAACCCGAGACCCTCCATGCGGCCAAGCAGGCGGCCTTGTTCGTGGCGAACGGATGCGAGATGCCCGGCTAGCCGCTCGGCGTCCCATCGGAAATGGGGCCAATCATCGAGTTCGTAGATATACGTCGTCATAATATCCGCATGCCTTGCGGAGATTATGACGTTAATCGCCGCATTGGCGGGCTCCTTTTCTCCGCGTGATATGCGGAGAAAACCGGCCATATCACCGCACGTATGAAGCTCCGTTCAGATCGATCGTCTGGCCGGTCGCGTAGTCGGCACCCCCGCTTGCGAGGAACACGACCGTCGGCGCGACGTCGTCCGGCGTCCCGATGCGGCCCGAGGGAATCTCGGCGCGAATTGCGTCGCCGTAGATGGCGATCGCGTCCGATGCCATCTCCGTTGCGATGTAGCCGGGCGCGACGGAGAACGCGACGATGCCGTCCGCCGCGCAGCCACGTGCGATCGACTTTCCGAGATTCACGAGCGCGGCTTTGCTCGCGCCATAATCCGCGAACGTCAGCTCGCCACGATGCGCCGCGCGCGACGCGATATTGATGATGCGTCCGCGTGTGCCGCGCGCGTCCGGTTCGTTGCGACGCATCGCGCGCATCGCGAGAAACGCGAGGTTAGCCGCGCCGCTAACATTTACTGCGAACGTCCGCTCCCAATTCGCCCGCCACGCGGCATAATCGTCGCGATCGAACGGATTGTCCGCAAACACCGCCGCGTTGTTGACGAGCGTGTCCAAGCCGCCATACCGCGCGACACAACGCTCGACGAGGCCCGGCAGCGCATCGGGATCCCCCACATCGATGCGTTCGCAGGCAACCCGTTCCGGACCGAGTTCCACGACGAGCGCGCGCGCAGCAGCCTCATCGCGAACGTAGGTGAACGTGACGCGCGCCCCCGCCGCACGGAACGCCCGGACGGTCGCGGCCCCGATCCCGCGGGAGCCTCCGGTCAGCAAGACGGCGTTCCGTTCCATATCCATGCGCACCGCAATCGTGCGGTGCGATTCTCCCATCCCTGTCAGAAGCGTGAAAAATTTTGCGTGAGTGAGGCTCGCATCACTCGAAGAGTCCCCCGGTCGTACCGACACATTGAAGATATGAAGGTCCTCATCGTCGGTGCCACTGGTTACGTCGGCACTGCGGTCGACGAAGCGCTGAGTCGGAACGGGCACACCGTGTACGGAGTGGCCCGTAGCGACCCGTCGCGGAGCCGCCTGCTCGCACGACACACGAACGTCGTCCTGGCCGATGCCGCGAAGCCGCAAACGCTCGCGAAAGCGGCCGAAGACGTCGACGCGATCGTCTATGCCGTCAACGTGACGGACGCCGATCCGTTCACGGTCGACACGGGCGCCCTCAAGGCGATTCGCAAGGGTCTCGCCGGAACGGAAAAGACCTTCGTTTTCGTCAGCTCCACCTGGATGTACGGGGCCACCGGCGACGTGCCGGCGGCCGAAACCGCGCCGATCAACCCGCCGCCGCTGTTCGTGCGCCGGATCGAACTCGAGCGCGCGACGCTCGAGATGACGCGCGTCGGCATCCGCTCGCTGATCGTTCGCGCCGGGATCGCCTATGGCGCCGGCGGCGGCATCGCCTCGATGTTCGCTCAGTCGGCACGCGAGCGCGGCGCAGCCACGCTCCTCGGCGACGGCGCGAACCGCTGGGCTATGGTCAATATCGGGGACCTCGGCCGGTTCGTCGCACGAGCGGTGGAATCGGGCCGCCCCGGCCGTGCCTACAACTGTGTGAACGACGACCATTATACGATGCGCGAGATCGCCGAGGCGGCCAGCCGCGGCGCGGGCGCGGGCGGAGAAGTGAAGATTCTCCCGCCGGAACTCATGGGCCAGTTCGGCGACTGCCTCACGATCGACCAAGTCGTCGATGCGGCGCGCGGCAAGAACGACCTCGGCTGGACCGCCGAAGGACCCTCCGTGATCAGCGAGCTCGAATACGGCTCGTATATCGGCGCCGCACTAGCAAGTTAGCCGGGTCGCTTCTGCCAGGGGCGCCGTCGCCCATCAAGCAAGGGGTTCTCCGTGTTCGCGCGGTTGTTTCCCATTCTCGGGATCACGTTCATCGACGTGCTCGGGTTCAGCATCCTCGTGCCGATCATGCCGTACTTCGTGCGGCATTTCGGCGCGTCGTATGTCGCGGTCGGGGCGCTCTTCGCCGTATTCGCG
>Ga0209611_10014609_pt1 | contig 10450 bp, 7 predicted proteins | sample S1TSphgellanicum_3_FD_187693 | JGI IMG/M metagenome (GOLD analysis project Ga0209611, IMG submission 187693) | Host-associated microbial communities from peat moss isolated from Minnesota, USA - S1T2_Fc - Sphagnum magellanicum MG (SPAdes) (version 2) | ecosystem: Host-associated > Plants > Peat... | reverse complement strand
CGAGATGCCGACCGGCAAGCCGGTCACGTAACCCATCGGCACGGTGAGATGCGGGTAACCGGCGATCGCCGGAAGCGAGCCGGCGCCGCCGGACACGTTATCGCCGTCGACGACATCGATGCGCGACGCGGGTCCATAGCTCGGTGCGATCAGCGCGTCTATGCGATTGCGCGTCATCAGCCGATCGATCCCCTCCTGGCGACTGTACAGCCGGCAGATCCGAAGCGCGTCGAGATACTTTGGATCGCTGGGGCCTTTCGTTTGGTTGGACTTTACGAACGTGTCCTGACCGAAGAGGCGCAGCTCGCGCGGGTCGGCGCGGTTGAACGCGATCAGGTCGGATAACGTACGGGTTTTCACGGTGGATGGCGTGGACGCCAGATAAGCATTGATATCCGTCTTGAAATCGGTCGACAGGACGGCGTTCTCCGCGTCGCCCAGAGCGGGATTCGGCTTGAAGTCGGAAAGCTCGACGATCTGCGCTCCTTGCGCTCGAAACAACGCAACGGCTCGATCGAATACGGCGCTAGCGGCGGGGCCAACCGGTGGCACCGCGTAGCGCAGCACGCCGAGACGTTTGCCTCGCAGCGACGCGCCGCGTAACGCGAGAACGTAATCGCGTTTGTGTTTGTCGGCATCCTTCGTCGCCGGATCCTTTGGATCGGAACCCGCGATGGCGCTGAGCAAGGCCGCAACGTCCGCGACGCTGCGGCCGAGCGGGCCGGGCGTATCCTGATCGTGCGACAGCGGAACCACGTAGGTCCGCGAGACGAGTCCTAGGGTTGGCTTGAGACCCACTAGACCATTGATCGCAGCTGGGCACGTTACCGAACCATCCGTTTCCGTCCCAACCCCGACGGCCGCGAGACTCGCTGCGATGGCAGAGCCGGTCCCCGACGAAGAACCGCACGCGGTCCGGTCGAGAACGTACGGGTTCTTCACCAGCCCGCCGACACTAGACCAGCCGCTGATCGAGCTCGAAGACCTGAAATTGGCCCACTCCGAGAGATTGGTCTTACCGAGAACGATCGCTCCGGCTCGCTTCAAGCGCGCGACCAGCGGCGCGTCGCGCCCCGTGGTATTGCGGGCGAGCGCTTCGGATCCCGCGGTCGTGGCCGTTCCATCCGCGGATTCAATGTTGTCTTTGATAAGCACGGGGATGCCCTCGAGCGGACCGCGCGCCCGTCCCTCACCGCGGAACCGGTCCGAACGCCGCGCGTCGTCCAACGCGTGCGGATTTGTCGCAATGATGCTACGCAACCGCGGCCCACGAAAGTCCAGTGCCTCGATGCGCGCGAGGTACGCTCGCGTCAATGCTTCCGCCGTCACGTTTCCATGCGCGAGGTCCGCTTCAAGGTCAGCCACCGATTTCTCGCCGACGGAGTACGGCGCCCCGGTATCGCTCCGCGCGGCCGGGGCTGAAAGCAGCAGCATTCCAGAAAGCGCAAGACCGAGCCGGAGTAACCGCACGTCATTTCCCATGTGATTCGCGTGTTCGAGTCGTCGCCGGGTGATTCCGGCGTTAGCACGGTCGCAACATAGCTCGCGGGAAGCCGGCTAGGGACCAAGAAACTCCGCAACCTCAAGCGAGACATCAAGGAATCCGAGCAGCGTGAAGCGCTGTCCAGGCTCGAAGTCTTCGACCGTTTGATACATTTCGTCAAGCGGATCGCGATGACGGCTAAGGCGCCTATTCTTAATGTCGACGATGATGTACTCTGCGACCGCTCCACGAGCATACGCGCGCAGCTTCGGGCCCCGATCCCGGCGCAGTGAAGAATCGGAGATTTCAAGCAGCGCGACAACGTCGGAAATCGTCCAACGCGATTTCGGCTTAGCGGCGGTTTCGGGCAGGAACAGAGTGACGTCCGGCTGCGGTTCGTCGATCCGTGTGAGCGGAACCGACGCCTGGCCGGCTACGAGGAGGCGCGTCCCGAATCGCTCGATCAAATATCGGACAATGCGTTCGTGCGCGAAGATATGACCCTGGCCAAGGGGCGGCAACGCTACGAGCATTCCGCCGAGGAGTTCGATGCGCTCGTCCGCGTCGATGATCCCGACATCGGCCATGCGCGCGTATTCGGTGACCGTGATCGGTCGGATGGGAAGTTCGATTGCCATATCACTCATCGAAAGATGCCTCACCCGGATGACCCGTCGGTTTCGACAATGTTGTCGTCTGATGCTCTCATTGGCTCAGACCTCGTACGGTATCTTTCGTATTTTACGTCAAGGGCGGCAAGAGTCTTGCGACCTCTAGCGGCGCCTCGGGCGCCGCCAGTAACGCGAACGTCGCGGGCGGCGCGAGTTCTTCGATCGACGCGAACCCATCGCCACGAGGTTTCGAATAACGCAAGACGCGCCGGCCCGGGACGTCAACCACGACATACTCGCCCACCTGGCCGCGCGCGTAGGCGCGCAGCTTGGCTCCGGTATCGCGTCGTAGCGAGGAGTCCGAGATCTCGATGAGCGCGACGATATCGTTTGCTCTTAGCTCGGATTTCCACCTCTTGCCGAGCACGTCGAGGTGGAAGATGGCGATGTCCGGTTGCGGTTCATCGCACGGCCCGAGCGGAATCGACACGTCGCTAGTGACGAAAAAGCCGTCCCCCAAGCGCTGCACGAGGTGCTTGAAGGCCAGGCCCAGAGCCATCCCATGAGACCAATCGACGGGTGGCATCTCTACAAGCATGCCGTCGAGCAGTTCGACGCGCTCGTCCGCGTCGATGATCCCGACATCCACCATGCGCGCGTATTCGCCGACCGTAAGCGGTCGTATCGGAAGATCGATTGCCATATCACTCATCGGAACATGCCTCACGCGGATGACCCGTGGGTTTCGACGATGTTGTCGTCTGATGCCCCCTTGACTTTCGCTGTCGCGCGCGTCAGGCTAGCGTCATGTCGAAGCGCTCACGCCGGACGGGAGTTCCCCAGCTTCTTCGAAGTCTGCGCTTCCTTGGCTCCCTGCGCCCTCCTCGCGTAACGGACGATGACGATGATGGCCTAGCCGGCGCCCTCGTTCCCAAGAAGCCGCGTCCGCCCGTCCTTTCCGGCGCGGCAGCGCTCGCGGCGCCGTCCAACGATGATCCCGAGTTGAAGTAAAGCGTCGAGCGGCGGTTCTCTGCCGTCGCCGGAGGGTTTCGCGGCCGCGGTTTCAACCGTGGGCGAGGCTCGCTTGACCGTAGATGAATTCGCGCCGCGGCGTGGGCTCGCCGCGGGTCATGTGGCGCAGTAGCCGCGTGCGGTGGAAGCCATGGCGGCGGAGCATCTTGCCGGCGGCCACGTTGCAGCCGGGCACGAAGGCGCGCAACGGCTCGTGGCGCCCCGCGATGCACGTCGCTAAAATCTGCTCGGCGCTGGCCTCGGAGCCGGCAACCCATGGGCCGACGACCGTGCCGCGCAGGAATGCGAAGCCGTCGGGCTCGCTGACGAGCTTCGCGCCACCGATTCCCAGCAACGCTTTGAGCACGTCGTCGCGCCGCCATCCGACCAAGGCGCGATCGACGGCCAACGCCGCGTTAACGGAATCCGGCGCGGGGTGGCCCTCGTCGGGTGTCACGAACTCCATGCCGGTGCGTTCGAAAATCTGCGTCACGTCGGTTTGCTCGAAACCGAATTCCCGGTAGAGCGGCGCGCCGGATTCGGTTGCGTCGAGCGCAAGCGCGGTCACGCCCGCGCGCTCGCAGCGGGCCAACAATTCGTGCATCAACGCGCGCGCGACGCCGCGACGGCGCAGCGTCGGATCGACGGCCATCGAGCCCACGTAGGCGATCTCCCCGTAATTGGCGAGCAGGACGACGCCTGCGAGCGTGCCGTCAATGTCAGCCATGATGATATCGTCGGGCGCGGCGATCAGTTGGGCGCGCGTGGCCGAAGACAGCGGCGCGCCGTAGGCGGCCGCGATGATCCGTGCGAGGCCATCGAGATCGTCCCCCGTGAAGCTGCGCGCCGCAATGGCCATGACGGCCGTTTCAGCGCTGCGGTCCGCCATCCCGTCGGTTAGCGTCGGTTATCGTCGGGAGCGTGCGAACCCGCGATCACGTCCAAAGCCGCGATGGCCTCCTGCACGGACTTGAACACATGGTCTGCGCCGAGCGCCGCGATGAGGCCCGAGCGCTCCGCCGCTTCTTGCGCGTGCGGGACGATCAGGCGGGCGAGCGCGACGTCGGTGCCGCGCGCGCGCAGCTCGGCGATCACCGCTTGCAATTTCTGCGAACCCGTGTAGTCGACGTCGGAGATCGCGCTGCCCTCGATGACGAGCAGTTTCACCGGCGCCTTGGCCCTGGTCACGCACGCCTTGAGCCGTTGGGCGATGTCTTCCGCGTTGGTGAAGTTGACCGGCGCGGCCGGCTCGAACACGACGATGCCGGGGACGTCGACCACGTCGCGTTCGCCCGTCGCCGGCCACCAGACGGTCGTTCCGCGAACTTGAAAGAGCTGCGTCGACGCCGGCCACATCACGAGCAACACGCCGTGCGCGAGCGATAACATGATCGCGAGCAGCATCCCGGTCTGGATCGGTAAGACGATAACGAGCAGCCCGCCCACGGCGACCAGGCCGATCTCGCGCCGGCTGTAGCGCGCGATCTTGGCCATTTCGCGCAGCCGGAAAATGCGCATGCCGACAAAGATCAGCACGCCGGCGAGCGCGCCTTCGGGCACGAACGCAGCGAACTTCGCAAAGAACGCGACCACGCTGACGATCGCCGCCACGGCCACGAGTCCGCTCGCCTGCGAGCGGCCGCCGGCGCCTTGCACGACGGCCGTGCGCGGCGGGCTCGCGTCCACGGGAAACGCGCCGCAAAATGCCGCAATGATGCTTCCGGCGCCGATCGCCGTGAAGTCGGGGCTAACGTCGCCCGGGTCGTCGGCGTCGGAGGGAAACGAGCGCACGACCACCGACGTCTGCAGCGTGCAGACGGCCGCGACGATTAGCGCCAGCGGCACGAGCGCCGTCAACCGATCAATGCCGATCGCGGCCGGGAAATGCACGTGGGGCAGGCCCGCGGGGACGGCACCGATCACGGCCACGCCGCGCGCGCGTAAATCGAAGATCGCGACCGCGGCTGCGGCGCCGGTCAAGCCTATGAGAGCGCCGGGAATCCGCTCGCTCACGCGTGCCGCGAGGATCGTCACGCCAAGCACGCCGATTCCGAGGGCGCACGCATATGGGTTCGCCTCCGCGAGGTGGGTTGCGACGTCCAAGAGTTGGCTCAACAGCGAGCCTTTGGGGATCGCGATTCCAAGTAACGACGGCAACTGACCGATGACGATGTGAGCCGAGATACCGGCTAAGACTCCCGTCGTGACCGGAATCGAGAGCAAATCTGCGATCCAGCCGAAGCGTCCGACGCCGATCGCGATTAGGATCGCGCCGACACCCAGCGCGAGGATCGCGGCTAAGCCGTGATATGCGTCGCCGCCGAAGGGTGCGAGCGCACCGAGGGAGGCCGCGAAGATCGGTGCGATCGTCGAGTCGGCGCCCGCCGAGAGGAACCGGTTCGCGCCTAAGACCGCGAAGGCGAGCGTGCCGGCGCCGAACGCGTAGAGGCCCGCCTCCACGGGAAAGCCCGCAAGCTTAGCGGTGGCGAGTTGTTCGGGAATCGCGATCGCCGCGAGCATGATCCCGGCGATCAGATCGCCGGTCAGCCATTTCGCGCGATAGCCCCGAAACGAGGCGAAGAACGTCGTCCCCGGCATCGGGCACGTTTTCCGCGCACAGGGGCGGTATCCGTTTTGTCGCAAGAGTTAGCCATGCCGACTGCCAGCCGCCCCCGACTTCCCGACCTCGACCTCGAAGGTCCGCCGCTCGGAGTCCAGCGCTTGTATGCCCTAGCCTTCGATCTCGTCGTGGATGAACTTCGCACGCATTACTCGGCGACCTCGCCCAACAACGCCTACGCTGACGTTCGCGCCATTCTCGAGGAAGAAGGGTTCGCGTGGCGGCAGGGCAGCGTCTATTTCGGTGACCCCGCGCGCGTCGATGCGGTAACGTGCGTGCTTGCCGCGCAGCGGTTGGCTGCGGATCTGCCTTGGTTTGGGTTGTGCGTTCGCGACATCCGCATGCTGCGGATCGAGGAGAACAACGATCTCGGCCCGGCGATCGCCGGGTCGCGATGACAACTGGAAGCGCGATGACGACCGGCGAAAACAAATGACGGCCGGCGGAACAAGATGACGACCGGCGGAGCGAGATGACCCTGCCCGTGACGTTCGTGGACGTCCAAGCCGCGGCCGAGCGGATCGCCGACTTCGTCGTTCGCACGCCCGCGTTGCCGGCGACAGCTCTCTCGGAGAAGACCGGCGCGAACGTCACTTTGAAGCTCGAGACGCGCCAGCGCACGTCGTCGTTTAAGGACCGCGGTGCCGTCAACCGCCTCTTGCAGTTGACGGCGCTTGAGCGCGAACGCGGCGTGATCGCGATGTCGGCGGGCAACCACGCACAGGCCGTGGCCTACCAGGCGACGCGGCTCGGCATTCCGGCTACGATCGTGATGCCGGAGAATACGCCGTTCACGAAAGTGCGCCGGACCCAAGCCTTCGGCGCGCGCGTCGTGCTTGCGGGCGAAGGTCTCGCCGAGGCGGGCGACCGCGCGCGCGAACTTGCCGAGGAGCTGGGGCTGACGATGGTCCACCCCTATGACGACGCGCGGATCGTCGCGGGACAGGGCACGCTCGGGCTTGAGCTCCTGCGCGACGTGCCCGACCTCGACGTTCTGCTCGTGCCGATCGGCGGCGGCGGGTTGATCTCCGGCGTTGCGATCGCAGCCAAGCATCTCAAGCCGTCGCTGCAGATCGTCGGCGTGCAGACGCAACTCTATCCGTCGTTCTATCAGATCACGCACGGCCTGCCGGTGGAACACGGCGGCCAGACGATCGCCGAAGGCATCGCCGTCAAATCGGTCGGCGAGATTCCGCTAACGATCGCCCGCGAACTGGTCGACGACGTAGTACTGGTCTCCGAACAGTCGCTGGAGCGCGCGATCCATCTCTTCATCGAGGAGGAGAAGCTGGTAACGGAAGGCGCCGGCGCCGCGCCGCTGGCCGCGCTCATCGACGACCTGCCACGCTTCGCCGGCCGCAACGTCGGGCTGATCGTGTGCGGCGGCAACATCGACACGGGCTTGCTCTCCAACGTGATCTCGCGCGTTCGCTTGCGCGAGGGACGCGTCGTGCGGATGCGCGTGGAGATCGACGATAAACCCGGTGTGCTCGCGCACGTCGCGCGCTTGATCGGCGAGTGCGGCGCGAACATCCTCGACGTGACGCACCAGCGGCTCTTCCACGACGTCCCCTCAAAGAATGCGGACCTCGACATCACCTTCGAAACCCGCTCCCCCGCCGACGTCGACCTGATCCTCGAGAAGCTCCACGCCGCCCGCTACACGACCAGCGTTCTGGAGACCACGGCCCGCTCGGTGATTTAGCGGCCGCCCGCGAGACCAGCTGACGCCCGGACCGGTCGACGGAGACTCCGCGTTCGTGGCAGAACGTCGTTATCGTGCCCAGCGACGTCCGGCGTCAACGTCTCCTGTTCGCCGCCTGTGCGCTGTCGGCGCTTCTCGTTTGTGTCGCTTTTTGGATGACGCTCACCGTCGCGGGCGACGCCGGTGCGACTTTCGCGCCGTCGGGGCGGCCGTTCGTGTATCGCGTGGCGGACCTCGATCCGGGTTCGCCGGCTGCGATGGCGGGGCTGCACGACGGGGACGAGATCGACGCGCGGCGACTCCCGCCGTCCGTCCGATACCGCTTCGGCACCGGCATCCGCGCCGGTGAGCGCGTGACGCTACCGGTCTCGGGCCCAGGTGTCCCTCGAACTGCTACCTTCACGACGCGGCCCTTAACGCAGAGTGCGTTCTGGCGCAACGATGGCTGGGATCAGGTCCTCAGCATCGTCGGCGAGCTCTGGAACCTCCTGGTGGCGGCGCTCATCATCTGGCGCCGCCGCGACCGAACCGACGCCTTGATTCTGGCGGCGCTGCTCGTGCTCGGCAACCTCGGAGTTGCGCTCACGCCGGCCAATTATTGGATTACACCTTGGGCCGCCGTCGACGCCGTCGCGAATGCCGTCGGGACGGGAGCCGAAGCGCTCGGTACGGTGCTGCTGGCGACGTACGCATTGCAGTTCGGGCGACCGGTCTCACGGCTGCGGCGTTGGCTGACCGGTGTGGCGTACGCGGAGGCAGCTTTCGGTGCCGTGCAGTTCTGGCCCGGGCTCATTTGTCAATGGCTGGGAACGGCCGACCCCAACACCTGGCTTCTGGCTCAACCTGGCCCGGCTATCGCGCTGATCGTCGTCCCATATCTCCTGCCCGTCGCGTGCGCGGCGCTCGCGCTTCGCGATACACGCGGCAGCGATCGTGTGCGCCTGGCCTGGGCGTCCGGTTCGATAGCGGTTGGATTTTTCGCTTACGTGCTGTTTGCGATCACGATGCAGCTCGACGCGTTCGTCCATGTGGGTACCCTCCTCGTCGATGTGACGGAGTTCGCCGTCCCGCTCCTGCTCACGTATGCCCTCTTGAATCGAAGCCTGCTCGACGTTGGCTTCGTCCTCAACCGCGCCTCGATCGCCGCAGTGTTATCCGCCCTTGGGGTCGCGATTTTTGCGGGTATCGAGTGGATACTCTCGGCGTTCTTCGCCCGTCTGGGATCGACGGGCGTGCTGACGATCAACATCGCGGCCGCAATCCTGCTCGGCTTGATGGCGCCCTCGCTCTATCGCTTGACGGGAACGATGGTCGAACGGACCTTTTTCGGCCGGCAGCGCGGAGCGCGCGAACAAGCCGCGCGGATTGCCGCCGGTTTGCCCTACGTCGATTCGGCATCGACGCTCGCGACGGCGCTCACGCGCGATATCTGCAAGGTACTCGAACTTCCGTCGGGCGCCGTCTTCCGCCGCAACGCCGGCGGCAATTTCGTTCGCGAAGCCGCTGCCGGCTGGGACGATGGCGAACGGCTCCACGCCCCCGATGTCGAGCGCATCGTTTTGCAACTCCTCGCGGATCGCTCGCCGTTGCGTCTGAGCGAGGGCCAGCTGGACGCGCGCCCTGCCGCCGGCAGCGCCGGAACGCCGGCGCTTGTCTTTCCGCTCGAAGCGCGTCAGGAACTGATCGGATTCGTTGCCTACTCGGTCCACGCCGGCGGCATCGACGTCGACCCGGACGAACGCGCGCTTCTGTTGGAACTGACGCGCCAAGCCTCGCGTGGATACGACGCGCTCGAATTGGCGACGCGCGTGGAAAACGCGTATCGCGCGCGCATGGCGGCCGAAGCCGAAGCCAAAGAGACCCTGCGCCGCACCAACGCGATGCTCGAACGCGTTAACGAGGCGCAGGCCCGCTTCGTGCCGTCGGAATTTCTGCGGTTTCTGCGGCGCGAAAGCATCGTCGACGTCGTGTTGGGGGACAGCACGCTGCAGACGATGAGCGTCATGTTCTCGGACATCCGCGCGTTCACGACGTTATCCGAGGCCATGACGCCGCCCGAAATCTTCGCGTTCCTCAACGACTACATGAGCCGTATCGGGCCGCTCGTGCGCGAGCACAAAGGCTTCATCGATAAGTACATCGGCGATGCGGTCATGGGCCTCTTTCCGTCGTCGCCGGGCGATGCGCTGCGCGCCGCGATCGCGTTACAGCAAGAACTGCGGCTCTTCAACTTGGAGCTCGGGCGTACGGGGAAGCCGCAGGTTTCCGCGGGCGTCGGAATCCACACCGGTCCCCTCATGCTCGGGACGATCGGCGAACGCGGCCGCATGGAAACGACGGTCATCTCCGATGCGGTCAACGTCGCGTCGCGCTTGGAAAGCTTGACCAAGACTTTCCGCTGCTCGATCCTGATCAGCCTGCAGGCGCGCGAAGCGCTTCCGGATCCTCAAGCGTTTTTTCTGCGCCGGCTTGGACGAGCCGACGTGAAAGGCAAGAGCAACGTGCTCGACGTGTACGAGTGCTTCGGCGGCCAAACGCCCGACGCGGTCGAGCGGAAAGTGCGGAGCAGCGAGGCATTCGCGGCGGCGGTCGATGCGTTCGAAAACGGCCGGATCCGCGAAGCAGCGCGCGACTTCGGCGGCATCGCATCCGTCGACCCGGATGACGGCCCGGCGCGCTACTACCTGACCCGCTGCGGGACGGAGCCCGAGTCCGCGACGCGCAAACGTTCCGCAATCTAAAGCTGCGGGCCCGAACGTAGGCCCAGATGGCGCCGCGCCGAACCAGCGCAGGCACGAATACGCTCGCGAGGAGGTGCCGCGCTGAAGGAACCCGGTTTGCGGCGGAGCCTCGGGCTCTTTGACGTCACGCTCTTTTTCGTCGTGGCGACGACGAATTTGCAGTGGATTGCGACCGCGGCCGCGGGTGGGCCGAGTTCGCTCGTCGTCTGGGTGATCGGCGGGCTCGCGCTCTTCGTGCCGCTGGTGATCGCCGTCGTATTCCTCTCGTCGCGCTATCCG
>Ga0209611_10014608_pt1 | contig 10451 bp, 2 predicted proteins | sample S1TSphgellanicum_3_FD_187693 | JGI IMG/M metagenome (GOLD analysis project Ga0209611, IMG submission 187693) | Host-associated microbial communities from peat moss isolated from Minnesota, USA - S1T2_Fc - Sphagnum magellanicum MG (SPAdes) (version 2) | ecosystem: Host-associated > Plants > Peat... | reverse complement strand
GAACATTATGTTGTAGTTTCCTTTCAATAAAGATTTATGTTTGCACTTGAGTAGATCTCCTATTTGTTAACAAAATCATGGTAATCAAAAGGAACACCAAGACCATGGCAATTATGGCAATTAGGAGGAGCATGTCACACCAATAAACTTCAAAGTGAACAAGATGATCTCACACTCATTATCATTGATTTCCAAGCCCTAAATTAAATTAGATTTGAGCCATGTGTTTAAAAGTGAACAATTATTTGGAGAACATTAATCATTGTTTTTTTCATCTATCCTAATGATGGGAGTAGGTAGAGTCCATTAATCATTATATGATTGTTTGGTTTCAAGTGGAAAAATAAACTTTCATGGGCTACCATGTCTATGAAAGGTTTTTTGTCTCATTTTTTATCATTTAAATTTTAAAGGGCCATGTCTTTCTTTTTTCATGTGTTTTGAACAATTTAAAGGGATATGGGTATGCCTTTTAGTCCTTTATCCCTAAAGAAAGGAGGTGGTTTGAATGAGAAGGGGGTGATTGATGCACTAAGTGTTCAATCACTGGCCACTTTACCTTATTTCCTAGTTTCAAAACTAGGCAATAACATAAGGTTTATGTGCAATTCAATTTTTACATCTATACAATGACAAAAACATCAACATCTCATAAACACAAAGTTTTCAATAACATGTTCATTTTAATGCAAAAGGGAAGTTTTTTCATATGTTGTTCACTTTTTAGATGTATTAGAATAATTATGAACAAATAAATTTTTTTTTGGTTTGGTTTTTTTGTTGACTCATTATATCATGTTTATGTAGGCAAGTTTCCCTATTTCAGATTTTGCTAATGAATGATAAGTTTGAAATGCTCATGGTCATATGTCCAATTTTTATGTGCCCTAATTCAAATTTTTTGTCACAAATTTTGAATACATGAATGATTTATCTAAGGTAGGTAAATTGTAGATCATAATCAAATCAAGAGGCAAAATGTGTGTATTCTATAGGTATGGTTTGTGTGGTATGTTTTGGGAATATCTCCAACATGGATTTATGTGAAATTAGGTGAATTTTAAACTTTACATGTCTCATGGAAACATGGAACTTTGCATGATATCCATTACAAAAAGGTTATGGTTTTATAACACATCCCCCCAAGTACAACTAAACACAATATTGACAAAGATTTCATAATCACATGATTCAGGTTGAAAATTTAAATGGTCACATATTGTTGTGCATTACATTTGTACCATAGTTTTAAAATATTAAATATGTTGAAATTTTGCAACATTCTAATATGTGTCCAAATATTCTTAATTTGAATGTTTGAGTAGCTTTTATTTATTTGTTATGAAAGCAAAGCAAATTCACTTACTTTTAAAACAAAGTTTTATGATCATATATGATAATATTTGTTGAAACATATTTTAATGACAAGAATTACCACAATGTTTTACTCCAATTAATCAGAATTGAAAATAGATGCTTTTGTTTGGTTTCAATGTTGCTTCACTTGATGATTGTTACTAAATTAAGTTCTTAAAGCTTCATTTTCACAATTTTCTATTAGCTTAAATTTTTTTCTTAGTCAATTCCTTTCACATGTTACATTTGCCACTTTAAAAAATATTTGCCAAAAGAACTTACTTTCATTAACCTTACTACAATTGCATAACATTTCCTTTTGGCTTGACATGCAATATCATCTTTCAATTCAATGTGTGCTTAAGTTGTCTAGTATGTTATAGATCTTTCCAAATAGATATAATGTCATCACCATTAATTTTGAGACATTTATTACATTTGATTAAGGCATTAAAAAATCCTTGATTGTATTGTTGGAATTTTTTCCTATTTAATGTGTAAAATGATAACCAACCATAACCAAAACAATATGCTTTATGTGAGCATCCATAGAATCTCACATGAAAAAGAATTAGAAATAATTCCATGCTATCATTTAAATTTCAAATTTCATATACATGAGGCAAGCAATTTCACTGAAAACAAATTAAATCATCTCACTTCATTAATTGCCCATGTTAGATGTGTATTAACAAAGAGATATTCTTTTTTAATTTAATTACACGTGATCTTCAAAGAATGTTCCTTTTCATGTCATTGAAGATTTATGATTAAATTTGTTCAATATGGTAACAAATGGAGATGTAAACTTTACAGGGATGACAAAAGAATATTAAACCCAAAAAAAAAAAAAAAAAAAAACCAGAATATTAGTGAGTGAAAGACCATTATGGTGGCAACTCGTTTGGTCAGTGTTTCTTTACAAGTGGCAAAATAGTTTTTCAAAAAAATAATGCTATGTCAAATATTCCAATTTTTTTCAAAAAAATCATCAAAAATTGAAAAAAGTTCTAAAAAATTGCTATGTTTCTACACATGTTCAAGCAAGTAACCAGGACATAAAAGGATTTTAGTAAATTTCTACTTTCATAGCTGGTCTATAGCCAAACATGGATAAATCTCCTTGAGGATGATTGCCAACATGACAACATCACAAAATTGAGGAAAAAAAACCATTCGTGTTAGCATTGTATCATATATATATATTACACCTGGAACCTGACCTGTCTAAAATGTGCATTGCAAATTGATGATGCATTGGTATGAATGTAGGTATGTAGGTATGTTTTAATAGGTGACAAACCTAATCAATAATGATATTGTTATAATAGGCAACATGTGTTTCATTGAAGTTTGCTTTTGGAGTGCCAGCCATGTATGATAATCACAAAAAGATAGGAGGAGGCATCCATGATGAAAGAGTGGTGGCTATTGAAAAAAGCTAGCCATAGGGAAAAGGCTGCCATAGCTCACAAAAGAACTACACATATATTCATGTTAGAAGAGTGAGGACTCAGGAGGACAATTTCTTAGTAAATAGTACGAAGACTGATATTTAAACCTAATACCAGACCAGTGGGCTACTATATCCCCATTTCCTCTGGACCTTAATACAGGAGTCATTTGGTATTAGACCAAGTACCTACAAAACAGGGGACCAAGCTGGTTCAGGCTTTAATACCAAATTTGATACAATTGTCAATAGCCAGCTTAATCTTATACACTAACGTTATTGACCCAACTTGCAAAATTCGGTATATATATATATATATAATGAAAAAGTTGTGTGCATTTGTGTATAAAAGACTATGACATTTGAACAAAAGGAAAATACTTTTTCATCCATGTTTTGAAAGAAATAAATTATGTATTCAACTAATTGCACAGATTCATTAAAAAGTAGAGTAGAAGTAAAACAGGTTTAAAGCGATGTTGTGTGCAAGTATATCTTTTACGCAAATATACTCACTGGGTATGAATAGGGTATATCATTTATCTTAATTTATTTGTGTAAAATCAATATACTCTCACGAAGGGCATACCTAGTGGTACGTAAATTTTAAAAATTACATCTTATTCGTGACCTTGGATGTGTAAAAAAAATTCATATCCAAAGCTGGATATGTTTTGACATCTAGGTAAAGAAATTAGGGCAAGTATGACCTAAACCCTAAACTAGGTTAGTTCTATTAATTAGATGGGGTGCCTCCCAAGTTCCTTTCTTCTTCTTTTGGGTGGGAATGAGCCTTTCAACCTTTCACAAAATCAAGCAAAAGTAAAGAAATTGTAACTTGGAAAGCTCCCAAAAATAGAAGTTTCTATGTGAAGATAGAGTGTCTTCCCTTTGGTCCATATATATAGCTGAGAAGGGGAGTTCTCTGAGCAAACCATATGGAATAAAATTGAGGACCATTAACATGTGTAAAAGTGCACATGTTATCAGTGGTAAGTATGCGGTAAGGATTTATGTTAAGTGAAAGACCCCTTCCTTTTTTTTGGACCATAACTTCCACATTACTTAACCAAATTTGAATGATTCAAAAGCCTACTACAACACTCAGAGATGAGCTCAAAATTAGCTTCAATGTGCATCAACAATTGAATGTAAGTCATGATGTCATTGTCTTTTGATACACTAAGTGTTCTCTTGTAAGCATGTTTACTTTAATCAAGATGAATCAAACATTTTGATTCTTGCATTTTGGCATTGGATTTGGCCTCTAAATTGTTTTGTAGAATCCAAAATGTGGACATTTTTTCAATTAAAATAAAATAAATAAACACCCTTTTATTACCCCCAAAAGGGGTATATGATAGGGGGGTTTCTAGACCCTACCCATCTACTAGAGAATTGAGTGTTAATATACCCTTACATGATGAGTAAATAAATTGAAAAAAATTACATATCCTTACATGAGGATATACAAAAGACAACATACATGCAAACACTTGTTTAAAGTCCCTTTTTGTGGATTGTTTCAAAATTCCATTTTGAGAGTTGAAATATGTGCACCATTATAGTCACTGATAGGCCCTGAAGTCTGAATTTTCAAAATGATGTATGATAGAGTAGTAGGAATACTTCTTGTTGCCAATGGACTGAGAGCTTTTGATTTGTGCACTAGTGTCAAGGAATGATGTGTTGTTGTGCCTTCGCATGGATGAGCTTACACATGTAGCAATAGCAAATAGTGCTCCCATGACCTTTTAAACAAAATGGTATGTGCAGCCACATGCTATGAAAAACACCTTAATCAAGCTTAATTTGAATCTAATAAATTTGAACCTTTCTTTCCAACATTCTAATGATGTAGTTTTGAATCTCCAAGTACAGCGTACATTTTTTATGTAAATTATTTACAAATTTTATGAATTCACAGTCTTTCTTCTGAACTTAATGAAGGTTATACTAAATGCCGCAAATATTGGAATGAGCATAACAAACATTACTGTTCATTCACGAATACAAATACTTTGAGCCAGTGAATTTTTGTGTTAGTGGTAAATTTGTACCATGTGAGTTTTCAAGACCAACTTCATGTTTTAAGAAAATCATGGATGACATCTAATGACCCATAATAGATTTTAAAGCATTTCTTGAATGTCTAAACATATCTAAAAAAGAGATAAGATATTTATATGTTAGTTCATGTAGTTGAGCTTGTCATTCATGGATGAAGATCATCCATCCACGTTTAGCTCATTGTCACAGGTGAAAACCATCAATCACATCCATCATTATAATAAAGGATGAAATTTATGTATCATCACATATGTGTCATCCATAATGAGTGAAATTCATCCACAACCATTTTTCATCAAAATTGATATTCAACAAATTATTCAAAAAGGGTGAGTGCATGCTAAAAGTGGCTCAATTTTGACCAGCAATTTTTTTCAGAAGAAAGAAAAAAAAAAAACTTTTAATTTGGGCCCTTTTCTTTTTCTAAAGGAAATCTTGAGAAAAAAGCAAATTCAATCATCTAAATTTCATCATGTGATTTGATGGAAGGACCATAAAGTAACAATACGTCTCCCTTTATAGTCTCATTATTTTCTCTATCACCCCTCTATCTCCTAATTATTTCTCTGGTCACTTCAATATTTATGGATGACTAAGCTTTACTATGTCAATAACTGGCTTAAGAATTGCATTCACTTTTGACATGTCTCAACATTTTCCTTTCAGTTATAGAAAGATGGGTTTGCATTTTCTTCTCTACTGTTGCCCTATTGGGAGGCACCCAACACTGACAAAAACCTAAACAAAACATTGCTCAGATGTGCCCAAAAGCTACCCAATCTTGTAGATCATAACATACAGTCACTAGTTTTTCTTCATTCAGGAGTGTATGAGCTAGTTGCATAATGAAGGAGAAATTTGACCCAACTACAAAAGTCGGTTCAAATATGGTTGGAATTGTGGGTGGGGGCGGGGAACGAGTTCTAGCTGCCTGGAATCCCACTGATCTGTTTTTGTCTCTCTCCCTGAGAGGGACTAGCTCTCTCCTTTTTTTGGTTCCTGCGGGCTGTTTGTCTTTTGGCCTTCCCTTTTTGTCTCCCCTGTGATGGTTTCGACCATCAATTTTCTTTATTGGATTTTTATTTATCATTTTTGTCCAGAGGTGCCAGCATATTTTTGTCAAGAGAACCCTAATAAGCCAGGACTGTGTTGGCTTTGCAGCAGAAAGGGTGCTGAATAAGTGAGTACTGACTGTGAAAGAACAAAAAACTGCCACTGTTTTTACTCACCCCTTTGATGAGAGACTTTAGAGCAGTGCATGCAATCCTTGTCTGTTGTATTTTGGGAGCCGTGAACAGATTCTCTTGTTGTGATCCTTATTATCACATATGCTTCCTGCGAGTGAGCCTGAACTAATTAGTCAAAGCCATCAGATCCACTCGACTTGCTTTCATTTCAGTTATATGCGTCCAAAAGTTGATATGTAACTTATAAGATTCTAGACATGACTTTGTTTTTGGAGACCAGAGAATTAATTAGTTAGTCTGAATTAGCTTTGCACTCATCAGTGGTAGTTGGTTACCAGTGGCAGATGCTATGCGTGAGCCCCCTAAAGATTGCCAACCCACAAGACTGCAAACTTTCATTCAAATCCCTTGGGGTTAGTTCATAATGTTCCTACCTCGAGAATTATTAGAAAGATTAGGAATGGTTTAAGTTTAGTCTGCTGTTGGATTCTAGAAACCAAGCTTTACCCAAAATAAAATCTAATGTCAGATTGCAATTATTTACAAGGATTGCCAGTTTCTCAGCCAGTTTAGAAAATTGAGCCATATACAATAGTCCAAATCTGGTCTCTCAAGACACTTTGCAAGGTGTCTTCTTGTCTAGATATTGCGGGTACGGACCTGTTGTTAGTTCTATCAAATTAGTTGTGGATGCATCTCAAAGTTCACCTTTTGTTGGTTTTCTTTGCAATGAGCCACTTTGCTTGGCCCATCACAGTTTTTACAAAAAAAAATCATATTTGGACTCTCCCTCAAATAGAAGTTTGCACCAAATGTTGTGCATGCATATCTTTTGACCAAATATGCATATGGTATATAAATTACCTTAACTTATTTTCTCAGAATCGATATATCTTGAAGAGGAGCAAAACCTAAGATATGTAAGCAGATATAAAATATCCTATGCATAACCTTGGACATGTGCAACAGATTGGTACCTGGAGGCAAATATGCTTCTAGGACGTCCAAATGAGAAGGTTAGGATAAGTATCATAGTTGTTCTTGATCGATTAGATATAGCATGATAGTTATTCTTGATTGATTATGACAATGACTTTTGATTAGTTACATATAGTGATTGGTCCAAATTGGTTCCAAGTAGTCTCCCAAACTTTTACTATCATTTTCATGTTTATGGGTGGTGCATGGGAAATAGTAAGTCATCTTGTTTGTGAAAAATATTGTTGGAAGTCCAAATATTGGATATTGGTGGAGTTATTCTAAGGGAAGTTTTTGATCTTTTGTTGTCATTCCATGTTGTGAATCAATTGTTCAAATAACTGTATTTTATAGATGTGAAATGAAATAAAAAGGATTTGAAAGTTCGTTATGATCAAATGCTTATTAATCATTTGTTTTGATTGAACTGTATGTGCCCTTGTTGAAAGACATGACTAAGTGGTTAGCTAACATGGTTATCAAATGGCATGTTTATTGTGATTAACTTGATTAATGTTTGTGCTAACATGGTTGTCAAATGGCATGTATGTTTTGACCAACTTGATTAATTACAAGTGTGCTAATGTTTTGGTGTCACATGGCAATCTATTTTGACTAATATGTGTGCCAATGCTTGGGTGCCACATGCCACATGATAAATCTATTTTGACTAAATTTGACTAACATGACATGCCGGATGTCTATTATTTATATGTGTATTTTTACTTTTCAATTAGCTAGGTCGAGATTGACCTAAATTATTTCCTAAACCATGCATTAAATTTGGTACATACATATGCCTAAACTAATTATCTACTTTGAAAGAAAATATCCACATTCACACACAATGCACATACACAAATAAACATTGTTGCAACCCAAAATGTTAATATTTGCATGAAGTCAAAAAAAATACATTGTATCATGATAGAACTTCAAATTATGGATTGCATTTTAAATATTGTGTATGATCTTTACATGTATGAATTGTTTCCAAGGCCGCAACATAATGTAACCAATTTCATCTTCTGAAATGTGGAGTGGAGGACCATGTGCTACCTTTGGATATGGTAAATGAACACCCTTTACTAAGCTTGATGGAACCATAATGAATATGCAATGTTTTGGGATGTGCTAATGATGATGCATACATGCCCCACCTTTGAACTTGACAAAATATACGATTCATGCACAACCTTTACCTCCATTGGAATTCATGAGGATGACACATTCATTTATTTAGTACTATAAAAAAAATGCAAACCAATTAGTTAATGAATACTTCAAATCATTATTATATGGGGCGTTGGCAAAATAAGTAGAAAAAAAAAGTAGTCCACCCAAAATCCAATTAAAAAATGGAACAATTTTGATATGGACACAAGAAAATAGATTCAAAATATGTTGAAGTAGAAATATAAAGCCATAGGTCCCTACATTTAGTTTATGGGAAGTTGGACACAAAATTTAAACAACTTTGATATCATAAAAGTAGCTTGAAAGTACATTTCAAATTAACTAGGTCAAATGGTGTTCAAACCTATTTCATATTAAAATTTTGATATATTATGATTATAACATCTATAATTTGATAATGCATAAGTATCTTTTAGGGTTACACTAAGTTGAATGTTTTTAAAAATTAATAATTCATTTACATGTAGCCCATTTTGTAAGATTGGACATTTTTTGCAAGTAGAAACATTTTAAAAAATTCTACTTAATTTTACTTTCAAGATGGGGTTTTTCAACATTTAAATATAAAATGAACGATTATCATCATGTTAATTTTTTTACCAAAAAGAAAATCTACTTTCAATACATTAAAAAAAATTCATGGTGACATGTAATGTTTTTTGACACTTAGGAGTGAACTGTTTACTTTACTTTGCTTGCACCCTATGGGGGAATTGACCTTTAACTCTAATTGTAGCAACAAATATTACTACAAATCAATGTCTTTATGTCATTTTGGATAGCAAAACAAGATGATACAATCAAAATGAGCAAGTCATTTACAACAAACAAATTTGACAATACTTAATAACCTAGTCATTTCAAATAATGATGAAATGACTAGTAATGTTTAGGTGACATGTTTGTTTTGATTAAAAAGTAGCAATTATTAATTGACATGGCTTATTTAATTTGATTATATAATAACAATTGTTAGGTGATGTGGCATGTTTATTTTGACTTAAGATAACATAGGTGTTAATTGATGTTAAACCATAAATAATATAAGTAAAGTAATTATCATTAAAAATTATTTATCAATAAACTACAATTTTTCAGGATGTATACCCCCTAAGCATGTACATAAGCCTTTCCTCCTTTAGGCATGTAAGTAATTTGTAGGCATCCTTTAGCCATGTGGGCCTCTTGTAGGCCTTAAAGTATGAACAAGGTGTTACAAGGAATTGAAACCCTCACCTTCATAGCAACAAACCAAGGCATTAACCATTCAACCACCATTTCACATGATAACAAATAATGTTATAGAAAAAAAATTGAAAACACACTTATATTTGAATTTCACACATTATGATTTTAGGCAACATATATGTCATTAATACACATAATTATAAACATGAATCAAGATTGAACTAGGTAGGTGAATGGCAAACATTTCACTACACTTACTTATAAACTATTTACATATCCACATACCTACCTACCTATTATCTACCCACCTATCTTATGCCAAAACCCTATTTTCATGATTACATATATGACTAAGCATACAACTATACATATGATTACACATGATTGACATATGACTATAGACATGACATGTGACATCTACCTAGCCTACCTTAACATGTACCTTAAACTACCTAATGTTAAGCTAACTTACCTACCTACCCACCTTACCTTACCCTATCCTAGCATGACCTTTTAATCTAGGCTAGCTTTAAGTTAAATTAATGCACTATGCATGCATATAGGTTGCATGTATAAGGATTTCAGCTCTTCACCTTCACATGGATGAAAAACCAAGTCCTTAACCAAAGCACCACATTCATATGATGTTAAAATTTTGTCAACCTATTATTATGAACATGTGTTTATTTCACATCTTCTTACACTACTAATTATTTTTAAAAATAAGTAATAGGTAAATAAGTATGTAGGATGTAGGTAGGCCTCAGCAAGGTAAGGTAGACAACTGGTTGTTACCCGGTAAAACGGTAAAAGTTAGTGATAAAGGTTGAAGGGAAGGCAACAAGTAAAGTAACGGGTAGAGTAAAGGTAAAGCCGAACGGATTACCCGATTACCCGGTAATTACAGATAATTGGGTAAATTATTTATTATGGCCCCAGTGCCTTAATGGAGTCCGCCGTCAGTCTGCACGGAGTCCACCATCAGGCTTGAGTCCGCCACAGAGTCCACCTCGCCACACGAC
>Ga0209611_10014606_pt1 | contig 10451 bp, 9 predicted proteins | sample S1TSphgellanicum_3_FD_187693 | JGI IMG/M metagenome (GOLD analysis project Ga0209611, IMG submission 187693) | Host-associated microbial communities from peat moss isolated from Minnesota, USA - S1T2_Fc - Sphagnum magellanicum MG (SPAdes) (version 2) | ecosystem: Host-associated > Plants > Peat... | reverse complement strand
CAGCGATTTGGTGCTGCCGGTCTTGGTGGATCCCACCTCGTTGGTCGTGTCGCCGCGCAGGTAATCGAGGTATTGGGTACTCGTCGTGCTCGACGAGTAACTGCTCGGGACGAGTGCGGAGAGCTGAGTCGAACACAGATTCCCCGGCTCGAACGGCGCGCCGGCGTACGTGGGACCGCAGGTACTGCCGTTGCTATAGGTCACGACCTTGCGCGCACTTTGCCAACCATTGTTTGCGAGCTGTGACTGTAGGACGGTATCGGTCGACCAGACCTGAGTCTCGGTGGGAGTCCCGCCCGGGAACGTCAGCGTGTAACCGGCGACCGTGCCGGTCCAGCCGGTGGAATTGTAGGAGGCCGCGAAGGACAGAGCTCCCGCCGACGCGATATTCGGATTGGCGACCGAAAACGCCGTCGTGGAGTTTTGCGCGGCAAGCGCGATGTCCGAGAAGGCCGCCGTCAATGACGACACCATCTGATTCGCGTAGCCGGCTTCGAAGTAATTGTCCGGCTGCGGCAGCACGAGACCGTTGTTCATGTTGACGTTCTGGCCGGAGGTGTCGTACTCACCGAGGGTCAGCGGCGTCGTGTTCGTGATGCTGTAGCCGCTCGGCACCTTGAACCCGCCGTACTTGGTGGCGAGGTAGTAGGGGTTTTCATCCTCCACCTCCTGGTACTCGGCGACGTCCATCCAATAGGTCGAAATGGTTTGTGTGTCCTTCAAGTCCGGCCGGATGTCCAGGACATGCGTGCCGTAGGCGAGGCCGGCGATGTAAAAGGTGGACCCGTTGTCGCCGGCGCCATAGGCATACGACGGCGTCCACTCGGGACCCGCCCACCACGGCTGTTGCTGCAGACCTTCGAGTTTCTGCAACTCGTTCAACCAGGTGTTCGCCTGATTGAAGGAATCCGATTGCACCGCCGGGGGCACCGGGTTGTGGCTGTAGATGTTCTGGCTGAATTCGATGCTGCCGCCGACGTTGTAGTCCGTCCACGTGTGGTCGTCGCCGATGCCGAGGATGAAGTTGTTCTGGCAGCGGTACGCGATCGGGTCGGTCCAGTTGGGGAGCGCCGGAAATCCATCCAATTGATACGGGGTGGTGCCGTTGCCCGACTGCGGCAACCATTGAGGCACGTTGCCGAGATTCTCGTAATAGCGGACGGCCGCGTAATACAACTCGCTGACGTGGTCGTACTGCATGTAAATGTTTTGGTTGTATTGATACGCCGAGGGCGGGTTCGTATACGCCTTCGCGAATTGTTGCCCGCCATACTCGCCGAAACTGTTGATGTAGTTCATGACACCGCTTTGCGTCACCGAGGCCGACCCGGTCGCCGCCGCCGAGGTGGGATCGGGATTCGTGGGCATGGTGCCGTCCGAGGCTTTCCACTCGGCGTTGGGATTGGTGGTGACCGTCGTCGAGAACGGCGTCGGATAGGTCGGTCCGACGAACTCCATCGGTTCGCGCAGCACGCCGCCCTGTACGGCCGTGCTTTGGGTGTTCAAGTAGCCGAACACGGAGTACTTGATCTGGTTGGAGTATTGCTGGATCAGGCCCTGGGGCTTGTAGTTGGGATAGACACCCGAGGCCGAGGGCGTGCCGTAGCCCACGCAGTTGGACTCGAGGCCGAGCACGCCCAAGATCGAGGTGTCGCACACGCTCACGCGGATATACACCCGGTAGGTCAGCTTATTCGCCGCTGTGTTCGGGACGGCCGTGCTGGAGTAATACTGGCTTTCCTCGGGCGTCGGCGCCGCCACGTTGACGTTGCTCGGCAGGTCATAGATATTCGTCGAGGCCGTGTTTTTCGGGGTTTGAGTGTTGGTGCTGAACGCCCAGCCTTTGTAGCCGCTGCCCGCGGAAATCAGCATGGCGTTGCCGTTCCCCCAGATGGCGGTGTTCATGTCGGTCCAGTTCGTGAACGGCGTCACGTACGGGACCAATGACAGCGCGATGTTTTGGCCCGAGGGCTGATCGACCCCGCGATACGGGAAGTTGCCGACGCCACCCTCGCTCGCTCCCCAGGCCTTCTCGAGGATCGTTTGTGTCGGCGAATCCCAGCTGCGGTAGCCGCCCGTCAGTGCCCAGCGAAACGGATCGATGGTCTGCATCGTGGCCCAATTCATGAAGTTGCCGCTCCACTTCCCGGAACAGCTGTGGCCGTTGACCCCGGTCGCGAACGCGGCGGGCTGGAAGTAACTGGCCTCGGCCGTGGTGTAGTTGTACGCATCATTCGCGGCCGAGCCGGGATTGTAGTTGTATTGGTAGCATTTGGCCGGGTCGAAGTACCCGAGGTACGTCTGCGCGTCATTGTAGCTGCCGAGGTTCGCCACGCTGATGGCGGTCGGATATTCGACCGACAGCGTGAAGGCGAGGTTGCCCGGTACGTTGTTCGTGGCGAAGATCGGCTGGTCGGCGAGCGTGGTGACGCTGGTCAAAGCGCTTGCCGCGCCGCCATGGGCGAGTAGTAGCAAGGCGACGATGCCTGCGGCGGCGTGGTTCGGAGCGGAAAAATCGCGCATGTCAGCCGTGTCCTCAGTCAGTCCGGTCGGGTGAACGTGGATTGCAGGAAGACCTGCGTGTTGCGCGCGCCGCTCACGCGAACACTCAACCGATAGACGGTCGACGAGGGCGGTGCCACCACCGCCGTGGCATTGGCAGTACCGCCGGTGGCGCCGGCGGACGATTGCACGCACTGTGTCGCGATCGAGGGTCCCGTGTTCTGACAGAGTCGGTCGATGACATAGGCGATCTGTACGTCCGGGGTCGCACCGGTGAGCATGTTCGGGGGACTCTGCACGAGCAGTGCGGTTGGTATGCCCTGGGCGTTGGTCGGCAGCATCGTCGCGTAGTAATTCTGCGCAGGCAGGTTCGATTCGGTGCTGGTCGTGGTGGAGAGGGCGCCGCTCAGAAGGGCCGTCTTCACGTTGGAAATCGCCAGCTCTCCTTGGTTGACGAGGTCGCGCCGGAACGCGAGGTTGCCGGCATTGAACAAGGTCGTGTTCACGGAACGCATCAGCGCGACCGCCCCGATGGTCAGGATCAGCAGGATGATCAGCGTGAAAATCAGTACCACGCCGCGTTGACGATCGGGTGAAGGCATGGAACGACTCCGATGCGACGTGCAGCGACTCATGACACGCCCGCCAGGATCATCAGATTGCGCAGCGGCACCGTGAACTCGAACACCCGGTAGCGGTAGTGCTGATCCGGCAGGGTCACGGTCTTGGTCAGGGAGTTGCCGCTGCCGTCGACCAGGCCCGTGAAAACCGTCAACGTCGCGGGCGACACGACGTTCGGGTCGGCGTATTCGCCGCGTACGACCAGCGCGACGTGGATGGAGGTGATCAATTTCATCGTGGCCGTGTTGGCCATGACGGAGTTGATGTCATAGGGCGACACGGCGGGATTGGCCCAATTCGAGAATACGCCCGCGGCGGTCGAGATGCCGTAGAGCGCATTCATCTGGATCACCCCGTCCGCGATGGCCTGCACCGCGTCGGCCGTGCCGGGACTCTGCACGAGGTGCTGATTCTCGAGGAGATCGTAGCTGTACATCGTGTCGTTCGTGCCGACGCCGATGAGCTGGTACTGCAGGTTGTTGACCGCCGCATTGCCGAGCGGAGTCACGTAGGTGGCCGTGCTGCTGGCGAGCGTCGAGATGGTCGTCGTCGCGCCCGTCGTGTAGTAGGGCAGCGTGGTGCTGAGCGTGAGGCTCGTGGGCGTGACCGTCGAGACCTCTTCGAGCAGGCAGTCCGTGGTCCCGCTCTGACTGACCATGAGCAGATCGTATTGCGAGAAAGCCTCCGTGCTCTCGAGGATCAGCGAGGTGGAGCTGCCCGAGCCATTGATCGGGCGCGGCACGCCGCCGGCGGCGCCGGAGCCGCCCATGACGACCAGCACGTCCGAGGCCGAGTTGTCGGATTGGCCCGCGCCGATCAGCACGGGTGCGACGCGCAGCGAGGAGGGCGAGCCGCCGAGAAAATTCGTGGCGAACGGCGCCGGCAATGCCGTGGTACGCGGCAGGATCCCGGCCGCGTTCAAGCGGCAACCGAGCACGCCCTGGCCCGCGGACTGCACGATCGCCGAGCCCGCGCTGCGCAGCAGGCGATCGAGCGCGTAGAACGAGTACGATCCGGTCTGGTCGGCATCGTTCGTCGACGTGGTGATGCGCTTGTGGTTCTCGCCGGCGACCAGCATCGTCGCCACGACCAGCGTGACGCCGACGCCGATGGCCATCGCCACCAGCAATTCGATCATCGTCATGCCGCGTTGGGACTCGCGTCTCACGGCAGAATCACCCGCGTCGTGAGCTGACGCGTCACCGTCGTGGCAGTCGCACCGGCCGTCGTGCCGATCGCGTCCGTCTTGGCCACCCAGGTGAACGTGATGTCCGCCGCGTTGACCACGCCCGAGCTGTTCGTGAACGCCGAATTCGAGGTGATCGTCAAGGTGCCGGACGGCAATCCCATCGGCTGGCTCGGATCCCCCGCCGCGGTCTGCCACGCCGTATATTGGGCCGCGGGTATTGCGACACTGTTCTGGTTCCACATGTAGGTCGCGATCTCGTTCGCGAACATCGATGCGCGCGTGCGGTCCTCCGCATCGCCCGACAGCGCGATGGCGCTCGCCTCGAGGCCGATCAGGCCCAACACGCCGAAGGCGAAAATCAGCATCGAGACGAGCGCCTCGATCAGCGCCATGCCGTCTTGACCGTGCCGTCTTGGGCGGCGCGAGGTCGCGCGCGGCGCGGCGTGCGAGGGTTTCGGGAGGGAGGTCGGGATGACTGACGTCGTCGGCATGGCTAACATCCGTAGGGGTTGCTGGCAGTCAACGTCTGACTCGTGTCGCACAGGTGCAGCTGACCCCCCAGGGCCACCTCCACCTGGAGCGTGTGATCGGCGCCGGTGGAGGTCCCCGACACGACGTAGGTGAACATGGGCTGCGCATTGCCGTTGGCGCCCGTGCTCGGCGTGGTGCACGTGGCGCTGCCGACACCGGGGCTCGCATTCGCGACCAGCCGGCCGAGAGAATTAAAGCACAGCGCCGTTTGGTTCTGCCCGGCCGTGATCGAGACCGCGGTGCCGGTAGCCGTCAAGACTCCCGTCGCGATCACGGTGGCCGGATCGCTGCCGTCGGTCATGAGCGGAACCGTCTGGACCGCCCAATAGGTGCCTTGGGTCGTCGCCGTGAAGCCGGCACTCGGCGTCGCGGTATTGGTCAGGGCAAAGACCACTTGGCGGCTGCGGCGCAGGGCTTCGGTCTGCGCGAGGCGGATGCCGTTTTGCAGGGAATCCGCGACGGCACGCACCCGAGTATTGGCGATCCACACGCGCATCATCGGCACGGTCACCGCCACGAGGATCGCGAAGATCGTCACGGTGACGATCATCTCGATCAGGGTGAACCCTGAGTCATGCTCGCGCCGGTCTGTCGCCACGAGCCGGTCTCTCAGCACGAGCCGGTCTCTCAGCACGAGCCGGTCTCTCAGCACGAGCCGGTCTCTCAGCACGAGCCGGTCTCTCAGCACGAGCCGGCCCTCGTCTCCCAGGTCGTCGGACAGGTCAAGATCCACGCGGTGGGGGCCGGCGCGATCACCGTGCTCGACTGCGCCCCGGCCTGATTGATCGTGTAGGTGAACCCGGCCGTCTGGCCGCTCCCGGTTGCCGTCAGCGTGAAGGAGCCGTTCGAACCGTTCACGACCGCGCAAGTGACCGTGAACGTGTCGTACTGGAACTGGCTCGCGGGCTGAGCCGTATCACATGGCGACATGGGGGCGGTGCCCGCCGTCACCGAATTGTATTGTCGGTTGTCCTGATAGTACCTCTCCATGTTCGCACTCATCGAGGACAGGGCATTGGTCGCGTAGGTCACCTTTCCTCGCAACACGTAGTTCCGGTAGGCCGGGTAGGCAATCGCCGTCAGGATGGCGAGGATCGCCATGGTGACCATGAGTTCGACGAGCGTGAAACCCCCGGCCGCGCGAAGGGCGCGCCCGCTGGCCGGCATTGAGTGTCGCATCGATTCGACTCCACGGTGTTGGGTGGCTTGCCCCGTCAGCTTGCCCGTGGTTGCTTGCGTGAAACTGACGACGGCGACACCGGTGCGAAAACTGCGATGGAGCACGCATTCTTGGCGTGATCGCTTGCATTAAGTCAAATCCGCGGCTCGTTTGATTTGACAGAATATCTTAAGACCTTATGTGCAACACCGCACTGAACCGCCGGCGCCGAAGCCTCATCGTGCCGGCGATTGCCGCGAGAGTCGACGGGAAGCGTCGCGGTTCATTGGAGTTCGACATGCACGCGATGATCTTGACGAAACTCAGAGCGCCGCTCGAATGGGTCGAATTGCCGGATCGCGAACCGGGTCCGCACGAAATCCGCGTGAAGGTGCTCGCCTGCGGCGTCTGTCGCACGGATCTGCATGTCGTCGATGGCGAACTCCCGAACCCCAGGCTGCCGATCATTCCGGGACACGAAATCGTGGGGCGCATCGATGCGCTTGGGTCCGCGGTGGCAGACTTGAGCTTGGGCGAACGCGTCGGGATTCCCTGGCTTGGGCACACCGATGGCACCTGTCCCTATTGCCTGATGCATCGGGAGAACCTCTGCGACCATCCGCTGTTCACGGGATTTACCCGCGACGGAGGCTACGCCACGGCAGCGATCGCGGACGCACGCTTCGCATTTCCGCTCGGCGACATCGGCAGCGACCTGTCGATCGCGCCGCTGCTCTGCGCAGGACTGATCGGCTGGCGCTCTCTCGTCATGGCCGGCGAGGCCAAGACCATCGGTTTCTATGGTTTTGGAGCCGCCGCGCATATCCTGACGCAAGTCGCGCGCTGGCGCCGTCGGATGGTCTACGCGTTCACGCGTCCCGGCGACACGCGGACTCAGGCGTTCGCCAGGAGCTTGGGTGCCGTCTGGGCCGGCGGCTCCGACGAGGCGCCGCCGGTCGCCCTCGATGCAGTGATCATCTTTGCGCCGGTCGGTGCCTTGGTGCCCCCGGCACTGAAGGCCGTGCGCAAGGGGGGCCGGGTCGTCTGTGCCGGCATCCATATGAGCGACATCCCGAGCATTCCCTACGACATGCTGTGGGAAGAGCGCGAGCTCGTGTCGGTGGCGAATCTGACGCGCCAGGATGGACTCGATTTCCTGCATGTCGCGCCGCAAATCGGCATCCAGGTGACGACCACTCGGTATCCGCTCGTGCGGGCCAACGAGGCGCTCGCGGACTTGCGCGCCGGGCGGTTCGAAGGCGCTGCCGTCCTGACGCCGTAGCGCGGCTGCCCGCCACGCCGTTCCGCATCATGAGCATTGCCCGATCAATCGCCGCTACGACGCCCAACGTGCCACGCGCTTCGCCAAGGGCGGACCCACGACCAAGACGATCATGAAGCGCGCCATCTGCATCGCCATCACGAACGGCACGTCCACCGGAGCGGAGGCGGCGATGACCGCGACCGAATCGGCGCCGCCCGGGCTGGTCGCGAGGTACGCGGTCAACGGGTCGGTACCGATCGCGAGGTGCAGCAGCCATCCGAGCGCTGCGCACAGCGCGATCAGGACGATCGTGGAGAGCACTATCTTCCAGAATGCACGCGCAGCGTACAGCACGATGTCGCGCGTGAACCGCAGTCCGATCGCCCAGCCGAGCAGTGCGTACGAGCCCGCCATCAGCCACGGCGGCAGCGTGATCGTGACGAGATGGGTGGATGACAGGACGATCCCCGCGACGAGCGGGACCAGCAGCGCGCCGGCCGGCAGGCGGGACGCGACGCCGAGCAGCGCGCCCACGCCGGCGAGAGCGAGGGTCTCGGCCAGCGGCACCGCGCCGAGCGCGGGAAACCAATCGATGGCCGCAGGGACGACGGTCGCGCCCGGCGCGACCCACCACCGAGCCACCAACGAGGCGGCGATCGCCACCATCATCACCCGCAAGAATTGCATGAAGGCGACGAGGCGCGCATCCCCGCCGAAGCCCTCGGCCATCAGCACCATGACGGTCGCGGCACCCGGCGCAGAGCCCCAGACTGCGGTCGTGCCCGGCAGCACGCGCCATCGGGCGAGGAGTAGGCCGAGGCTCGTGCTGATCACGAGCACGGCGCAGACGCCGGCGAGAAACACCGGCCACTGCTGACTCAAGGTCGCAAGGATGTTGGAGCCGATGCTGCGTGCGACCAGGCAGCCGATCAGCGCCTGTGCGAATAGGAACGGCCAGCGCGGCATCGAGAGCGCGCCGTCACCGACGGCGATCACGATCGCCGCGCTCATCGCGCCGAGCAGCAGCGCCGCGGGCAGGCGCAGGAGCTGCAGCGGTACCATCAGGCCAATCGACAACAGCAACAATAGGGCCCACCGCGCCGGGGCCGCGCGCGACGATAAGCTGAAGACGCGGCTCAGTGCGCCGCTCCCCGCTGGCGCGCGATCCACGCCTCGACGTCCTCGAGCTTGCGCGGAATGGCGGCGGTGAGCAGCCGATATCCCTGGGCGGTCATGAGGACCTCGTCCTCGATGCGTACCCCGAACCCTTGCGCCGGCAGATAGATCCCGGGCTCGACGGTGAACACGGCGCCGACCGGAATGGGTCGCTCGTAATCGCCCGCGTCGTGCACGTCGAGGCCGACGAAATGCCCGAAACCGTGGATGAAGTCGGCAAGATGACCGGACTTGCGCAGGGACTCCTCGGCGGCATGCTGCAGATCCGCCATGGAGACGCCGGGCTTGATGGCGGCGAAGATGTCTTCCTGGGCCTGGTACACCGCCCGATACACCGATGCCTGCTCCGCGGTGAAATGTCCCGACACGGGATAGGTGCGCGTGACGTCGGATGCGTAGCGACCGTACTCGGCCGCGGCGTCGATCACGACGAGATCGCCGTCGCGCAACATCCGGGAATTCTGGTCCCAGTGCAGCACCGCGCCGTTCGGTCCGCTGCCGACGATCGAGGAATACGAGAGGCCCGTCGCGCCGTTCGCAAAGAACGCATATTCGAGCTGCGTCTGGACGTCGCGCTCCGAGACGCCGGCGACGGTCGCGCCGGCCGCCGTGTCGTGGCCGAGGGCCGTGATCGCGATGGCGCGCTCCATGCGTTCCAGCTCCTCGGGGCCGTGCGCTGCGCGCAGGCTCGCAAGCAGGCCGCGTTTGTGGACCACTTTGAGGCCGAAGCGGCTGGCGAGACGCTGGGCCCATTCGTCGTCATTGCGGTCTGACTTGCCGAGGTCGGCGGGTCCGATCAGCGCGACGCAATCGTGGTGCAAACCGGCATTGACGAGGGCCGCGTCCGGCGAGCCGCGCAGCACCCGATCCACCCCATATTTCTTCAACAACTCCGGAGACACCGGGTCGCGGGGGCCCGTCCAGCGCTCCGCTTCCGGATCGCGCGGTTTCAGCACCAGGATGACCTTGCGATACGGGGATTTGGGTGCGAACACGAGGGCGGCATCGGGCTCGTTGATGCCGGTCAACCAAAAGAAATCCGCATCCTGGCGGAAGTCCTCCGTGATTCCGCTCGGCGCGCCCTGCGAGGCGATCACGGCGGTACAGTCGCCGAGCTCCGCAAGGACGCGCGCCCGGCGTTGCTGGTAGACGGCGACCGGCAGTTCCGGCGGCGGGGTGGGGTCCGCATGGACGAAGCTGCTCGTCAGACCCACCGCCAGCATCAGAGCATCGAGCATGTCCACGGTCCTCGAGGGTCGCCAAGCGATATCAGACGCGCGAGAATACGCGGGCGCGAAACCCTCCCGCAACCGACGAGAGACCTGTGATGCTGTGGCTGCGTACCTTCGGGCTGTTCGTTGTCACCGCATTTGCCGAGATCCTGGGCTGCTACCTGCCCTATCTGTGGCTGCGCAAAGGCGGATCGGCATGGTTGCTGCTGCCGGCGTCCGGCAGCTTGTTGCTGTTTTCCTGGCTGTTGACGCTGCATCCGGCCGCGTCAGGGCGCGTGTATGCGGCGTATGGCGGCGTCTACGTCTCGGTCGCACTGCTGTGGTTGTGGCGGGTCGATGGGGTTGCGCTCACGCGCTGGGACCTGCTGGGCGGCGTCGTGTCCCTCCTCGGCATGGCGGTCATCGTCTGGGGAGGATGGCGCGCGACCGAGTGAGCGGGCGCCCGGCGCCCCTCCAAAGTTCGCCAAATCGTGTCAGATAATGCCGACTGATCAAAAAATCGTCAGCATCCGACAAGCGGCTGAATTCTCGCGACGTTTGACCCTCTGCCGGTGCCTTATGCACAGGTTTATCCCCCGAACCTGGGGATAGCCAGAAAGCAAGGATTTTGTGCGAATCTCGCCGGCCTGTCGTCCCGGTGCTGCACTGCAAGCAGGCGATCCCCGGTTTCCCATTGCGGCGAGTACCGGTTCCGAGTCATGGGGATCGGCACACGGGCTGGCCATGGCGCGGCATCCTCGACCGCACCCGCGCGTGCGCCATTCCCGCCATTTAGAG
>Ga0209611_10014605_pt1 | contig 10451 bp, 8 predicted proteins | sample S1TSphgellanicum_3_FD_187693 | JGI IMG/M metagenome (GOLD analysis project Ga0209611, IMG submission 187693) | Host-associated microbial communities from peat moss isolated from Minnesota, USA - S1T2_Fc - Sphagnum magellanicum MG (SPAdes) (version 2) | ecosystem: Host-associated > Plants > Peat... | reverse complement strand
CGCGGTATCGGTGCTGGGCATAAAGGCGGTCGGGGGCGTGGAGCCTCGCGGCCGGTAGGGGACGCTCAAGCCCACCACGCCGCGGAACAGATCGGGCCGCAATAGCGCGCTGGACCAGGCGACGGGCGCGCCCCAGTCGTGGCCCACGATCACGGCGGATGAGGCGCCTAGGGCCTGGACCAGGGCGACCATGTCGCCCACCAGGTGAAAGATCGTGTACTGATCAATTTCGCCTGGGCGGTCGCTCAAGCCATAGCCGCGCATGTCGGGCGCGACGGCGTGATAGCCCGCCGCCGCCACACCCCGCAGCTGATGGCGCCAAGAATAGGAGGTCTCAGGAAAGCCGTGGCAGAACAGCACGAGCGGCCCCTGGCCGGCTTCGGCGATGTGCAGCGCGATGCCATTGGCCTCGACCCGGCGATGGGTGATCTCGACCATGACGCGTTTCCCCACTTTGTTCTTGTTGCGGTGAGCAAGACAGATGCGGGACCGAGGCGCAAGGGTGGGCTGAACGCTTGAAACCCCTTCCCCCATCAAAGGGGGAAGGGGTCTAGCCCTACTGAATCGTCGCCCGCCCAATACTCAGCTTGCCGTCGCCGGCGTGGACGTCGATCAGGCTGCCCTCGGTCAGGTCGCCGGCCAAGAGCTTGCGGGCGATGGGATCGACCAGGGACTTCTGGATCACGCGCTTGAGCGGGCGAGCGCCATAGACGGGATCGTAGCCCTGCTCGCCCAGCCAATGCAGGGCCGACGGGTCGAGCGAGATCGCCATCCGGCGCTCGGCCAGGCGCGCCTCCAGTCGTTGGAGCTGGATGGAGACGATGGCATCCATCTGCGCTCGACCCAACCGTTGGAACAGGATCACCTCGTCGATCCGGTTGAGGAATTCGGGGCGGAAGTGGCGGCGCACCGCCTCCATCACCATGGGCCGCACCGCCTCCACATCCTCGTCCTCGTCCTGGGTCGAGAGATATTCGGATCCAAGGTTAGAGGTCATGATAATCAAGGTGTTGCGGAAATCGACCGTGCGCCCCTGGCCGTCGGTCAGGCGCCCATCGTCCAGCACCTGGAGCAGAACGTTGAAGACGTCGGGGTGCGCCTTTTCGACCTCGTCGAACAGCACCACCTGGTAAGGCCGGCGTCGCACGCTTTCGGTCAGGGCGCCGCCTTCATCGTAGCCGACATAGCCGGGGGGCGCCCCGATCATGCGGCTGACGGCGTGCTTTTCCATGTACTCGCTCATGTCGAGGCGGGTGATGGCGGTTTCGTCGTCAAAGAGGAACTCGGCGAGCGCCTTGGTCAGCTCGGTCTTGCCGACACCCGTCGGCCCTAAGAACAGGAAGGAGCCGATCGGCCGCTGGGGGTCTTGCAACCCGGCGCGGGCGCGACGCACGGCGTCGGAAACGGCGACCAGCGCCTCCTCCTGGCCGACCACGCGCTTCCTCAGCTGCTCCTCCATGCTGAGCAGCTTTTCCTTTTCGCCGGACAGCATTTTCTCCATCGGCACGCCGGTCCAGCGAGACACGACGGCGGCGATCTGTTCGGCGTCGACAACCTCGGGCGCCAGCTTGCCCTGACCCTGTTGATTCTGCCCCTCCGCCGGCGCCTTAGCCTGACCCTCGGCCTCCGCCAGCTCGCGCTCCAGCAGCGGAATCTGGCCGTAGAGGATTTCCGAAGCGCGCGCCAAGTCGCCGCGACGCTGGGCCTGCTCCAGTTCGGAGCGCAAACGATCCAGAGCCTCGCGCGCCGAGGCCGCGGCGCCGACCTTGGACTTCTCCGCCTTCCAGAGCGCGGTCATGTCTTGGCTCTGGGTCTCCAGCTCCTCGACCTCCCCCTCCAGCCGCTCCAGGCGCTGACGCGAGGCGGAGTCGGTCTCTTTTTTCAGGGCCTCGCGCTCGATCTTCAGCTGCACCAGGCGGCGGTCGATCTCGTCCAGCGCTTCGGGCTTGGAATCCACCGCCATGCGCACCCGCGCCGCGGCTTCGTCGACCAGGTCGATGGCCTTATCGGGGAGGAAGCGGTCGGTGATGTAGCGGTTGGAGAGGGTCGCGGCGGCGACGATGGCGGCGTCGCTGATGCGCACGCCGTGGTGAACCTCGTACTTTTCTTTAAGGCCGCGCAGGATGGAGATGGTGTCCTCAACCGTCGGCTGATCGACAAAGACGGGCTGGAAGCGGCGCGCGAGGGCTGCGTCCTTCTCTACATGCTTGCGGTACTCGTCGAGCGTGGTGGCGCCGACGCAGTGCAGTTCGCCCCGCGCCAAGGCTGGCTTAAGCAAGTTTGAGGCGTCCATCGCCCCATCGGATTTGCCGGCCCCAACCAGGGTGTGCATTTCATCGATGAACAGGATCACCTGCCCTTGGGCGCCTGTGGTTTCGGCCAGAACCGCCTTCAGCCGCTCCTCGAACTCGCCGCGGTATTTGGCGCCGGCGATCAGGGCGCCCATGTCCAGCGACATCAGCCGCTTGTCTTTCAAGCTTTCGGGCACGTCGCCATTGACGATGCGCAGCGCCAAGCCTTCGACGATGGCGGTCTTGCCCACGCCCGGCTCGCCGATCAGGACGGGATTATTCTTGGTGCGGCGGGACAGCACCTGGATCGTGCGGCGGATTTCCTCGTCGCGGCCGATCACGGGGTCGAGCCGGCCATCGCGAGCGGCCTGGGTCAGGTCGCGGGCGTAGCGCTTCAGGGCTTCGTAACCATCCTCGGCCGAGGCGCTGTCGGCGGTGCGGCCCTGACGGACGGCGGCGATGGCGGCGTCCAGCTTTTGCGGCGTGACGCCAGCCGTCTTCAGCGCGTCGGCCGCGGCCCCGCCATCGCGCGCCAGGGCCAGCAGCAGCCGCTCGGTGGTGACAAAGGCGTCGTTCGCCGCCTTGGCGGCCTCCTCCGCCACCGAGAACACACGGGCGAGGTCGGGCGTCATATAGAGTTGGCCGGCCCCGCCCTCGACCTTGGGCCGTTTGGATAGCGCCACATCAACCTGCTCTGCAGCCGCGTCCGGGCGACCGCCCGCCTGCTGGATCAGGCTGCGGGTCAGCCCCGCGCCATTGGGACCGTCGCGCTCGTCGAGCAGAACTTTAAGCAGGTGCTCAGGCGCAAATTGCTGGTGGCCACGGGCGAGCGCCAGCTGTTGGGCGGCGGAGATCGCCTGTTTGGCGCGATCCGAATAGATGTCGATATTCATCGTTTTAGCATCCCCTGTCGGCGGAACGTCGTCATCGTCCTCAGCGAGACCCGACGGCGACGTGGGGGATGTGGGTGTGGCTTCTGCGCCACACAAGAGGCTCACTCAAACGATCAGCGCGGTCCCACCGCCAAAACGCGATTAGGGCGTCTTCAATCCCGCCAGCGCCCGCTCATGAACATAGGCGGAGATATCGGCCAGGGCCGCGTCGAGGGCGTCTTGCACGCGGTTGAGCAGCACGGCGCGCTGACCAACCTCCAGCTCGGCGCCCTGCTCCGCCTCGGCGCAAGCGTCGGCCAGGGTGAAGGCCCCGACACCCAAGGACGCGCCCTTCAGCGTGTGGGCGCCGTCGCGCCAGACTGCGCTTGGGCCGGCCGGGTCGAGCAGTCTGATCCAGATCGCCGTTTGCTCGCGAAAGATCGCCAGCACCTCGTCGATCACGTCGCCGTCATGGGCCGCATAGGCCTCAAGATGTGCGAAATCGACAGCACCGGTGAGATCCCGTCGCGCCATTCAAACGGCTTCAAGCCGAGACTGCGCCTCCACAGACGCGGCGGGACGGCCGTAGGCCTTGATGAAGCTCGACGCCGCGGTATCGATCAGCGGCGCAAAATCCAGCGGGCGCACCGCATTTCCGGACATCTGGTTCTGGTGCATAGAGGCGACCACCAGCGGGGAGATCAGCATTAAGGCGGCGACCCGAAGATCGACGTCGCCCAGTTCGCCGCGCGCCTGATGGGCGGCCAGCCGCTTTTCCATGGCTTGCAGGGGCGGCTCGATCACATAGTTCACGGCCGCAGGTCCCAAGCGTGTGCTGTAGAACCCCTCCAAAAAGGCGATGGCGATCTTGTGGCCCAACCCTATATCGCCGACAAGGCAATCCGCAAAGCTGTGCAGAAATGCTCTAACCGAATGGTCCAGGTCGCCATAAGGCTCGGCGCCGCGTTCCAGATAACGCTCGCCGTGGATGAATATCTCCTCAAGCACGGCCTGCACCAAATCCTCACGATCACCGAAATAGTGGCGAAGCGTCGGTACGGTGACCCCCGCGGCGAGCGCGAGTTGGCGTAAGCTTGGACGCGTGTCGTCGAGTTGGATGAGACGCTCACTGAGCTTTCGCAACAGGGCGGAGCGTTTCACCGCATAGTCGGCGTCGCGAGCTCCCTTAGGCCTTGGCACCAGATTATATCCTTTGTTACGGTTTGTCCCCGCTGTAACGGACAGACTGCCTAACAGCGAAATATACCAGTCGGCTGCAACAACCCAGCGCGAAAGTGAATCATCACCCAGACTGAAGGTCATCTAAGATTATCAAATGACACAATAGCGCAAGGTTGCCTAATAGGAAACTAAAAATTTGAATGGCATGATAAGAAAATAGTCAGAGACCCCATAAGGTGAGACTTTCTTCAACAACCCTTGATGCCCACAGCCGCCATGGCGACCAGCTCCTCAGTAAATCCACCGACTACGCCAGGTAGTATAGCCTGCTTATTGGGGGCCATTGGTCGGCGGCGAGGCGCGCTTGCGAAGCTCGTCTCGCCGCATCGGCATCGCATCTATGCGGTCGAACAACTCCCCCAAGGCGATAGGCTGACGCCGCCGCAGAACAATCGTACCGTCCTTGCCGACAAGCACAACCTCAAAGCGGTCTGGCGGAAGACTCAACCGCTCCCGCAACGCCGATGCATCGATACCCGCCGGGCCATGGGCGCCAACCAGCCGAATGATTTTTACGTCGCGATCCGCCTGCCCGTCGCCCTCGGCGCTCAAAATCGCGTCCTGAGCGCGTAGACCGGCATCGTCACGCCCCGGCGCGGACACGACAATCACCCGCGCCTTCCACTGCAAGGGCTTCAAGGGATCGGGCGCAGCGCCCATGAGCATGGCTCCCACCAGGGTGAGCGCCAGATATGCCTGTAATTTTCTGCGCCGTCCAAGCCCCGGATTAACCATCAGGCCGCCGCGCGCTGCTCCGACCGAGTCGCCGCCTCGGTGGCGAAGATGGTCTTCAGATTATCGCTCGGGAAGCGGTTGTTGAAATGCGACTGCTGCTTAGCCTGCTGCATCCGGTGGATGGCGCGACGCTGCACGTCGGTTAGGGAGGCGAGCGCGGCGTTGTGCTCGGCTTCGACTTGCTCAGGTGTGACGTTCATGAAAGCGGCCCTAGATTACGGGTCCGGTTCGCCTTCTCCTAAGGCAAGCGAATCCGGTCGATGTGTTACCAGTGTCTCGCATAGAGCTGATCATCAGGTAAATAAGCCGAACGCCGCAGCAGATGCGGCATTCTGACTGACGAATATACTATTCCTGCTGGGCTAATCAGATGAAGCTGAGCCTTACACACTGTTAAGCTCAATGAACGGCCAAGCTTAGCGCCCCCAGACGAGGCGCAGATCAAGAGCCTTCGTCAGCCCGCAAAGCACCAGGCGAGGACCGCCTTTTGGACGTGGATGCGATTTTCGGCCTCGTCCCACACCTGCGATTGCGGCCCGTCAAGGACGGAATCGGAAACCTCCTCGCCGCGATGGGCGGGGAGGCAGTGAAGGAAGAGAGCGTCGGGCTTGGCCAAGCTGATCAGCGCATCATTGACCTGGAACGCCTCGAACGCCTTCAGGCGCGCGTCGTAGTCGGTATCGCCCATGGAAACCCAGGTGTCGGTCAGGACACAATCGGCGTCGGTCGCCGCCCAGACTGGATCATGGCGCACCTCGACCCAGCCTCCCCCTCCGGCCCGGGCCAGATCATGCAGATCGGGGTGATAGGCGGGCGGACAGGCGATCTTCAGATGAAAGCCCAGCTTGCCGGCGGCATGGATCAGGCTGGCGCAGACATTATTGCCGTCGCCGACCCAGGCGAAGGTCTTGCCGGCCACGTCGCCCCGATGCTCCTCAAACGTCATCAGGTCGGCCAGAATCTGGCAGGGATGACTGCGATCCGTCAGCCCGTTGATCACGGGCACATCGCTAACCTGGGCGAACCGCTCGACATCTTCATGCCGGTTGGCGCGGATCATCACGGCGTCGACCATGCGCGACAGCACGCGCGCCGTATCCTCAATCGGCTCGCCGCGACCAAGCTGCATATCCCCCGCCGAGCAGATCAAGCCTTGGCCGCCGAGCTGGCGGATGGCGGCGTCGAAGGAGAACCGCGTGCGGGTGGAGTTCTTCTCGAAGATCATCGCCAATGTGCGGCCAGCGGCGGGCGCATCGACGTCGGGCCGCCCCTTGGGCCAGCCGGCGCGAGCGAGCTTACGGCGCTTGGCCTCGTCGAGCAGGCCGCGGATCGTGTCGCCGTCCAGACGCCAAAGGTCCAGAAAATGGCGCGGGCCGGACGCGGTCGGGCGCGCGGCGGACGGCGGGTCTGAGGGCGCAGAGCGGATAAGCTCAGGCCCAACGGGAGCGGTTATGGCGGAGGCGGTCATGCGACGGGCTGCAGGGCCGCCGCCGCCGCGGCCTGCTGAACATGCGCCCGCGCGTCTTCGCAGGCCGCTTCGAGCTTGGCGATCGCCTCGCGCGCCTCGTCTTCGGTGATCACCAGGGGCGGCAGAAGGCGGATGCAGTTATCACCGCCGCCCGCGACCAGCAGATGTTGGTCGCGCGCCCATTGCATGAAGATGCGGTTGTTAGGGATCAGCTTGACGCCGATCAAAAGTCCACGCCCCCGCACATCGACGATCACGTCTGGAAAGCGCGCCTTCAGCCCTTCCAACTGCTGGACGAAATAGCCGCTGACCCGGCGCACATGCTCAAGCAGCGCCTCGTCGGTCAGCAGGTTCAGCGCCGCGAGCCCGACCGCCATGGCCAAAGGGTTGCCGCCGTAGGTCGAGCCATGGGCGCCGACGCCCATGCCCTGCGCCGCGCTAGCCGTCGCCAAGCAGGCGCCGACGGGGAAACCGCCGCCCAGCGCCTTGGCCACCGCCATGATGTCGGGCTCGGCGCCCGACCACTCATAGGCGAACAGCTGGCCTGTCCGGCCAAGCCCGCACTGCACTTCGTCATAGATCAGGAGCAGGCCGTATTCGTCGCACAGCGCGCGCAGGCCCCGCAGGCAGACGTCCGGCACCGCGCGCGCGCCGCCCTCCCCCTGCACCGGCTCGATAATGATGGCCGCGGCCGTCGGGCTCGCCGCGGCGGCCTTCAGCGCCTCGTGGTCGCCAAAGGTGAGGTTAACATAGCCTGGCAGGCGAGGGCCAAAGCCCTCGACATAGGACGGATTGCCCGCCGCATTGATGGCGCCGTAGCTGCGGCCATGGAACGAGCCGTCGAAGCCGATCACATCGATCCGCTCCGGCGCGCCCCGCGCGGAATGATACTTCCGGGCGACCTTCAGGGCGCACTCGACCGCTTCTGTGCCCGAGTTGGTGAAGAAGACCACATCGGCGAAGCTGACCTCGCACAGCCGCGAAGCCAGCGCCGCTTGGCCGGGAATCTGGAACACGTTGGAGACGTGCCACAGCTTTTCCGCCTGGTCCTTCACGGCCTGCACGAGCGTCGGGTGGGCATGGCCGAGCGCATTGACGGCGATCCCCGCCATGCAGTCGAGATAGGCCTCGCCCTCGGCCGTATATAGGCGCACGCCCTCGCCTCGCTCGAACGCCAAGGGCGCGCGATTATAAACGCCCATGATGTGGTCAGTGGGAACCGCGATCTCTGCAGCGGACGAAGGATGCGAGGCCATGAGGCTTGCCCCCAATAGCTAAAGGGTCGCCGAAAAGGGTTCTCGGCGACACGAAGGGGCGGCTTATCCGCGTCTGCGCTAAAGATGTCAACCAAAAGCCCGCGTCAAAAGCCCGCATCAAAGCTGTAGAGGGAACCTCCTCAGCACACCTTCGGAAACCGGGCCATGGCTTCCAGATCGTCCAGCTTCATGTGGTTGCGCATGTAGGTCTGGCTGGCGTCGGTGAAGGGCTGGTGGTCCCAGGCGGTGCGGGCGCCGAGCGTCAGGGCTTCCGCGACCAGGCGGCGGCGGTCCTGGCTGGCGAGCACGTCGGCGTGCAGACGATCCAGCGACCAGCGACCAGCCGCCTCCTCGCGAAAAGCGGCGACGGTTTGCGCTTGGGCGGGGTCTGCGGCGAGATTGACGCGCTCCATCGGATCGGCGGCGAGGTTGTAGAGTTGATCAGGGTCGGCGGGGCAGTGGATGAACTTCCAGTCTCCGCGCCGGATCATGACGATGGGCGCGATGGCGCCCTCGGCCAGGTATTCGCCAAACACCTCGTCGTGGCCGCCCGCGCCTGAAAGGTGCGACAGCAGGCTGCGCCCCGCGAGCGCCGCGGCGTAGGCGGGCGCCTGGCCGTCGCCGGCGATCTCGGCAAGGGTCGGCAGAATATCGACCAGCGAAACGCTGGCAGAAACCCGGCGGGCGGCGAACCGCCCCGGCGCGGCGATCATCAGGGGGATGCGGCAGGCGGGCTCGAAGAAGCTCATCTTGTACCAAAGCCCCCGCTCACCCAGCATTTCGCCATGGTCGGCCAGCAGCAAAACGACGGTGTCGTCGGCGAAGCCGGCCTGCTCCAGAGCGCCCAAGATTACGCCCACCTGATCATCGACAAAGGCGCAGGCGCCGTAATAGGCGCGCCGGGCGGCGTGGACCTGGTCGGCGGTCACGGGCTGGTCGTCGAGACCAATCACTCGGCGCAGCCGCCGCGCATGGGGGTCGAGCGGCGCCTGATCGGCGCTGGTGCGCGGCCCATCGATCTCGGCGTCCGTGTGGCGGCTCCACCAAGGCTCGGGGATGGTGAAGGGGTCGTGGGGATGGGTGAGGGAGGCGACTAGGCAGAAGGGGCGCGGGTCGGCGTCTCGCGCCACATCGAACAGCCAGCGGCGGGCGGCGAACACCACCTCCTCGTCGAAATCGATCTGGTTGGAGCGCACACACGGCCCCGCCTGGGTCACGCTGTCCATGGTGTGATACCAGTCGAGCCTCTGCTCAGGCGCGCGCCAGTTGGGCGTCCACCCGAAATCGGCCGGATAGATGTCCGTGGTCAGACGGGTTTCGAAACCGTGCAGTTGATCTGGCCCGCAGAAGTGCATCTTGCCGCTTAAGGCCGTGCGATAGCCGGCGTGACGCAGATAATGGGCGAAGGTCGGCACGTCGGCCGAAAATTGCGCCGCGTTGTCATAGGCGCCGATAGCCGACGGCGCCTGGCCGGCCATGAAGCTGAAGCGCGAGGGGGCGCAGAGCGGGCTGTTGCAATAGGCGCTATCGAACACGACCGCGCGCTCGGCCAGCCGGTCGATATGGGGCGTCTTGGCCACGCGCCCGCCGTAGGCCCTGAGCGCGCCGGGCGTCAGCTGGTCGGCCATCAGGATCAGGATGTTGGGCTGGCGCGGTGGCAAGGACTGGGTTCCTGTCTAATAGCACATAAGCGCTATGTTAGAGGCGCCCACGCCTTTTCTCTTCCGTCTTGCCCGGACTTGTTCCGGGCATCCATGGCGCGACGCGGCCGCCGCCAAATGGGCGTCAGACCTCGCTGCTTGCGCAGGCTGATGGCCTTCATCCGCCCGCAATTCTGACAGCCATTCGGCGGTCGAAATGTCGCGCCATGGCCCCCCGGAACAAGTCCGGGGGAGACGGAAAAAGTGGGGCCTCAATGGGAGGCTCGATTGGACCGCGGCCGCGTCACGCGATCCAGGATGATCGCCAAAAGCACAATCGCGAAGCCGGCCTCAAAGCCCATGCCGACCTGCACCGTATTCAGCGCCCGCACCACCGGCACGCCGAGGCCGCCAGCGCCCACCAAGGCCGCGATCACCACCATCGACAGACTGAGCATAATGCACTGCGTCACCCCCGCCAGGATGGTGGGCGCGGCGGCCGGCAGTTCGATCTTGAACAGGAGCTGCGCCCTGGTCGCCCCAAACGCCTCGCCCGCCTCTAGCAACGGCTTGGGCACAGACGAAACCCCAAGGTGAGTCAGGCGCACCGGCGCCGGCAGGGCGAAGATGATGGTGGAGATCAGGCCCGGCACCACGCCTAGGCCGAACAAAACCAACGTCGGGATCAGATAGACGAAGGTCGGCAAGGTCTGCATCAGATCGAGCGCTGGGTGCATAAACTTGTAAAGCCAAGGCCGATGGGCCGCAGTCACGCCCAAGGGCACGCCGATCACGGTCGAGATCAGGGCGGAGAAGATCACCAGCGACAAGGTCTCCAGCATCGCATCCCAGTACCCCTGGTTCATGATCAAAAGGAGCGCCAAGCCGACGAAGATCGAAAGCGGGATCGAGCGCTGCAACAGCCAAGTCGCGACCGCCAACACCAC
>Ga0209611_10014604_pt1 | contig 10452 bp, 10 predicted proteins | sample S1TSphgellanicum_3_FD_187693 | JGI IMG/M metagenome (GOLD analysis project Ga0209611, IMG submission 187693) | Host-associated microbial communities from peat moss isolated from Minnesota, USA - S1T2_Fc - Sphagnum magellanicum MG (SPAdes) (version 2) | ecosystem: Host-associated > Plants > Peat... | reverse complement strand
GGTTCATTAAAAAAAACTTGGGAGGCAACCCATCCAATCAATAAGAGAAGAGAAATGAATAAGGTAACCAAACCTAAAGCAAACATTAAAAATTCCATGGAAACAACATTATAACTTAAACCCTAGGCATCCACTTTTGTCCTTAAAAGACGTGTTCATGGAGTTTTAAATGGTTTAATATTAAAAGTAACCAAATTAGGTTTGTTGTAACCACATACTCTCATTTTATGGGTCAACTTAGTACATTGCATATGCATTAAAGATGAAATCAAGGTTTGTCTGAAACTACATTGAAGTTTTCTATTGGGATTCTATAGGACAAAATTTAACATCACATTTTAAATATAACATAGACCACCTTGCGGACACTATTGTGCTTATTGTAACTTAGAGCTTACATATACACGAGTGTGAACCCCGTGCCTAATGCACAGGTGTGTGCCACCTAGGTGCTTCAGTTACCCACTTACCTTGGGGTTAGACCCCTCTGTGGAGTCTAGCAAAATCTTGCATGGGGCCTTCTGCTTCACAGAATGGACCATTTTGAAAGAGTGAAATGCCTTGTGGCCATGGAAACTGAATTAAATTGCTATTAGGTGTTCACCCAAGGCTTTGCTGGGAGCTAGAAGGAATTTTTTTTTCATTTTTTTCTCGTTCCCAATGTGTTCCTTTTAAGTTCTCAATGGGTTCCCAATATTTGCCCAAGTTCCCAATGTATTCCCCAACATATTCTCCATAGCATCTCACTTTAATTTCATATGCTATGGCAAATTGTTGTCCTCCTTTCTCCCATATGGGTGGGCCAAAGGGGAGGAACTCAATACCTCAAAATAGAACCTTCTCTATCTTGGGGAGCCTCCATAGTTTCATTTTTTTGTGTGATTGGCTAATCAAATTGGTTCATTGTGGAAAAAAAAACAACAAAATTGGGAGGCACCTCATCTAATTAATGAAAGAGGTGAATAGCTAGGGTGTTATTAGGAATGTCATAGTGTGATTCACATTAATTATATCATGGGTGCCCTCACAACTTTTTTATTTATTTTAATGGAGCCATATTGATTGACCCACCTGCAATTGTTTTGGAACTTTGGGGCATGCCCCCAATAGAAGTACCTCTTTGGACCCCCAGTTGCAAAATAGAAACAAATGTGCACCCTTAGATTATAGTTTATTTATAGGGGAATTTGAACTTTGGGCAAAACATATGGGTTAAACACCAAGGTGCTATTGGCTAACTTGCAACATTTCTGCAACAACAATAACATCATCATCTTAAATTATTATTATATATTAATTCAGCAAGTCTGTCAGTCAGTCTATCTGTGACAGTGACTCCGGATGGGATGTGTTAGTTACCAACTTTTTTTCAACCCCACCCATACAACTGAAACTGCAAGTAGGTGGGAGACTGCTAATAGCAACCCACTTGGACCAATCAAACCATCTAGCCAATGAGAAACAGGGAGTAGTTTTGACTTTGTTTATTAGATTGTTCCAGGGCTCTTCCATGGCTCCCAAAGCTGTCAATTGTTTAAGGGTACTAGCAATCTCCCCGTGGATTCACTGTATTTGTTGATGAACAACATCCAAGATTTCCAATGCAAGGTCACCTACTAAGCGTTGATGGAAATGCTCTTATTACCACATGGCCCTCACTTGATTTTTGGCACCTCTGCCTTACCCTTAGTGATTTGTCTTGTGACCAATTTTTGTTACTTTGCAATTTTTTTTTCAGAGGAAAACTTTAAAGGGTGGTTTTTGAATGTAAAATGTGAGTTTTCAGTAAGAATTCAAAACTTTTTTGTGAAATAAAAATTGTATCCGTGCATTATGCACGGGGTTCACACTAGTTATTATTATTTCATTCCTGGTTTATTTCCTTCCCATTCTTGGTGGGCAGAAAGCTGCAGTGTCAGACTTAGCAGAGGGATGGTGTGCAACCGACAACCTCGGAGCTTCTAGGGTGTCCATCTGCATGGACAACTAGACGGATGGACAGAGGGAGGATGACAGGACGGATGATGGGACGCACGGATTCAGGGGAGGCTTCATTTCTCATCCCGACGTCCTTTACTATATGTAATGTGTACATTGGTCAATAAAGGGAAAGGTACTAGAAAGGAAGATTTAACACAATGTGTTTTTATGGCTCTCCAGAAAGCATTGAATCCATAGAAGATAGCAAGGGCTTCAAGATTACTGTCATCTGGCCACTTGATCCGAAAAAATTATGGCAAGAAAAATGCAACCTTTAGAACAGATTCTTGAGCCAAAAATCAACTTTCAACTGGTTGATTTTTTGGTTGAAAAGGTTTTGGGTGAATGCAACTTTACCATTAAACCCAATGCATGCCATTATTAGGTTGAAATTGAAGAGTAGTCTAATAGTCTGCAAGACTGTAACACCTAGGGGGTTCAACCTCAAAATAGTTTAAAGACACACCATGAAAGAGGCTCCTTTGATTGCAATGAAAGAAGTTGTTTTAATTGACACATAATGAAATGTGCAATGTGATGCACAATAAAGGTAGGATGAAATGTGCGATGAGAAATGTGATGAGACATGCATGAATTTGGCAACACTAATGTTGATGACCATAATGCTTTCTTTCAATCACATTGGGCAATGTTTTATCGTCATGTGGTACCACTAGGAACATCATGCCTTCAATTTTATGGACCCATCAAAAAATTGAAAAATAAAGGAGATAATATTTAAAAGGTTTTCAATTAATTTGTTAAATACATTAACTACGTTGTATAAACTTTGAAACTTTAATGACATAAAAAAATTATTTTAAATTTTGATGTTCATTAATCACCTTGGGGTAGTTCTTACTGGGTCCACCAAAGCATATTATCACTTAGAAGCTCTAGCTAGGTTGATGTGATGGGTTTCAAATGGGGAACCACTAATTGATTAGTTGAAAATCATCATGATGACATCTAATGACTATGTCATCCAACTTGAACAAAAGTAAACACACAATGAAGTCGCGAGTAGGAAGATAAAGCATTGCAAGGAATTGATGATTACATTGAAACAGACAAGACTAGGTTAAGAAATTGGAAGAGAGAACATGAAGCATTAGTGAATTGATGAAAGAGCCATGTTTTAAAAAATTTGAGAATATATAGTCTCCAAAGCAGTGTGCTAAGATTAGTGAGGTTTGTACTGCATGTTGCCATCCGAGCTCAAGCACGTTTACCAATGAAAGCTTACCAAGCTCCATTTTGCAGACCACACTTAAAATTTGCAAATTCAACATGAAGGCAGCAATTGAAAAATGAAAAAGCTGGGAAATAAGGTAAAGATTGTTCACACATCATTCTAATTGAACCAGTGTGGGTCCATTGTGCTAATCCTCACTCTACTCCTATGCAGTGATTGAGCTGTTGCCACTGTTGAAAGGGTAGAGAAGGTGATGGTTAATGAAAGTAGCTAAGGCTAAGTGTAGGTGTTGTAGTTGTTTGGTTTACATGTAGCACTGGTTCAAATTCCATGACACATGCTTTCGTGTTTTGAGCAATACGGTCTTGCGCCTCACAAAACAATTTTCGAATTTTTTTGGGACTAGGAACCTTCTTGTTTTGGGGTACTGGTATGAAAGTTTTCATTCTCTACACTTTGTGCCTTCACTATTCTTGTGTAGGTGTTTCCAGGGAATCTGATGAGTCAATATGGGAGGCCCAGGATTAAAAAGTAGGAACCCAGATCATTAGATATGAGCCCCCTAAGTGTCTTAATAGATGTCTATCATCTCAGACTTTGAAAATGCATATTTAATTGAAGGAAGAACAGAAAACTTGGATGACATTCTACTTGGGTGCACATTCATTTACTAATCAGAAAGGTTTTTTCCATCCTGAACCCCTTCATTTTACTATGCTCGCTCAGACTGTCCACTGACGGTTTGGCTACCTTAGGAGAGGTGCGTAGATAGTACCCAAACCGCCATTTTTTGGATACCCAAATGTGGGAGCCAGCCCTCACTTCATGGGGACCGGGCGGGGGGGGGGCATCTTCTCAAGCCGGCATTTTCTGTTGAAGGCATCCTTGCGGGTGGGCTTGAGGAGCCACAAGATGCGGCAGGACGTTACACTCTTCCCTGCCTCCCTCCGCACCCCATCCAACTTGATCATTGATGAAAGGCCACTCCTGTGACATGATCAGCCACTTTTTCTGGCCACACAACAATGTCTGTGCTTAAGTGTGGAAGTTGCAGTGGCGAATGTCTGGAGGATATAAACAGCTAACTTTGGCTTTAGCTAGGAAATACTTATGGGGCCATGTAGCCACAAGGTCAGTCCACCATTAATATTTCAAACATTAAAGGATTCTGAGGGCCGATTCTGCACACTTGTCAGGCATCTTAGATTGCAGAAGAAAGCATTATTCGAAAAAGTGCCGAATTTGACAAAAATGCTAACTTATAAGAACCACAGCTCTAATTTTAGCAGAATTTGCCTTCAAAACTTCCTTTATGCTATGTAAGGCACACCCTGATGTGCATTTGGCACCTAGTTCCAGCCTATTGGCCTCGCCCTAGAGGCTCACTAGGATGCACAAAGCTCCCTAGGGGACGCCTTCTCTAGTACATAATGTCAATGCACTGTTCAAAGTTAATGATCGACTTAGGTCAGTGTCCATGTCTGCCACCCATTCACTATTTTTTAAGAACATTCACAAAGGAATCTGTGAAAATCTAGTGGTAATGCATTTGCATGTCATTTTCTTTTTCTCACCACATATCAATGGACTGAAACTGACCAGCGTTTTTCATTTTCTTTTTGAGTTTTTGTCACTTGTTGAAAAAAACTTCAGAATTTTCAGAAATGTTTGAATTTTTTTTCTGTTGCAAATTTGACAAATATTGTTTAAATTTCGAAAAAATCCTAAAATTTCGAAACCACAAAATGAAAAACAAAGAAAAATGCAATTAGATGAAAAAATGAAAGAATTTTTTTAATCTTTTACATAGCAATTATTACGTGATGGTTAATTTATTTCAAGTTGCATTGTATAGCTGCAAGTGAAGGTAGTTCATTGTGATTTCAATCTAACCCACCACAACACTTGCCTCATAGGCCAACAAAAAGCAGTTGCAGGGAGATATTCAGTATGGGGACAATTGTTACAACATTAAATCCTCGCCATAATATTAATTTTATCTCATTCACATAAATAATAAATTCTGATGACCATTGTGTTTGAATAAAGCATATGATATATCATGCTTTGTTAGTGAAATTTACTTGCGATAATGCTCGTTACTTATTGTTATAGAGTGGTATTTTATGGGGTAGGAGGGTATTGTTACAATATTCTTAATATTCATTTGTCCTAATTGTTTTCAAAGACTAAATTGTACCATTTGTTGTCCCAAACTTAAAAACATAATGTAATGAGCCATTGATGATTGGTCACCACAAGAACATCATTTGGGCTGACATAAACATGTGAAAACACATGATGACACTGTGCCCTTTAGTCCCACATTGGTATTCTGGCTTGTGGTGTTTTACAGTGTGTACCCTTATGCAAATAAGGTGTACAGAAAAAGGGGTCCTACATGAACCAACATCATCACACTTTCCTTCAAGCAACTAACCTCCACCTAATCTCTCACCATTTGGGATTAGGAAGAGGTTAAAGGGATGGGCAGATGAACTCAAAATTGGTTAGAGTCAAAGTAAACCATGTGTCTTTTATGTAAATTTTTGCTTTTCTGAAACACATTAATCAATGATGCAACATGCCATCTTATTATTAAAATGTGTCGCAATTCCCACAAATAGAATTAATTTGCATTAAAATCACTTTGCATTGTGAATCAATGCTTGCTGTGTAGAAGTTGTTCTATGGACTTTCTGGAAAGGTTTGCTGTCTCCTTCCTGGTCTAGTAGCACATGCCAGAGATTGACAAGTGCAAGATCCCACCCAGTTCAACACCCAAACAATTGTTTCTTACATACATTTTGCACAATTTAGTATGTGGTCACATGTCCAACCATAATGTGAAGGAGTGACATGATCAATTCCTCCTGGATATCTATCAAATATATATATACTTAACTTTTGAAGTATATATATCAAAACCAACATTGTTCATGAACACATTAGAAAACGCATTGTTTTGCTTATACCATTTGTCTAATAGTAGAGAATGAGTGTGCAGCCTTTGTTGCAACAACTCAAATTCATTTTGCCCATCTTAGATATTCAATTACGCCGCTTCATGATATTCATAAATACATCCACCAGTCCGGATGCAAAAGAGTCTCTAGCCAAGAGTTTAGAAAAGGTAATGGCACAGGCATAAGATAATTGTCCTGCAAGTGTTCAAGAAGCCACCTGATTGTAAACAGAAAATGTTTGATGATATGGTCCTCAAACATCATAAGAACCAGATTTTCCAACAGCTGCACCTAGAACATGACTTGATGCTGCACAGACTCAAGTTTTAGATGAAGACCTGGTGCTTCTACTCACTGCTTTAGATTAGCTCCAGAACTTGGAATTACATCTTGATTAGATGCTCATGAGCCTACAGAAAACATCTTGGCACTGTAATTCCCTACCAATGTTCTACAAACATTATGTAAGAAAAACAGTCTGCCTGAGGTCTAAATAATCAGTTGCATCCAGTTAGGTCTTCTATCTTTGATCTAAGGGCAAAGATTTATGCAAGGAACAGTCTATAGGCTGCAAAATCATATGCAGCCCATGTTCCACTGCTCCACTATAAGAAGAGAAGTTGTAAAATTGTAGACATCACTTGAGAGATCTATTGTGTCATCAATTCTGAAAGCTGTTGTTTGGATTTTGAAACAAGCCCTGCTATTGGAACAAGTACTCATCAAATTGCACAAAGGATTGTTGGGAAAATGTAGGATGGCAAGTTGGCTTTGCCAAACTCAAATGCATGTCCAATGGGTCAATTTGGTTGCCTTCCATATGACTAGAAATTGATGCCATCTCACTTGGCTCTGCCAAACTCAAATGCATGTCCAATGAGTCAATTTGGCTGCCTTCTGTATGACTAGTAATTGATGCCAACTCATTTGGCTCTGCCAAACTCAAATGCATGTCCAATAAGTCAATTTGGTTGCCATCTGGATGACTAGTAATTGATGTGGACTTAGTGCCCATATCAAGATTGTGCCCATATAGGTGACACCTGAGAGTTTGCTCATGTTGGGTAAGCAACTCTAAAACGGATTCATGTTGGTCAGGCCCTGGTGTCACTAACAAACTTGTGAGGTCTTCTCCATCATCTGAATCCATAAACCGTTGCAACGGACTCTCCTTCACATGGACTGCATTTCGAGATGTAGTAGCCATTTGGACTTGTAATTGACTAGTAATTGATGCCAACTCAGTGCCATCAATATCAAGATTGCACCCATCTAGGTTATGCCTCAGAGTTTGCTCACTTTGGGTAAGCAGCTCTAAAATGGATTCATGGTGGTCAGGCCCTGCTGTCACTAACAAACTCGTGAGGTCTTCTCCATCATCTGAATCCATAAACTGTTGCAATAGATTCTCGTTCACATGGACTGCATTCGAAAGAGGAGATGTTGTAGTAGCCATTTGGATTGGGGCATCTCCATCTTGAGGACTTGATTCATCTGTAAGGAAATCAAAAATTGCAATTTGATTAATGGGTGGGGTTGAAGAACTTGTCGTGCTCTTATGATGCATCTTTAGTGCAAGAGTCAAAGAATCAAACAAATTGGATTACTTGTTCACTGCAACCAAAAAACTGGGTGTGTGATCTTTAGGCTTACAAGTGAAAGGAAAATCATGTTGAGATTGAATTGATGTCACCAACATTGGTGTCATTTGAAAATTTGAACCCTCAATTCTCTGTTGTGTGTCAAGTCCTTCTCTTCCAATGGTCCATTGCATTTTCTCACTACTCACTAGCATGGAGTCTCTTGAGTCTTCCACCCAAATGCAATCATTCTAAAAAACACCCACAAGGGTTTATAAGGATTAACTTTTGGATTTAAAAAAGGATTTCTTGAAGCACATGCTTGGATTGAGGTCAAATTGATATCTACCTGGAGAAACCCAAATGCAATCATTCTAAAAAACACCCACAAGGGTTTATAAGGATTAACTTTTGGAATAAAAAAAGGATTTCTTGAAGCACATGTTTGGATTGAGGTCAAATTGATATTTACTTGGAGAACCTCAAAAGGCTCCGGGGTTCCAATTTGAAATATGTCCCTTGCAATTTCAACATCAGAAACTAGAGAAGGAAATAACAATGTTTCACCAATTGTTGGAACCGGAGAAGACAATGTTGTTGCAGGCTGATCCACTGTCCATTCAAGCAACCCCATGTGATGGATTAATCTTGGTCAAATGGCATGCCACTAAACCCAAATTAGCCTATTTGCAATGCCAAACCATATCAAATACGGTGAAGTAGTTCAATGCATCAAAAAGTTTGATGTGTGAAGTAAGGTTTACAAGTGAAAGGAAAGTCGAAATGATATTCAGATGATGCCACCAACATTGATGTCATCTGAAAACCTGGGCCCTTGTTAATGGGTCGTGTGTCAAATCCTTTGTTTCCACTGGTCCATTCCATTTTCTCATTACTCAATTGGACAAGATCTTCAGAATCCTGATCCAAAACGTAGTGATTTTACCCACAAGGCTCTACAAGGATTAGTTTCCACAATAGAACAAAAATTTCTTGAATCGCACACTTGGATAAAGGTCAAATTGATATCTACCTGGAGAATCTCAAGATGTTCTGGGGTCCCAATTTGAGATATGTGATTTGCAACTTCAACATCAGAATGATGAGAAGGAAATAACATTATTTCACCATCAGTTGGAGCTAGAGAAGACAATGTTGTTGTAGCTTGATCCACTGTCCATTCCAACAACCTCATATCAGGGTTAATCTAAGTCAAATGGCATGTCAGTAGAACCAAATTAGCCATCTTTCCATTAGGATACATTGAAGATGCAGGACTAAACAATATCTAGTAGATTGTAGAAACAAATCCACTGTAAAACTTTGAAGGTAACCATGGCGTCAACTCCAACAAAACCAAAATTAACACAACAAGAATCAACATGATCATATGCTTATGAATGTCATTCATGAAGCTAAACACAACTAACAAATAAATCAAAGCCTTCATCACCTGAGGTGGAATAGGATCCATAAGAGGGTAATTTCAAAACCTAGTGATTGTTTAGGTGCTAGAAAACTCAAAGGCAAGGGCATGGAACTAAAAATCTATAACACCATATAAAACTACATTGAGTCTATGTTTGGACTCATGTTCCAACCTTTGAAGATGCATGACTACACAAAGACATTAAAGTCCTCATTGTTTCAAGTGCAACAAGGAGTCATTGAAACATGGATACCTTCCAAACCTTGAAAATGTTTAGGCATTGAAATACCACTAGTTGGTTGTGTGTCAAGTCCTCCTCCGCAGGTCACTCTCATTTCATCAAAGTTCAGCTGCATGTGGTTTTCTAAGTCATCCCCAAAAATATGGTCATCCTAACAAACTCCCACAAGGTTATTAGATGAGGCCAATTAGGTTCTAGAGTCAAGAGAGGATTTCTTGAATTACACTTGGATGGAGGTCAAATTTATATTTACCTGGAGGTCCTCAAGGAACTCTACAACCCCAAAATGGCATCCTTCATTTGTAGTTTCAACATTAGAAATTGGAAAAGGCAATAGGTCTGGTTCAACAATGGCAGGAACCAAAGAAGACAATATTGCAGACCTTCTACCACTAAAAATCTAAACCCACTAAAACGCCACTAACTACACTAAGTGGTGACCCGAGGTTGTCACCACTAGAGGATGAAAAAAAATAGTTAACTTAGAGGTTGTCACAACTCGAGGATGAAAAAAAATAGTTAACTTAGAGGTTGTCACAACCCGAGGATGAAAATAAATAGTTAACTTAAAGGTTGTCACAACCCGAGGATGAAAAAAAATAGTTAACTTAGAGGTTGTCACAACGGAGGATGAAAAAAAAATAGTTAACTTAGAGGTTGTCACAACTCGAGGATGAAAAAAAATAGTTAACTTAGAGATTGTCACAACCCAAGGATGAAAAAAAATAGTTAACTTAGAGGTTGTCACAACCCGAAGATGAAAAAAAATAGTTAACTTAGTGGTAGAAGGTTTGAAAACCTTTTATCACTGCATGGATTAGGATGGATCAAGAGCCCAGCTTTGATTAAAGCATGATTGCTAAGTTATGTAATGCTAACAAAGCCCTTTTTTTGGATGAAATATGGAAAAAGTTCAACATCTTAATAAGACTGCAATTGCACAAAACAAATGGTGACAACTCGAGGATGAAAAAAAATAGTTAACTTAGAGGTTGTCACAACTCGAAGATAAAAAAAAATAGTTAACTTAGAGGTTGTCACAACTCGAGGATAAAAAAAAA
>Ga0209611_10014603_pt1 | contig 10452 bp, 10 predicted proteins | sample S1TSphgellanicum_3_FD_187693 | JGI IMG/M metagenome (GOLD analysis project Ga0209611, IMG submission 187693) | Host-associated microbial communities from peat moss isolated from Minnesota, USA - S1T2_Fc - Sphagnum magellanicum MG (SPAdes) (version 2) | ecosystem: Host-associated > Plants > Peat... | reverse complement strand
ATATACATTGGTACCACAATTGTTTTGTTCACAAATTTCAAATTTTTGTCATTTATCCGACTTGCAAATTTGAACCTTTCAATTCATGTATAAATTGTTTAGAATAAAGTTGGACTATTTTGAATTCGAAAAATATTATAATGCCCATTTAAATACCCTCAAGAGAGGTTGTCGTTTATTTTACCTAATAGAGTTTTCCTTAAAGTCATGCCATGTTGGGCCTAAGTTTCACTTCTTATTTGGTGCCTTATCCCCTTTTGACCGTTGTCCACAAAGTTTAGTAATAATGGACCAAACTTTGAAAATTTAGCATGAACATCTTTCCAACAACTTTTTTTCACCTCACAAGTTGCCCACCTATAAACTTTGCTATGTTGGGATTTAAGGGAGTGTTTTTTTAATGGCAAAATTTCGCATATTTTCGACTTGAAGAAAAACCTTTCTACCTCCTTGCCCTAAATCAAGGTCGTTATTTTGTCCAAATTGCTATCATTTGACGTTCCTTTAGAAGAAAAAGGCCACCTTTTATATCAACAAGATAAATGGTTGTTGATTTGTACAATGCAAGAGGATCGCAAGATGTTGCCTTTCAAAGGAGGCATGTCACAAGTTGTCATTGCACTGCTGTAAGTGCTTATGTGTTCACAGGGTTTTGTTGAATAAAGTTGCAATATTGTCTCTCCCTTTTCGATTAACTTTGCCACAATGTTGCCTCCAATTTCGACCTATTCTAAAAGGATGTTGCCTTTATTTGTTTAGTTCATAATTTTCTTATTTGCAACTCTTAAGTATCAATGGTTTAAACTTTGTAGCTGCCATTGGAACACAATGGTTGTTGTGCAATGACCATAGACTTTAGAGGTTTAATGTGAGCATAAATCTTCCTCGCAAATTGAGTTTATTTTTGTTGCTTTCTTATTGTTGAAGCCAAGATCTTACATTAAGCTTATTGTTTAAATAATTTGTGTTTGGATCCTGGATGTTGCAGACTTGTGAAAATCAAATGTCAAGTTCAATGACTATTTGTTTTCTAGTTGTTGAAGCTAATAATCAAGTTCTTGCATTAAACTTGTTACTTAAGTAGTTTGTGTTTGGAGTTTAGAGTCTAGATGTTGCAGACTTGTGAGAATCAAGCTTAAATTTTGGTGACTATTGTAAGGACTTTGGACCAGTGAACATTGTTTGTAATTTTGTGTTGCTCGAATGAAAATGATTTAAATTTTCCACCTTTGCCATGGATGACTTGCATACTTAGGTACTAAGCTTAAACATTTAACCTTTGAGCAAATTGAAAAGGTTTTTAATGTTCATCGACCTCTTTTTGAACTTTCAAAATTTGAGGTTTGTTTTAGGTTTCAAATTCCCTAAACCTTTGAGCTTGAATTGTTTTGGTTTTCATATTCTTTATTTGTTGACTTATTTCTGGTTTGTTATTTTGTTCACATCTTGTGGAATTGTCATCTAGTTTTACACACCATTTCTAATGGCTCCACTAAAACTCTTGCAAATTTTAAGTTCAAGCATTTTCCTATTTATCCTTCTTCTGACTTTAAGTCTATTATGGCAGAAATAAGTATTTTGTTGCCCCCTTCCTTAGAACCTCAAAATGGTAGTAGTAAATCCTCAGTTACAACTAGTGCTTCTTCCTTAGGCACTACTATTGGTGCTAAAAGCCCTATTTCACTTGATTTTGACCTTATTGTTCCAAAGCCAAAGAACACCATGAAAATTAAATGGGAACTTAACATAATGTTTCAAGATATTTGGGCTACAAAATTGCCTTGGGTAGAAGCAATGATGGGTTTTAATGGCAAACTATCCATGGTGAAGTGTAAGGTTTGCAATTTTGTTGAGATAAGAAACAAGTTGTTTGTCCTGAAGTTTGATGGCTTACATAAATATGTTAGGCAACGAAAAGCAATCGTTGCAAAGCGTGATGTGAAGGTGGGAGAATATTTATGAGTTTGAATAACCAACATGTTAAAAATGAACGTGACAATTTGCTACAATGCATGCAAGAGATTTTGTAATTGACCAAGTTAATGTTAATTTGCACACTAAAAATAAGTGGAAGTTTTTGTAGTTTGTGATAGTTTTCCACCTTCTATAACAAGGACGCCCACTTACGAATTATGAAAATATGTGATAATTGTTTGTTTTTGTCAAAGTTCCAAACAACCCTCGACACCATTGGAATGATTCAAGTGTTCAAATCATGGTTGAGTGCATGCACAAGATTGTCCTCATAAACACATAAATGGCTATTCAGAAAGCAAGGTTCATTTCTACCTCTATTGATGAAATTACCACTATGGACTACTAATCTTAGCTGGGTGTTCATGTGTACCTTGTTGATGGTTAGAAACGTAACCCTATTTTATTGACCTTGGAGTAGTTGGCCAATGGTGGTATAATAGATCATTTCACAAAGGTTATAATGGACAGTGTGTTCCAGTATGGGGGATTGTTAAAATTTGACTTTGCTTCAAAATTTATAAGTTTTGGTGCAAATGGAGTTTTAGTTTTCTAGGGTGTAAAAAGTTGGTGTTACAAAACAATTGAATGAAAAAATTGCCCCCTGCATGTTAGGGATACATTGTGTTGCACATTGAACAAACTTGGCAATACAAACATTGTCAAAACTACCTCTAGTGTTTAAGATTAAAGCAATGCTACAATCAATCTACACCTACTATTATAGTCCTAAGCAACATCTAGAACAATAAGAGATAATTTCCCAAGCGTGGAGAATTTTTGGAAAATAATGTTTTGAAGATTCTTCACAATGTGAAGACATATTGGATTTCAATGCTTTCACTTGCAAAACGGATTTTGACATAATACAAAATAGTTGTGATTTAAATGTTTGATGAACAAGCATCCCATGACACAATTAAAACAAGTTTGGAGTTTTTTTGTGATGTTGAAGTGTTCTTGGGATTAACATGTATTATTCCCATGTTGGAATTTATCCAAGGCTTGTCCAAGTTTGCTCAAAATTAAGACATTTTTATATGCAATTTTGTTATTGTCATCAAAGAATGTGAAGTGTAATTATATCAAACATATTGTGATTAGCATACCATGTATGGGCGGAAGGAGTTTAGGCAGTTTTTAGACATAATGGAACATTCAAATGATGTTTTGCATCATGTTTGGCTTGTTGACCAAAAACTAAGCTTGAATATCTAGCCTTCTAGTTCTATGGATGTATTTATATGCAATATAGTATGCGCACAATCACAAGTGATTTGAGCTAGGTTTCCACAATTGATTAGTTCTTGGCAGTGCAGGATGTGAAAAAACAATGCATTGGTGTTACTTGGGGTCTAATTGAAAAGTTATAGCCACACTTCCTTTCACAAGAGATTATGAATGTAATGGGATTATTTATCCCCAATTTTGGATTTAGCGAGAAGCTTAACATATTTTCTTGGCATAATTGAACATTTTGAAAGCTCCCTTGCTTGATGAATTGAAGTTAAAAGCACAAGCTTCCTTCGTCAAAGTGACAATGTTGGCCAATTTTGCTGCAACAATGAAATTTCCTTTAGATTGTAATCCATGCTCTAGGATGTGGGCATTGTTAACTACTAATCAAATTATTTGTTCTGTTGTCAAAGTGGTTGAAGTTGGTGGAACTATCCATGGCTATGGTCTTAAACAACGTGGAAAATGAGAAGTGTTTTTTTAATCTATCTTTCATGAAAAACAAATTGAAAATTCAGTTGATAGCCCATTTGGATTTGGTAGTGCAGATGTATGCACAAAGTTTTTACACTATGGAAACTTTCCCACATATTGCAACTATCGGATCTTAGGACCAACAAAAAAATTCAAAAGGCTATAAATGCATAATAAACACAAAAATTGCACAACACAACCTTACAACAAAGCTCTAAACCCTAAACCATGTTTTTCCATATGCATTTATTCTTGCCACATTTTTGCATTTCTGGTTTTTGTACCTTAGTGCACTTGCTGATGTTTACAGTTTTGGTATTTTTTGAGTTTGTTTGGTGGTTTGTTTTTGGTTTTTTTAGTGTTTAGGTTTTAGGGTTAGCTTTTGGGATTTGGGGTTTGAGATTTTATGGTTTAGTTTCTAAGGTTTGTTTTTGGTTATTTTAGGGTTTAGGTTTTGAGGTTAGATTTTCAAATTTGAAATTTTAAGGTTTAGTTTTTAGGGTTTATCTTTGGTTTTTTTAGGGCTTAGGGTTTAAAGTTAGCATTTGAAACTTAATAATTGGGATTTCAAATTTTTAAATTAAAGTAGGGGTTGATCTTTAGGGTTTAGGGTTAGGGTTAGGCTTTAGGGGTTTCGAAGTTTGATTTTTATGGCTCATGGGGACTATATAAAATAGAAAAAGAGTTCAAACCAAACTTTTTATTTTCATTTTCATTTTACCACACCTAAGTGTTTTTTTCTCATTTTCACTTTACCACATCAAAATCTTTTTCTTTCCATTTTCACTCTAGCACATCAAGATCCAAAAACTTGCAAAGAAGAGAAACCTCTAGCACATCAAAGTTTTTCATTTCACCATCACTTTAGCACACCAACATATTTCTCTATTTTCATTTTCACTTAAGAACAAGATGTCATCTTCAAGCTCAAGCCATGATTTTTTCTCAAGCAAGTGAATGGACTTAGGAAATGTTGTTTGATGAAATGGACTAAGAAGTTATTATGTTTTTCCAATGTGCTTTTAATGCTTTCAACTTTGAAGACCTTCTAAATGACAATGAGGATAGGGGATTGAACAATCCATTGATCAAGTGGCAGGGGTACTAGATGTTTAAACCACAATGCGAGCCACACCCTCCTTATTCAAGAACACCAAACTTCTCATTGATGGAGTTTGAGGAGTTAGTAAGTTGAGTAGTGTTAATAACATCCTCCCATGCTAGGTCCACAAATGAACCTTCTTGGCCTTCAAAGCTGCATGATTAAAAGTAGGTTTTAAGGTCTAAAATTAGGGTTTAGGGGTTGAAATTAGGGTTTGAGACTGCTTAAGTCTGAATTTTGGGTTTAAATTTGTCTTTTAGGGTTAGGGTTTCAGCATTAAAGTTTGGGTTTTAAGCTCTAGGGGTTTTGATTTCAGGTCTGAAATTGGACGTTAGGGTTTAAGGTTAAGGTCTAAAATTAAGGTTTAGGATGGCTTAAGTTTGAATTTTGTGTTTAAGTTTTTTTTTAAGGTTAGGGTTTTAACATTAAGGTTTCAGTTTTAGGCTCTAGGGTTTTGATTTTAGGTCTGAAAATTGGGGTTAGGGTTTGAAATCAAGGTTTAAGATGCTTAAGTCTAAATTTTAGGTTTAATTTTATCTTTTAAAGTTAGGGTTTCAATATTAAGGTTTAAGGTTTAAGTTCTAAGGTTTTGCTTTTAGGAATGAAATTTCAAAACAAAAATTTCAGGCCTGAAATTCAGAGTTTAGGGTTATACTTTTGGCTTAAGGTCTAAATTTAGGGTTAGGGTTTGTGTATTAAAGTCTAGGTTTTAGGGTCTGAAATTAGGGGTTTCAAGTCCAACATTTGTAGGTAAGTTCTAAAATTTAAAGCTTTAAGGTCTAAATTTTTTGTCTATATCATGTTAAAGGATGCACCGGTGGTCATGGGGAAACCATCAAAATTGGGGCATGAACAACGATTTTTGTGCCTCATATTGTTCATGAAACACAACAATGTCACCATCTATGATGCCTTCATGTGGAACTGGGCAAAATCATCATTATGCAATGATGTGATATTCATTGCATTAACCATGCCCTAGTGGATGAAATCTGTTGGCCATCATCTTTTGAAAGGGTTGCCTTGGGTAGCCAATTGCATGAACTACTAGGGTGCCTAAGGTTCATTAATGGGACATTGGTTGAGATCCAAAAGTCATGGAAAGACACAAAACATTAGACATGGTGTAGTGGCCACAAAAAGATATATGCAATGAACAACACCGTGATTTTGGACCACCATGGATTGTTTATTTATATTGATTCGAGCTACTTTGGATTTTATCACGATGTAAGCATTCTTTGCCATTAAGCCATTTATCAAGAGTGGCCAATATTTCACCCATTGGGATGATTGTTTTGAATATTTTTTAGAGGATCTAGGGTACTTGGGGGAATAAATGTTCATCATGAGGACGATGGGGAGGTGAGGGTGAAAATTACCACTAGTTATAGACCATGGTGCCTTCCATGTTTACAACAAAATGCATGTAGGGTTTAAGGTCCAAGTGGAATGGGAAATTGGTGGACTTAAATGAAAATGGAGACACTTCATGAAAAGATTTGATTTCACAAAACCAAAATTCTCCCATTTTTTCCAAGTTGGTGTTCTTCTCACCAACTACCTTGATTATCAGTGGATGGACTTCACATACAAGGTCATTGGAGATTATAACTTTGACCCTATTGCACAAGGGTGGGTAGGAGACTATTTATGTATAAGTCTAAACTTGCAAAAATTTGTAATTTTGGGTGTAAGGTTTTATAGGGTTTTCAAATATGAAATTAAGGTTTTAGGGTTTAAAGGTCTTTATTAAGGTATGAAAATTATGGTTTCCATATTTGAAATTAAGGATTAAGGTTTAGGATATAAAATTAGGGTTTAAGGTTTGAAATTAAAAATTAGGAATTAAGTTTCAAAATTAGGGTTTAATGTTTGTAATCATGGTTTATAGACTTGGGATTAGGGTTTAGGGTCTAAGGTTGAAATTAGGTTTTACAAACCTAAAATTAAAGTTTTAGGGGGGTAGGTTCTGAAATTAGGGTTTTAAGGTTCAAAATTAAAGTTTTAGGGGGTTAGGTTATGAAATTAGGGTTTTAAGGTTCAAAATTAAAGTTTATAGGGTTTAGAGTTTATAGGCCTAAAATTAAAGATTAGGGTTTAGGGTTTGAAATTAGGGTTTAATGTATGTAATTAAGGTTTGTAAACTTGAGATTAGGGTCTAGGTTTTAAGGCTTGAAATTAGGGTTTTGATGTTTGTGGTAATTTGAAATCAAAGTTTTAAGTTTGAAATTAAATTTTATTGGTTTGAAATTAAAGTTTTAGGTTTAAATCTATAGAAAAATTTGGATTGCATAATAACAATGTCTTACATCAATGTGTTAATTACAATTCCAAAATAGACCTAACTTCTATTCTAATTTTTTCTTCTGAAATCACACCTAAATCTTTAGCCATTTTCAAATTGTTAATTCTAACTTTGTTTTTTTCCCCTCACGATTGATATCCATTTTCCCTAGCAAGAAGGCATCATGGACATTAGATGTAGAGGAGAATTGACTCACCATGGTTGCCAAGGTTTTAGAATTTGTGGTTACAATCTCCCCCTTGTTAAGTTTTGCCCTAATGCCTTGCATTTCTCCCGGGGCAATTAATGGGATAGGATTTGAAGAATTTGCACCAACAAAAGGTGCATTTGACTCATTAAAATGAAGGATCTAACTAGGGCTAAAAAATGAAGTTTGGGTTATAGGTGTGTGATAAATGAAATTTTGTTGTCTCTTCAAAACATTTTGACTTGCATGTCCATTTATGGATTTTAATTATTCCAAAACCACATCACATTATAATGTGGCTTGTTTTGAATGTTTTTCATTGGAAGTATGCATTTCAATTCTTTCAAAGGTTCATGTAGATGGTCCTTTAATGTTTCTTCAACAAAATGGGGGTCTGGGTAGGTTTTTAAGTAATCCTAATAAACAAATTTCCAAACCACATTAGGGATCAATTGAGTCCCATGCTTTTTGCTAGTGTCATACATAATAAAATGACAATTATACAATGTTGCAAGTGTGCTAAAGTGTGTAGATTCCACAATTTGCCAAGGCAACCTCTTTCAACAAGGTTGTTTGGGCCTGTGCAATGCCATTAATTTAGAGACTTGAATTTCATCCATAAATTCATTAACATTTGAAAAATGAACCCATTCTTGAAAATGAACCCATATCCAACATTCACACTCAAATGACCTTAGAAAGGCTAAGAATGGACCTTAACAATTAATTGTTGGTACCATTCAATAGTAATCTACATGAGGCAATTAGGTTCGAATCTGCAAGGTTTACAAGGAGATCGAGAAGACTAAAAACCAAACCATTTGAAACAAAGCAATGCTTCATGACAAAGCAATCAAGGTTTGGGTATGCAACATTACAAGGTCAAAATGACCATAAACAAACCCAATTGAAACATGACTATTCTATTCATAGTATATTTGCTTAACCATTAGGGCTTGAACAAAAACCCAAATAAGCAAGATGGTAGCCCTACCCACCTAAACCAGTAGCATGAAAAAGGATAATTACACTTACAACTTCAATAAGATCATATGTTAATTCCATTCAAGAGTAAAATATGTACAAAGCAATCATGGTTTGGGCTTGTGGCATTACCAATAAGGTCAAAAAGACCAAAAACAAATCCACTTCAAACATGACTTTTCTTTCCATGGTAAATTTATTTAACTATGAAACCCTAAACAAAAACCCAAAACAACAAGATGGCAGCCCTACCCACCTAAACCAATAACATGAAAAAGGTTGGCTACATTTATAAATTCAATCATATTAGTTGTTGGTTCCATTTTAAAGTAATATGTACAAGGTAATTAGGGTTTGGATATGCAACACTACCAAAAAGGTCAATTTGACTAGAAAAAAAACCATTTGAAACATGGTAGTTGCATTCATGACCAAAGAGTACAAAATACCAACAAGAACAAATGCAAAATAGGTTATTTTGTCTATTATATAAATCATAAAATATTCAACAAAATTCATATTAAAGTCATGTATATTTACATACTTTGACTGTACAAAAAATCAAATCTTAGGAACATCCTTGTGTAACTATCTATTTCCAACAAACATTTCAAGCATTCTAGTTCAAATTATAGGTGGATTTTTAGAGAATGTTTTAAAAGTCTGTAAACTTGAATGGTTTTGTGGTAAGTTGTGTTGTTAATTTTCACAATCTCAAGCGTGTTCCAAGCATATTGCCCGCAACTTTGTACCAAGACTTGTTAATTTAACAAAGGTGTCACATCATTGATGGGTCCACGAGCATATGAATTAGAATATATTCAATGAAAAGAATGTTTATGAAAGGAGGGAAAATGTGGCACAGGTGTTTACATGAAGGTTTCTATTCTATGGGTCTTGCGGTAGAAGGCCTTTCCAAATTTGGTTTTTGGGTAAGTTTTTGGCTTACTTGGTTTTCAATTTCAGGGTATGGGGCGGTTGAAATTCTAATGTAGTTGGAGGAGGATTTTAAAACTTCTTCATGAATTTTGTAAGTAATAAGTTGTTAAAGTTTGTAGGATATCACAAAGCTTGTGAGCAAAGACATAATGTGACCACAATGAAAGTAAGAAACATTACCAAAGAGTAAAGTCTTTAGCACAACAATCATTAAAAATTTCATCTTCTTCATTTGAAGAATTGGATATAAATATGGTATCTAAGGTTATGGGATAAACTTCACTTTAAAAAAAAGACAAGAAGTTGTGCATCTCCTCCTATTTGACTCCTTCCACTTTTAACATCACATGCCATTGGAGGTAATTCAAACTTCATAGGAACAAAAGCTCCAAAAGTTATGATGCATTCATGACCTACAAGTTGTAGCAACACTAGGCAATTTGAAACGTTTACAACATAGGCAATTTGAGTTTCAAACTAGTGATATAATAGAAATGGCCTACTATAGATCTTCAAAACTTCGCACTTGTAGGTCGCAATTTCACACAATCAAAGGAGGAAAAAAGCTAATCACAAATCTTGTGAAAAAACTCAAAGCCAAAGAGGAGAAAAACCCAAATGTAAATCTTCATAACTTTTCACCTATAGGTCAAAACTTCATATGAGTGAGAGAGGAGAAAAATCCAAGTGCGAATCTTTAAAGCTTGTGACTACAAGTTGGAGCTTCACACAAATGAAAGGAGAAAAAACTAGAGAATAGAATAAACCAAGGAGGAGAAAAATTCGATTGGACATCTTAAGAACTTTATGTTTGTAGGTCAGAACTTCAAACAAGTTAGAAAGGAGAAAAACCCAATTGCAAATATTCGGAACTTCATGCCTAGAGGTTGAAGGTTCACACAAGTGAGAGAGGAGAAAAAACTAAAAAAGAAAAAAAACGTGTTCAAAAAGACTTTTAAAACTTCATGTTTACAAGTTGAAACTTCACATAGGTTACATATCTAAAAATGTTTACTACACATATTTGGTAATTTGTATCTAAAATTGGAGGTTCACACAGGTGAGAAAGGAGAATAAAGCCAAAAAAGAAAACAAAGCCTATTCAAAATCTCGTCAAACCTTCGTGCCTACATAACACCCAAGCTCCATAGAGCTAAAAGAAAAGAAAAGAAAAGGGGGTGGATTCAACACCTTTGCACCTACAAATGTTGAAGCTCCACAAAGGTGACAAAAAAGAAAAAATTGTTG
>Ga0209611_10014602_pt1 | contig 10453 bp, 7 predicted proteins | sample S1TSphgellanicum_3_FD_187693 | JGI IMG/M metagenome (GOLD analysis project Ga0209611, IMG submission 187693) | Host-associated microbial communities from peat moss isolated from Minnesota, USA - S1T2_Fc - Sphagnum magellanicum MG (SPAdes) (version 2) | ecosystem: Host-associated > Plants > Peat... | reverse complement strand
AAATTTTCTTCAAAGAATTAGAAAAAAAAAAGAAATGATTTGTTTACTTACAACGGATGACATAGGGATAAGCAATGTGGTAGGTACGTAGGGGTTAAAGTATAGGAGAAGGTCTTTGGGATTTGAGATCCCCCAAGCCAATAGGTCGGGTAAAAATTTGATAAATCAGAAAACTAGAACTTCCGAAATTCAAAATGCCCAATAAAAATGAGGTAAGTTAGATGTAAGTTAGGAAAAGTTAAATGGGTAAGATTCAGGCTGGGGAGCAACCTGAAAATACAAAGGAAAACAAAAAATGGTGGGTCTTTAGGTTATCTCCATAACTTACTTGTTTGTGAAGCACATTGTAGGTGAGAAATGAAGGAAACGTGAGAATAAAGTGGATAGATAAACATGGCTGACTCTAGCAAAAGGAGAAAGATGTGGCATATGGGGGAAGCCAAAGCTCAAACAAGGGGTGTGTCACGTTGTGGCCTTGTCATTTACATGAAAAGGTATCTTAAGGCAAAAGAAGAATTATGAAAACTCAAATATCTCACCGTGCAAAAATATAATCTTCAAAAAATCCTCTAAAAAAAAAAACTAATATCCTTTGAGAGATTATAACTCCATATACTAATCTCAAGTTTCAACACAAGCCAAAATATATCATCTTTCAAAAATCCTCATATAAAAATAGACCTATTATTATTACCTAGGGGCCGAAATCCCTTAAACTACTACACTCTATAATGAATCTAAATACAATATCCTTGCCTTGGTAGGCAAGACCAACAAAATAAGGTAGAAAGCATCTCAAACCATGAGAATAAGCATAGACTTCATTTTTTTTACTTACACTCATTTTATTTTTCTTTAAATACAACATGATTTATGTGCTCCACTGTTTCTTAATGTCATTTTTTGTGATGTAGCTGATGTGGTGTTCATCCATAAAATTTTAAGTCAAATTTGGCTATAAACAAGATATGAATGTTAAAAGTTGAAGCATCCTTCAAATTCTTTTTACTTTCATATTGTGTTTATACCGGAATATGGCTAAATCAACTTATGGTTGATTATCACTAGGGCGTCTCAAAAAATTGGAAAAAAAAGAAAAAAAAAAAGAAAACCTAGATCCATGGCCTAAAAGGTGAGAAATAAAGGAGTAATTGTGTATCTAACCATAACAATAGAAAGGGAAAAATGGGTTAGGAGAAAGGGGCTGAAAGTCCAGTGGCTGATCCAAAAAGAGTAGTGAGCACAAGGTTTCTTAGTGGTTTGGACTAGGCTGTTTAAAACTTATCATAGATGGGAAATGAAAGACTCCATTGCTACAACCTGAATACGATAGAAGGGTCACAAAGGGCTGCATCTCCTCCTTTCAACAATAGTTGTCTCAAGTAATTCCCTTTGATTTTGATTGAGGGAGTAAAAATTTTTAACATGAAAATGCTAAATTGCAACAAGGATGGAAGAGGGAGATTAAGGATATTTTGAAATGTAAAAATTTTAGAGAGTAAAAAATGCACTAAATAAGGATCCAATTTCAAATGGATGCATATGCATTCTACCATCGATAATTCAATCAAGTGGAAGGCACACCTTAAGTTGATTGGAAAAAAATATGATTATACAACAACAATGCAATATGGGGAAACAATTGGGCTTCTAACAAATAAATTACATTTCAACTTTATCTCAAAAAATTGTTCATAAATTGATAAAAAGCTTTAAGTGGAATGACGTTTCAAATTTAATATTTCTTCGCTCAATGAAATGGAGTTGGCCTTGTCATCTCTAGCTAACTCTCCCTTATTGTTTTGTCTAAAATAAGCTTTCAAGGTTTTGGTATGGGTTTTGGAGTTAAAATTTCCTTACTTTGCGGATACCGCAGAAAGAGAGGACAGGGGGGGTGAAAGGAGGCCCAAAGACAGGGTAAGACAAGGGTACTTTACGGATAACTCTAATGAATTGCAACTCATTTTTGTTCCAACCATGTCAATCACTTTAGGGTAATTTGTTAGCTAACAATAATCATGAAGACATATGCTATATGCAATCATACAACTATTTACATAATGATTGTTCACTCACATTCAACACAATAAAATCAACATATTCATAGTATCATGGGTACAATGCAAGTTTATTATATTGTCATCTTCTATGTATAAAAATTCAACCTTCCAAATTTTTAATCTCAAGCCCAAGACCTCAAAGTAGGACTGCAAAGCTGAAACTGCATGTGCAAAGAATTCTCAACCCCTTCATAGGGATCCAAATACATGTGGAATAGGAAAGTCCTTGAAGTCCAAGTGCATCTTGCTAATGTTAGTAATGCAAGAGCAACGTTCTAACCTAGGTGCCTTTTAAGTTGATTTTGAAGGTAAGATTTTCAACAAAGTTTGGTAGGGTTATAACAAAATCTAATACCAATTCATACCCCCAACAAGTCATTGACCTAAACTCATATGAGTCAATAAAGGCAATGAACTAGCCTAATAAGCCTAGTTGAACTTATCCGCCTTCTAGAACATGATAAGAATATAGTTTTACCATTGACACAAGTTTATTACTTGAATCCACATTATCTCTTGTTTCATGTGAAAAAATAACATGCTAATCAAAATGGCGTAAATACAAAAGAAACGACCAAAAGTTCCTACAAGATACATGAAGATACCACATTGATAGTGATAGAGCTTACAAAATTAGTCGAAGGAGAGGCTAGGAAGAAAAGAACGGACAATTTTGCAAGAGCAAACACAACATTTTCCACTAAGTCACAACCTTGGCCAAAACTCGATTTGATGTTTGGGGGACCTCACCAAGTGGAATTTCCCACCCCAGGCTTCCACCCTTTAGATTGAGTGGATTAATTCGGCCTGTTGATTCTAAATAACTTGTGATCTTCAATTCCAATGGACAATGTGAAAAAAAATGTAAACCCATAAACTCATATGGTACTGGCAACTCATGTTTGGTGTTAAGTACTTTTGAGGAGGCCGAGTTAGAAGAAAACCTAAAATCTTAACATGACTTTGTCGGATTTCTCAAGAAGTGAACTTCACAATGCTACAAGTTAAGAGCAACTCATCATTCACATCATTGGATCATCATGTACAATTTATCTATTAAGGAAGGTAGTTTGTTGGCCTTGCCTACCAAGGCAAGGATATTGTGTTTAGATTCATTATAGAGTATAGTAGCTCAAGGGATTTTGGCCCCTAGGTAATAATAGGTCTATTTTTATACGAGGATTTTTGAAAGATGATATTTTGGCTTGTGTTGAAACTTGAGGTTAGTTATACAGTTATAATATCTTGAAGGATTTTGGTTTCTTTTAGAGGATTTTTTGAAGATTACATTTATGTATGATGAAACATTTGAGTTTTTATAATTCTTCTAAGATACATTTTAATGTAAATGGCAAGCCTACAATGCAACACACCCCTTGTTTTGTTTGTCATGTTCAGATCACCCAAACCATGATGCCTCTCACCATGCTCTTAGTATCATTGAAGTGTCATTAGAAGTCTTCAACGAGTAAGGGTGAGCTGAGATGGTTGAGTAATGTTTAGACCTACCTATCTATTATGCAAGAGTTATGGAATATTAAAATATTTTGTCATTGAAAATCCAATAAAATCAAATCTAGAAAACGTTAGATTCATTAGGCATGATAATGCCCTCTTCAATTTTAATATGATGCACATTACCAGAATTCGGAGGTGCACTTGGCTGCCACCTCAAGTGGGTGCCTGCCTTATTCTGGTAATGCCCCCATCCATAAGCCTTACCTATGACATAAACCATGATGAGGTCTGGCATAAAGGTCTACAAAAGCTGCTAGTGATTTGATGGAATCTCCCTCATGTGGTGATTACATCAGATAATGGTCATTGATCAGACTTGGCTCATGGCCACCCATGACTGTACTTCAATCACCCAAATGGGCCATTTTGAAAGGTTTTTCCCCTACTTCAGTGGGGACACAAAAGGAAATTTCAGGTTCTGGTTCCGGTTCTAGGTAACTTGGTCTGAAACCGGTGGTTAACTGTCAGTTAACCCTTGCCCATTTTAATTTTTGGTTTTTCAAAAAGAAATTTATTTTCTAAAAATTCTGGTTCCAGTTCCAAAACTTGGTCCAGGTTTGGTTTAGGTTCCAAAACCCCAGATCCAGTTCTTAGAAATCAGACTCGGTATTGATTAACCGGACCTGAAACATACTAACTAAGGATTCTAATTGACCAAACTAGGTAACCACCCAACACTCGTATGCTCTACTTCACTATATTTTACTACCTTCCTTGGAAGGTAGTTGGAATGTCTTATAATTGCTCTACTACCTCCTAGCAACCAAATTGTTGATTTCGACCCACTTTTCACCAGGAGTTGAGGTCAAGGTTGAACCCAAATTGAGCAATCCTATTGGTGCAGCCAGTGAAATTGGCCTCAAGGACTTCACATAAATATTCTTCCCAATGGGGGATAACCATAGGTATGAATATCTATCTATCAAGGAAGGTAATTTCCTTGTTTTTTTTGATTGTCACATTGAGATCTCCCAAGCCACGGTGCCTCTTGCCATGGTCTTGGTACACCATTGGAAAGCCCCCATGAGTAGGGGTGCACTAAGTTGGTTTCACAATGTTTTGACCTCCAGTGGGGAAGTTATTGAATATTGAACAATTTTTTCATTGAAAATTATTCAAATCAAAACTAAAAAATATTTGGGCATGCTCTCAGTGCTATTGGAAAGCCTTTAGTGAATAAGATTTACATGAAAGTGCAGGAGACATTGAATTTTGAAGTAGTTTTTTTTCATTGAAAATACAATTAAATTATATAAAAAAAATATATTGGAAGGAAAAATTTAGTTGAGTAACCAGTTCACACTTGGTCCAATTCAAATGTAAAACAATCCGGAAAGAAAGAAAGAGACAAGATTGCATGGGGCTATTTGCAAAGTAAGCGGAAAAGGTATCTCAAATTGCTAGCTTGGAATGCAAAGGCAACCTAAATTTGGAACAAATGACCTAACTTAAGACAAAGTATGCTCTTCTTCTATGCTCATTACGCAAGTGATCAAAACGGCAAATGGCACATGTTGTTTCGGAACCCAACAAGTGACCATCCCTCTTTCATTAGCCGTGTATGTAGCCCATCCTTCTTGACTCCATGTGATAAACAAAAAAAAAAGTTGTACTATTCATAGAAAAAAGGAAATCCCTAGGATCGGCATATTTTTGGTCAAACTCGGCACAAAAGTGAATTGCAACCAAACAAAATGATCTTTCACACTTGGGCCTAGAAATGTGAGCAAAATCGCACACACGTTGTTTTGTTTATGAACCCAACAACAATGGTGGGGCCATCTCTCCCCCTCTCTCTTTTGTATACCCAATGGGTTGTTTTAACACAAAGTTTTTTCAACATCTTGTAGTACGGAGCCCAAATGATCAATTCAAAAAATCGTGAAACATGTCTAAAAATTGATAATTAAAAATTTCAACATGTCCATGAATCAAACAAAGAAATAATTTATGACAAGTTTTTAAAAAATTTTAAATTATTTTTTCTCATTTGTCAATGACAATAATCAATATCTACCAATATAATTATATCGTACTTATAAGTCCAGTTTGGCAACATAACATCATATTAGCGTCATCTATTCTATTAAAAAGAAATTTGGCTACCAATTAAGTTTGGAAGGAGGTTTTGTTCTTTCCTTGAGTTCACATTTTAGCTACTCAAACCCTAAGCAACATAAGGTGAGAACACAAAAGTTTAGGCGCACAAAAGTCTAGGTGTGCGTAGGAGTAGTGCGACACACGAGTTAGAAAGTATGTAGTACATATCATCATGACTTTGGGCCACTTTGACTATTGTGATTTTTTGACTATTATATTTGGGAAGAGAAAGAGAGTCTCAAAATCATTGTTTTCAAGATTAGGTAAAATAGTAGCCCAAGAATGCAAAGAGGGCAAGGGGGAAGGCACCAATCATACTTGCATAGTGACATAAAAAAAAAATCTTGAAAATGAGCTTTCAAGTGTGAAATTATATGTGCATAGTTGGTGGGTTGGTTTGTGTATAAGATATTTCAATGGTTGCGTTACATTTTGAATTGGAATTTTTTCATACATGTGTTATATGTATGAAGTTGCCTTTATCTTCAATTTAATGTTTTAAAATGAAAAAGAAATATCTGACAACTCATTATTGCTACAATGTTCTAGATGTCTATCTCTTTTCAAAACAATTAATTTAAAAAAAATTTAACAATCAATTCTCAAATCATTCAAGCTCAAAAGAAGAGAAATTTGTTATGTATTTAAATAAAATGTCTAATGTTTTGTAAATGCATATCTATATATTTTTACACGGCTTATAACCAAAGTTTTTCAACCAAAGTTTTTCAAGTGGGTATGTATCCCTCCGACTTGGAATCTTTTGGGGGCACATGTTCAAAAACCAAAGTAGGTGCTTGTGTAAAAAGCAAGGGGCTGCTGCCCATCCTAAGACCTCACTCGGTGTGTTAAAGTGTCCTTAAAATTGTGGGAAAGGGTATAATAACAATACCCTTTCCATGAGGACTTTTGTGGCCAAATTGTCAAACTTGGCACAATAGCAGATTGAAAGAACTACCCATGAAATTGAACCCGTGAGTAAAGTCAAATTATAACATGGGTTGAGATTACAAAGAGAATACACTTTTGTGGTTCTTACATCAATCTGAAAAAACCTTCAACCTTTAAAAATTTAAATGAAATGGTGGTTCCTGTCCCAATGTGTTCCCATCAAGTTCCCAATGGGTTACCATCCAATTCCCAATATGTTCCTCAAGTTCCCAATAGCACCTCAATTCACCATTTTTCGACAAATTGAGAGCTTTTTCAGATTTTTTTTTGGGGGGGAGTTTATAAGCAATAATTTACAAGGATACTTATATATATATATATATATATATATATACTTTCATAGTTCATATTAAAAGCCAAATTTGGCTAATTGTTTGTACAGAAGGTTTTGATTAGGTATCTGAGTTGATTGCAAATTCAGTCTCTTGTGTGTGCATTCATTTTGTTTGCATATGGATTTTATTTCAATTGTGCCAAAAATAGAAAAGAAAGCCAATAATATTTCGGTCCTCGTGTGTAAGGAATAGGGTTGGCCGGGTATTTGATTTTGTGGATAACCATTGCTTCTGGTTTTCCAGATTATGTTAGAATCAGAGGATCATGGGTTCTGGGGTTTTAAAAAGAATTGGAATCAAAGAACCCTGGATTTTGGGTATTTCAAAACCCTCAAAGAATTGACAGTCCTCATGGAAGAACCGGCAGTTAACATTAAGAACCATGGTTAATGGATCTGAACCAGTTCTGGACCCATTTTTTGAGAAGCAGGGTTAATAGATCGGAACCATGTTTTGGACACATTTTTTGAAAACCATGGTTAATAGATTAGAACCCGTTCTGGACCCATTTTTGGAGAACCATGGTTAATAGACCAGAACCAGTTTTGGACCCATTTTTGGAAAACCATGGTTAATAGATCAGAACCAGTTGTCAACCCATTTTTGGAGAACCATGGTTAATAGATGAGAACCAATTGTTGACCCATTTTTAAGAACCATGGTTATGAACCCAAAAGAACCACCCTGATAACCATTGAGGGGTTTGGTGCAGTTTCTAATGCCCGCCCAAAGACTGTAACAACCCAGGCTTAGAGAACACCCGCAGAAACATGCAATTTTTTGAACCTGGATCTCACCAAACTTGTAGCAAGAAGAAGCCAGAGTTCAGCTGGTTGTGGGCAGATCTACAAATCTATTGTAGTTGAATCGCAGGTTTGGCAAAAATAATATCAATTTTAGACATGCTGAAATTTCCAAGAAAAATAATTTTTCTCAAGGAATTAATTTTTGGGTGAATGTCAAATGAAGCATCTAGTGGAATAATATTCACGAAATATTTTAGTTTTCCAAAATGAAAATTTCAAAAATTAAATAATTATTTGTCGGAGACCTGTCAAAACTCTGCGATTCAACCATATGTACACATGGTTCAAGTACATATCCAAAAATCATATATGGATGTTTTTTTCAAAAAACAGAAACTTTCATAGCAATATTTTACAACAAAATTTGGTTAAATCTTCTTGTGGATGATCACCAGTTTGACTACATTGCAAATTTTACAGCAAAAATTTGGTTAAATCTTCTTATGGATGATCACCAGTTTGACTACATTGCAATATTTTACAGCAAAAATTTGGTTAAATCTTCTTATGGATGATCACCCGTTTGACTACATTGCAAATTTTACAGCAAAAATTTGGTTAAATCTTCTTATGGATGATCACCAGTTTGACTACATTGCAAATTTTACAGCAAAAATTTGGTTAAATCTTCTTATGGATGATCACCAGTTTGGCTAAGTTTCAAAATTGTCCAAAAACAACACTATTGGGCACAAAGACATTCTGTTCTGCACTCAGTGTGGTCAAACATAATAATACCCAGTCAAGCTCATCAGACTCTCTCTCTCTCTCTCTCTATGTATATGTGAGGACATGTGCATTTCTTACTTCCCGATGATGATGATGATCATCGGGATAAGTAGGTCCCAACAACACTGGGCCGCACATATATATGACCGAGTAAAACACAGCTAATGAATGTCCCCCCAACCCACGATGGCGATGATGATGATGTCCAGGTCCACATTTTGAACCTGGCCATGGAATTTCGCCAACGAAGTGCACTCTATAAGACACTGATGTCACCAGGTGGAATTTTCTTGGGGCTCTCAACCAAGCAAGAGATGTTGCGTGTTCGAATGACCACCATTGCAGCAAGACATGCAACCGAGGCTTCAGGCTTCCTGGGGAAAAGTCTACAAGTTCATCCAAAAGCTATGAGAATCTATCTTTTGAGTGGCTATAAGACTAGCAAGCCCGTCGTAGTAGTAGCCTCCTTGTTGTTGTTGTTGTTTTTTTTTCTCTTGCTTATTTTAGATCATCTCGGCATCTGATATCCCAATTGGAACTTGGTGAACTTTACACTGTAGCTTGTGATATCTACCAAGCTTAGGGTAACAGGTTGGTCCATTGACTGATTGCACAAGAAGAAAATCATACCTTCCTTTCAAGTTCAACCCCATAAATGAGATATTCATTGGTGGGTCAGTATTAGCATTTATTTAATTTTGGTTTATTTTTTAGTTTTGTGTAGTTTTGGAAAGTTTGACAATTTTTTGCAAAATTTTAGAAATAAAAAAAAATAAAATTACACATCTAAAATTTCCAATTTTTTACAATTTTTTTGTTGTGACGGTGCAAAAAAATTTCCAACCAAAAAATTAAAATAATAAAAATAAATCACTGGTTAGCATTCTTAGTGATAAGATGGAGTGCATTTTAATCAACCTTTGTTACCCTCAAAGATATTAAGATAGAAGCATCTAAAACTGTTGAAACCAGGGGTGTGTCTATGGAACTGTGTTTTATGAATTTTTGAAATGTGGGTTGTATAATACGTATAATACGTATAATACGTTTTGTTTAATATGGTGAACAAATCAGCAGCAGCAGCCCGTATTGACGACAGATGATCAGTCCAAACGTCTCTTAGGACTCCTTCTTCGGACCCATGATGGATGATGGTGCAATGGACGATGGTGCAGGAATCAGGATGGTGTCGACTGCGGACTAACGATTCAATGTGGGCTGCGTAGTGCGCAGCCTGCAATTCAATGAGGGCTGCGTAGTGCGCAGCCTGCAGCTAGCAGCTAAAGTTGTAGCCTACAACACGCGCAGTTGTATAGTTGTACACATGGCCGTGTATTATACGTTGTATTATACATACGTATTATACAGACGTTCTATACACACAGTTCTATAGGTGTGTCACACTGTGGCCTTGCTATTTACATTAAAAAGTATCTTAAGGCAAAAGAAGAATTATGGAAACTCAAATATTTCACCATGCAAAAATATAATCTTCAAAATTTTTTTAGAATAATAATCTTCCAAAAATCCTCTAAAGATATTAGAACTCTATTATAACTAATCTCAAGTTTCAACACAAGCCAAAATATCATATTTCAAAAAACCTCAGATAAAAATAGAGACCTAGTATTTAGGGGCCAAAGCCCATTAAGCTACTAGGTATACTCTATAATGAATCTAAACACAATAAATATCCTTACCTTGGTAGGCAAGGCCAATAAATAGTCTGGCAAGAACAACTCTTGGCTTTACCTTGCACTTATATTTTTGATAAAATACAAAAGCCATCAGAACCAGTGTTTTTATTATTGAATTTTGTGATGTAGCTAATGTGATGATCATTATCTATAAGCAGTTGAATAAACTCTATTATGCTAGTGGGAAGTTGACAATGAAAAATATGTAAGGGCAAAAAAAAAAAAAAAAAAAACATTTTTCCATACTTTTTAGCCAC
>Ga0209611_10014599_pt1 | contig 10455 bp, 11 predicted proteins | sample S1TSphgellanicum_3_FD_187693 | JGI IMG/M metagenome (GOLD analysis project Ga0209611, IMG submission 187693) | Host-associated microbial communities from peat moss isolated from Minnesota, USA - S1T2_Fc - Sphagnum magellanicum MG (SPAdes) (version 2) | ecosystem: Host-associated > Plants > Peat... | reverse complement strand
CGAAGAGCAGAGTAGCGACGTGTAGAGCACTGGCAAAGGAGATCCGAACTGCAAGCGGGGTGCGTGAGGATCAAGAGGGCAATGTCAAGAGAGCCAGCAAAATCAGAACTTCTTGAGAACAGAGAATTAGATCAGACCCGAAAGGGTGAAAGCTTTGTTAAGGAGGTTACTAAACATGAAATATAAAATCATATTCAACATTAACATTATCAAATCAGAACATCCAAAACATGAGCTACAAAGAGAAAAGTCAGAGCTAACGATGAAAAGAAAGAGAGGAGAGCAAACTTGAAGGAGCTCGTGCAAGCACTTGAATTGAAAAGGATGCCACAAACTTGAGAGTGCAGTGAAGGTCACAGAAGACTCACGAGAACGCCGTTATCTATTTATATATTTTAGGGTTGTAGACACGGGGTCACCTAAGCCCTTGGATATTTTCTATTCTATAAATTATTTAAGAATATAGATCTAATTTTTTTGGAAATTTTGACTTGGATAACCATTTCAATAATATTACTTTATGACATGGAAACAATTACCGCAGTACCTAGCCTGGTTAGGCACTAATTAGTTACTTTTTGAAATTGCCAAAATTTCTGAAAAATACATGCAGAATTCCAATATGTAGTAAAATGTCAATTTTTTTATAAAAACATTATTGCGAAACATGTTACATATTAGCTGACATAAAAGAATCAATTATTAAGCACCTTGGTGCCCAACCAGCCTAGGTACTTAGGCATGTTTTGAGTCCATGTTATGCACGTTATGAACACACTAAAGGGGTATGTAACGTATTACTGGGCATGTTATGTGAGGTTACAAGTGCAAAACATACCATATTATATGAGGTTACAACTACAAAACATGCCGGGATCTCACTTGAGAAAATATGGATGGGAAAATGGGCAGACTGGAGGAAAAAATAGCAGAACGACTTTTGTATTGACTGCATTCATTTCCTTTGGCCTGACTAATGTTTTTCGACTCCCAGTTGAGCCTTGCTGGCACCTTCCACCGCAGATGATCCCACTTGCTGAAGACAGGTTTCTTCAGGCAGGTAGTGGAGCTGACAGTACAAAGGAAAAATGCAGGCAATGCTCTACGCATGACGAAGTCTCACTTACCAAAGCCAAGGACTAAAAACAAAGTTGGCGTTAAAGATGGAAGGAAAGTGAAAAAATATACTGGATGAAACTTCATCACATCCAAGTTAAGTTAAAGAGCTCTTCGTGTCATTACAATGATTTAAAAGCAATGTAACATTAATTACAGTAATTAATTTCTTTTACTATAATAATCCAAAATATATAATGTAAAAATCTATGTTTTTAAAAAATTATTTAGTGTAAGTTATAACTAATAAATATAATCATTTGTATTTATTTATAAAAGTGATTCATTATGGATAATACTAGTAGAAAAAAACCTTAAAATAAAATGATTAATTTTTGGAATTGAAATATTAATTTTAGATTCCAAAACTAATAATTCAAAATTCAAATATCATATTTTAGTTGAAATAAGTCTTTGAATTTAAATAAAAATTTTCAGAATCAAAATGTCAATTTTCAGATTCAAAATTCAAATGTCAATTTTTAGACTCAATTAATACTTTTCTGAATTCAAATATTGATTCTGAGAATCCAAAATAATAATTTGGAATTGCAATTTCAACTTTCAAATCAATTTTTTTTTTGAATTTAAATTTAAAAACTCATTATTTAAATATTAATTCTTAGAATCAAAAACAATAATTTAGAATTCAAATATCAAAATTTAGATCAAAAAATATTTTTTTAATTTAAATAAAATTTTAAAAAATTCAAATAAGTTTTTAAGGAATTAAAATAACAAATTTTAGATTCAAATCTCAAATTTTTAATTCAACTAATTCTTTAAAGAATTAAAAGAGTAGTTTTCAGAATTGAAATATAATTTTAAGAATCAAGTTTTTTTTTAAAAACTAAATGTAAAAATAGAAAACTGAAATATTCATTTTTAAATTCAAATAATTAAACAAAGAATTCCAATAAAAAATTTTAAATTAAAATTAAAATTTCTAGATTCAATTATATATATATATATATATATGAATTTTAGTAGCAATTTTCAAAATTGAAACATCAGTTTTAATGTTTAAATATAATTTTCAGTATTGAAATATCAGTTTTTAGATTTGAATAACAATGTTTAAAGTTCAAATATTGATTTTTAGATTCAAATTTTAAAAATTTAGAATTGGAATAACAATTTTTAGACTCAAATAATGATTTTTAATGAAACAAAAAAATCACAATGAAAATAAAAATTCAAATTCACATAAATTTTTCTTAGATTAGAATATCAATTTTTAATTTCAAATATATATATACATTTCATAACTGAAAAATGAATTTTCAGATTTGAATAATAAATTTCAGAGTTTAAATATTAATTTTTAGATTCATTATATGAACAATATACATACATACACATACTTAATATACACATAAATATATTTTTTAAATATATGTAATATATCGTAAATTTAATTTTAATACATACATAAAAATACACCCCTATGTCATTGTAGAATACCTTTAAAATGTGATTAATTTGGTGATTATTATGACTAATGGGACATATCAATATATTCATGGATGAAAATAAACCTAAAAGCCATCCAACCAATAGGATGAAGTTTCCAATAATTGCATCATAGTTGTAAGAGTGACCAAAATATTTGAAATTTGATCTTATAGTTGTAAATATTCCCAAACTTAATCGCAAACATTTACAAGTTGCATGTAGTTGCAAATGAAATTACATTTTGGCTAATTTTTACTAATGTTTTGCTCCATCTTCAATGATTGCTTAAAGAATGCCAACTAGAAATATCGGTGTCTAATCATGTTGGTTCACAACTTGACCTTTTTCAAGTGTGTGTTGTGGTAGGTAGGTCAAGAAATGTTTGAATTCTAGATAACAATGCAAGCTCTTTTGGTGGATTATCATATGATATGGTGGTATTTGTTTAAGTGGTTCATCATTTGTCTAGGTAGCATTTTTTCATGAATGCACATAAGGAGCAGCACCAAGCCAAAAGATGTTCCATTCCCCAAACATGTAATGCATGGTAGGTACAACATGGGGTATACAAGTTTAGTTCTTTTTGGATTGCAACATTCTGCAAATGTAAACATTGGGTGCATTTTTGTTATTCATACACATGTTGTGCATAGGTTGTGTAACATTCAACATGACTTAGTGAATTGATTTTAGTATAATGCACATAAGGAGCAACGTAAACCTTCTAGAATTCAAGTTTTAAAACTATGCATGGATGTCAATGTTGGGACATGTTGGAAAGATAGTGTAGGCGTATGGCAACAAAGTTGCTATTGTCCTCTTAAATTGGTTGGGTTCTAGACTAGATTCAAAGAGTCTACTTGGAGATGATTGCACAACATTTGCTGCATTGGCTTTGTGCAACCGAGGGTTACATGCAACCAACCAAAGTAACGGATATTACCATCAAATCTTCTTAACAAGATCAGACCAATACGAGACATTGCTCTTCTTTTGTGAAGATTTGTACAAGTAATTGGAATCCTTACTATTTTGGCATTATTGGTCTGGTTTAATATATAATTATCCACCTTTTATCACCTTACTTATCATAGGAATAGTTTAATGTAGTGGCAAACAAAGCATGCAAAGCTCACTCCTAGTGGTAATTTTGAGTGGGAATCTAGTGGGGCAAAAGTGGAAGTTTGGTGGGGCCATGATGGGAGTCTAGTGGGGCCATAGTGGAAGTATGGTGGGGACATAGTGGGAGCCTAATGCAGCCAAAGTTGGGTTCTAGGATGATGGGTTGCATTGGCAAATGGATAGGATATTACATATTCCTAATGAATTTTGAAAAGGTGCAATCTTGCTTGAAGATGTTGCATAAATGCATTTGGGGACAAGTGTTGTGCCATGAATGTAATATGAAAAGGGTGTGTTTTGCATGGAAACAAAAGGGGATGCTTGCTTATAGTTGATATTCAATGCCAATGTATAAAACAAGGCTAAAACCACCATATATGGTACATATGTTTTTGAGTTCTCAAATTCATGAGAACTTTCCAACCTAGATGCCACTAATCTCAAGGAAATAAGTAATGAACTTCTAGCTATCATGAAAATGTGCCTCGGAATCACAACTATTTGTGAAAGGTGCCATTTTGACATTTTTGGTTAATCAATTGAATTGGTCAAAACATGACCAATTCAAATCATGCGTGGTAGTTAATTCCCTTTAATAAAATCTTGAACATTTGGAGGAACCAAGCAAAGTTGGATGTCCTTAGTGATGTAAAATGCTTTGGAATAAATAACCTTTGTAATGCTAAAAAAATCAAACTACTATTGATGCAATGTTCCTAACCACAAATTGTATATTATGTTTTTGACAAGATGTAGACAATGAATATTTGTTGATGGTGGACTTGAAGCATTCGTACGAGCATAAATTATCCATAAAAGTTGTTGATAATCATGTGCATTGGATTGTTCATTTATCATATTGGGTTTTATTCTTTTACTAGTAGGTATGCTATTATCCCATGTGGGTAAATTTCATCATTGAAAAGCACTATGCATCGTAATTTTGATGTTATATAGTGTAATATTTTAGTTGGGTTCTTATTCTAAAGTGCATATCAACATAATAGTTTATCATAATGGGAGTTAGCATGGAGAGAATGGAGGTCTAGTTGGCACATGGTAAAAACTTAGTGGTGAAATAATGGTAGTTCAATGGGCATGTATTGGGGATAGAATGATAGTTTAGTGGGCATGCGGTGGGAATTTAATGGGGACAAAGTGGTAGTTCAACGGCATGTGTGGTTGTTGCTCAAATTCATTGTTTGAAGTGGCCATAGGTATAGGAAATTTTGATGGGGTTTTATATGTGTGTAGGCTACATGGAATTTTTTGCAATTCGACAACTCCCATAACAGATCCACAAAGAACAAAGGCCTTAGACATCAAACTATGGAAGCATGATGAAGCTTGTGCAAATGCTACTAGGTTAAAGCAATATAAATGCCCTTGTCAAATATGCCTAGGTGTTTGGCTTCTGAAGTGCACCATAATTCAAAAACATTTGTTGGGATTTGGACAACACCTTCGCAACCAAGGTTGGACAAAGGTACAATATGCATGGTGTTCCCCACTCAAATCAAGTTATAATCCTATGGTTCATAGTGAATGATGCATGACTGTCAATTGCATTCATGTATACATTGAACTTAACCAACTAGAATGGTTTGAGAAGTTTGATTTGCATGTTTATGGTAGGGGGATCCTATGATTCATTTGATGAGGAATGGGTGGCAATGATCTATCAAGCAGATGGCCACCTAATAGACCATTTGATGGAAGCTTTTGACCTTGATGCAAATATGGACATGGCAAGATTGTTGAATGATGCATTTGTAATGGTAGACCAAATAGCATGAAATGCCCAACACAACCCCTTGTTGAATGGTGAACCTATAATACTAGATCACCCAAATGTGGGTGGACATGTTGAATAAGCCATTGAAGAAGATTAGTGGATGCATACTCCAACACGTCATGAATTAAGCAAGGCATAGAGCAAGAAGACCTAGCTCCCATGTTTAATGACCATGATGAAAACATGGGGCCTAGTGAGGTTGCATTTGAAGAAGCATAAAAAATTCCTCTATACAAAAACTTTAAAACTCTCAAACTTGTGTGCAACATTAATAAATTTTGAATTATTAGTGAACACATGGCACATCCAATTCTTTTATAAGTGAATTGTTGAGGTTGTTAAGGAATAACATACTACCAACCCCTAATACATTGCCAAGTTTTGAGTATGAAACCTCACACATGTTAAAGAAATTGGGATTGCCATATAATGTGATTGATATGTGCATCAAAAGGTGTATGTCGTTTAAGGGAGTCCATGCAAATGTGAACCATTGTGTGCATTGTGGTGAGCCTCGATATAGATGGGCCGGGAAGTCGAAGGTGGCAAGGAAGGTGTTTCGCCACTTCCCATTTGCGCCTTGACTAACATGGATATATGACACTCCTAACCAAGCAAAGTTGATGGTGTGGCGTCACCATAATCGCAACCAAGACAGGTTGGTACAACATGCAGCAGATTTTCACTAATGGAATTTTGTGGAAGCTCGCTAGCCAAATTTTACCATGGAGCCTTACGATTGGGACTAGCAACGAATGGGGTGAACCCATTTGGACTCCAAAGGTCTAATTGGTCCACATGGCCAGTGGTTATGTTGAATTATAACATCCCTCCATGGCTAACCACACAAAAACATTTTGTGATGTTATCCTTAATCATACCAGGCCTTTAGTCTGTAATGAATGAACATTTTGGTGTTTATCTAAAACCTCTATTGGATGAACTTAAGATATTATGGGTGGTTGGCATAGATGTATGAGATGTTAGGCAATCAAATGGGGAATCAACATTTAGGTTTCATGCAATACTCTTATGGACGATCCATGATTTGCCCGCATATGGGATTATTGTGGGTTGCACTACAAAAGGGTATTGAGGTTGCCCTTGTTGTGCAATGTTCCAATATTGGAAGGTAAAAAATTTTGTTAACATGGATTACATACACATTATATCCTTTTGGGTCAATTGTAAGAGTGGGAATATAGTGGCCAACTAGTGGGATTAGTTTGTGGCAGGTGTCTAATGGACGCTAGTGGGTGATTAGTGGGATTATGGTGGTTGTAAGGTGGGGAGGGGGGGGGTGGTGGTGGGCATGTAATTATTGCCTAATGACGAAAAGTTTGACATATGGATGGGATCTAATCAAGCAATGGCAAAAGAAAAGACATGGGAATTTGTTGTAATAATAGGTAATTTGTTGGTTAATCTTTTAATGAACCATGCATCCAAGGCAAAGTTCAACCTATAAATTTAATGATGTAGTGGGGGTACTTTTGTAAGAGTTACCCATACGAAATAATTTGGATGTCATGCACGTTGAGAGAATTGTTTCAAAAAGCATTTTGAAATACCTCTTTGGGGATAAAGACACAATTGAAGTACACAAAGACCTATAAGAAATTCGGGTGATGCAACACTTCTGGCTTCACCAACAAGGGGGTGGATCATATAAAAAACCATAAGCCCCATATGTTTTCACATGAAATGAAGCAAAGGCCTTTGTGAATTTTGTAGCTGATGTGCAGGCACCAAGAAGGTATGTAACAATGTTCAAATAACATGTGGGCAATTGAAGGTTATAACACATGAAGAGCCATGACCACCATGTGATGGTGTAACAAATAATGGTAGTGGGCATTCAGAATTTATTACAACCTGGGCTATGCAAAACACTTATACATTTGGGTGTAGTGTTCCAACACATGCACAAAGGTGGTGAATCAAAATGAGATTAATGCCTTTCACATTTTCGTGGCTAAAACATTATGCATGCTTGAGGTTTGGTTCCCACCTACATTTCTTGACCTCATGACCCACCTTGTCATCCATTTGGTGGATGAATTAGAGATATGTGGGCCTATTGCAGCTTGTTGGTGTTATCCAATTGAAAGGTACTTGAACGTATTGAAGAAATATGTTCGTAACAAGGCAAACCTTGAAGGATGCAATACATTTGGGTATATGTATGATGAAGCACTTGGGTTTTGTATGGAGTATTTCAAATGGTACCCTCACACTAGGCGTTAGATGTGGGTTCTTGAAGAAAAAATAGACGTTGGGGAGGTATTAGTTGGCAAGGGAAAACACAAGAAATTAATAGTTGAAAAATTGAAAGCAATCCATGAATACATCATTACAAACTCCACAACCACTGAAGTTGCATATAGGTATTTTGAATTCTATCTCTTATACAAATCCATTGTAATAGTTCTAAATTGTAAACCTTTAATGCTGGCATTGTAATCCTAATGTTTATATACCACCACTTTGAAACCACCATGTTTATAGTGGTGGAAATCCCATTATAGTGGTTGTGGAAATCCCACCATATGAACTTTAATGGTGCAAAAGCCAAAGTAAAAAGGATCAAATGCAATGGTTTCCATTTTGGCTAGTTGAAGATGGTGATATAAGTTTTTATAACCTTTAGAGTATATTAATTGTGAACTTTACATGGTGCTAAATTGTCTTTTTAAAATCTTGCAGCTTATGGTGGTTACTTTTAGTGGTTTCAACCAATTTTTAATCTAGTTAATTTGGGTGACAATATTCAATTGTATTTCCCTCAAATTACATTGGTTGTGAATTTTACACTTTTATGCAACAATGTTGTTGGTTATATATGTTATGTTTTAATGAGTTTTTTTTTGTCATCAAATGGTGCTTTTTATGTGGTTTCATTGAATGTGTTTTTGTTTTGGTTAGATTTGCATTCCATTGTTACAAAATAAAGGTTTTCAGACATGACAACTGGGCATTACAAGGAATATGTGGAAGAAAAAAACATCATGAAGCGGGAAGGCGGGAACATAGAGCACATGGAAAGGTGCATGGTCCCTATCGAAATGTAAACCCTACTCCTCTTCATCTGCATTTACAAGTAGATTTTCCCACATTTACATGGCTTAAAGATCATGTGAAGCAACAACTCCATGTAGGACTAGTGGAGGTGTCCGAAAAGCTTGTGAAACTCCCTCACCCACCAAGCCGCAAAGCTTACACCTATGATAACATGTGGGCATATGGCAACTGTTGTCGAATTGACCTAGAACATGGCCATCCATCACATGCCATGTATGATTTTGGGGTGGCATGCATATTCATTCAAGCAAGTCATAGTTCAGTTCGAGACCAAAACATAATAATTGTAAATTTATAATATGTAAAAGTGTTGAAGGAGGTTGCTATGGTGAATTATTTGGGATTTCAATTAGTTTTGTTCAAATGTTCTTGGATTCCAGCAAATGTTCGTGGAAACAAAAAAACGATTTGACAAGATGAAAATGGATTTTGGATGGTCAATTTCCAACGTTGATTCCCACCCATGGTGGAACCCTACATGTTCCTTGTGCATGTGTCTCAAGTATAACTAAACCTTTGCTTATATGTAATGTTGGTAGGCATTTGTTGAATAACATTAGAAAGAACCTTAGTCCAAACCACTAAATAACCACTAAAAAATACCTAATCTTAAAACCATTAGACAACAACCAATGGATCCCAATAAACATCCGTTAGCAATTTTCAAGGTTTTGACATTAAAATGCACATGTTGGCTGATGTAGGTATTTTTCGTGCCAAAATACCATGACTAGTTTTGATTGGAGGGTTGTCTTCTAGAAAGAACCACGTTCAAAGCGAATTATGGTTGAAATAGTTGGTCCAATGATAGTGGCCACACTTGGAAACAATGACATGGAAACCATTGAACAATTGCATGCATCAATAAATGTGGCGCAAGTTGCATCAAGATCACTTCAAGGGCAGGATGTCCTTGCCATGGATGTTGAAAGAGTGGAAGCAAGGTTGGGTAGGCTTGAAGACCAATATGAGTATGAGGAAGAAGCAAATGACTAGTGCAATGTACATTACGATGGATTTTGCATGCAATACACTAGTAGAAATCAGCCAAAATGTAACCATTCAATTTACGACTACATGCGACTTATAGTTGTTTGCGACTAGATTTGAGAATATTTGCAACTACAAGACCAACTTTCAACTATTTTGGTCATTTTCACAACTATGATGTAATTATTAGAAATTTCATCCTATTAGTTACATCAATTTTACATTTATTTTCATCCATTAATAGGTTGATATGTCCCATTAATCACAATAGTGACCAAATTAGTTGCATCCTAAAGGTATTCTACAATGACATAAGGGTTTATTTTAATGTATGTACTAAAATTATACATATATATATATATATAATATGCATACATATGTATATTGTTCATATAATGAATCGCAAAATTAATATTTGAACTTTGAAGTTTTATATTCAAATCTGAAAATTGATATTTCAATTATGAAAATTTGTTATTTTAACTTTTTAAAAAATTTATTAAAATTTGAAACTTGATATTTGAATTTGAAAATTTTGATTTGAATATGATATTTTCAATTCAAAAAGATTGATTTGATCTAAAATTTGATTTTGAATTCTAAATTAATATTTTCGAATCCAAAAATTAGTATTTCAATTCAGAAAATTATAATTGATCATAAAAATGGAATATTTAAAATATTCCATTTAATTTTCAATATTTTTATGTGAATATGAAATTTTATATTTCAGCTATGAATTTTTTTCATTTATATTTTAAATAATCATTTAATTCGAACCTGAAATTTAGATTCCAAAATATTATTTTAAAATTTCAAAATTAATATTTCAAGTCTGAAAATTAGTAATTGAGTCTAAAAATGGACATTTCAATTTTGAATCTTGTTATTTGAAT
>Ga0209611_10014598_pt1 | contig 10455 bp, 10 predicted proteins | sample S1TSphgellanicum_3_FD_187693 | JGI IMG/M metagenome (GOLD analysis project Ga0209611, IMG submission 187693) | Host-associated microbial communities from peat moss isolated from Minnesota, USA - S1T2_Fc - Sphagnum magellanicum MG (SPAdes) (version 2) | ecosystem: Host-associated > Plants > Peat... | reverse complement strand
TGGAAGTTCTGAGTAGGAAGTGTGTCTGTAGAGGTTCGGGCGAGTCTGTTGTGCTCCAGTAATGAATCTCTTGTTTGATCTAGATCAATGATGTTTGCTAATGTTGTTCCTTTGATGTGTGTGTACTTGATGTTTGCTCTGTCAGAAGCAAGCAAAGCTAGAGGGGTCTGGTTGTTGGTTGGTCCTTCTATTTTTGGTGACAGCTTAACCTTAAAGGCCAAGTTCAAAAGGAAATAGGATTTTCCTACCTAAGTCATTTAGGTGTAGGCTTAATCTAGGACCCTTCCTACTTTCAAACCTCATAACTTTCTTATTTCTTATTCATTTTAAACGATTTAAAATGTTGTAGGAGCACCACCTGAAGTCCTACAAATCATATTGGAACTTTAATAGAAAAAAACAACGCAAAATGAACTTTCTGGGTGTTTAAAAACTGGCCTTTGTAGTGTTCAATAGTTTTTTTTTGGAGTTTTTAACCCCCTTTACTTTGGGGGGCCATAACTTTCTCATTTCTAATCTATTTTCAACCATTCTTAGTGTATTGGATGCGCCAAGAGGAGGGCTTCAAGTTTGTTTTGCACACCAAAAACAACAAATCCTTCCCGTGGCTGGTATAATATAATACGGTAGTTGCATCTAATGTGCAATTAGGTTGGTTCATGAGGTTTGCAATGGAATGTTTTAACCCATATCCTTTGGCTTCGAATTCTATTTGGCTCAGTATATAACTAGGAGCAATAACTATGTAATAACCAAATATTAAGTGCCATTGGAGATGAGTGAATGATAAAAGCTTGACCCTTATGAAATGGTTAAACCTAAAAATAAAATTGGATTATTTGAAACCTACTTATATAACCTAAGCCTAGCTACTTTTCAACCTACTTGCATACCTAAGTAAACCTATTTAATAGGGTTTAATTATTACCTATCTACCTATGCACCACGTGTCAACATCTTATTAGCCATAAATTGGACGATTTAAATTTCATTGATTAATATTTAAATTTTTAAAAATAGGTGGGCTTTGATTACCACGTGTCACCATATAATTAGTGTTAAAATGAATACGTGACAAATTTTCGATGAATGTTCCATGGTGTGCCACATGTCATCATCCCAGTGGCAGAAACTTTAATGATTGAGATTAATCCAATAAATTTTTTATTTTGAAAACACAAAAATTTTAAATAGTGACACATGTCCACAAGCTAGTTGTTTAATTTTTAACATGTGTCATATTTTGATTAGTTGCATTGTAGTTGCAAAGAGAGTTACACATAAGGTGCAATTACATTTGGATTTGTATGTATGTATGAACATGTATATTAACACTGTATATACATGTTGCATACATAGTGTCGCATGCAACTGAATGTCATGTACAACTTATCTTATGCAACTACACAAATTTGCAATTGCATGTGTCACATGCAATTGAATTTTAATTGTAAACAACAATTGCAAAACCCAAAAATTTTAGTAGTGTTTTAAAGACTTAAAAATTTAAACATGTTTTTTGATACTCAAACCCTCATCAAATGTTTTCAAATTTATCATGGGCTCTAATATACTTCATAAGAAGGGCAACATGTGTTTTTTAAAAAAAAATACACATGTATTGAATTCTTTTTAACAAATGTTGATTTTGGTTCTAAACATCTTTAATGGTCAAAAAAGTTCAAAATTTATTATCATGGTTTTAAAAAAACTATACATTTGACTATAATCTAGGTCCTTGTGCAAAAATATATAGTTTTTATTATAATTTAAGTCATGTTTGGTCTCAATATTAATATCTAATCCCATAAATTACATTTAAAATACAATTTTGGTATTTAATAGACCAATACATGTAGGACATGTGAAAAATGCAGTCCTTGGTACAGACTCTAACCTTGGTGTTGTGGTTCCTTTTATTGTGTTTTTACCCTAGTAGCCCCTTCCTTCTTTAAAACATTGTTGAAAAATTCCACAGGTATTGAAATAGACCCTTCCTTTTCCCATTTATTAAGTAAGGCATTTGATAACACTTTGCTCAATAAATCACTAGCATTTGGCTTTGTACAGTCAACCCCAACCATTGCATCTTGTAACTTGTTTAAAAAACTTGAGTTAAAATTGGGCCCTGCAGATTTACCCATAAGGTTAAAACCACCTTGGGCTTTTTATACAACTTTTTAAATTGCATCAAATATTACCAAGGCCATAGAGTCATTGTTAATGGGGTTTTTCTATTCCCATGGAAGTTATTTTACCTTTGGATTTTTTAGCAATAGGTTCCTAAAACAACATGTACATACAACAGACAAAATAAAACTTAAATTATTACAAATCCTAAACTAACATGTACACAAATTGTTCAAGCTTGAAGGAAATAGGCTAAAAGAAAAATGATCCATGTTCCATAATTGAAAAATGAAACACATAACTATGTATGAAATCCAAAAGTCCCTTTAACAAGTCTATCCTCCTCATCTTATACTAGCCATTTCAAAATATAACAATCATAATTGACCATTATAAATAGTCATTAGCCAGTACCTAGACGAACAATCCAAATTTTCAAAAAACATACACCTTGTCTAACTACTTATCCAACTACACAGTTCTATCAAATACAAGTTCTACAAATTATTTATTGACTAACATGTCAACCTATTTTCTTAACCCAGTAACATTACTTACCAAGTTTAGTAATTGGTTTAGTTAATACTATAGGTTAGGTTGAATAATAGGTTAAGACACATGTTAAGTTTAACAACCTGCTTACACTATCAACTTATTAAGTCACATGTTACTAAATCTAGATAACACTATCCCCCTTTGAAATCTACATTTTGTCCCCGAAATGTTAGCTCAAAGTTCTAGGTTAAATTTAACCTTATGTAACTGGTTGACTAATGATTTCTATAACAAATTCAACACTTACTACCTCCACAAGTTTAGTTTAACTCAAAATTTGAAGACTGGTTTGCACTGTAATCTTTTATCGATCATGTGTGTTTTCAAAGGTCATTATGGGTGTTGTAAATACCTATGAGGCATGCAGGGTATTAGATATCAAAATAACTCCTAACCTATACCTATATGATGTGGGGTCAAAGGTACATTAATAGATATGAGTTCCAAAGATTGTAATCTATTGTTTAATACAATGAATGAATGATTAACAAGTTCATCCTATTTCTGGTCAAATCTCTCACTACCTTCCATAGGTTGACTAACAACAGTGGTCATTGAAATAGGTATAGTAAAAGTCTAAACATGTAAAGGTATGGTTTCTAAACCTATTCCACCTCCTAGTGGATTAATTAGTTTAGTAACATGTTGTACCACAAATGGTGTTGTTGGAATTTTGCTACTAGTTCCAATTTGCATAGACACAAAACTTCGGGGTTCGTATTTGAAATCAAGGAAAGCAGGTAGGCTTGTAGTTTGAGTAGATAATTTTTTTCATCAAAGCAAGCCAACTCCACATTGCCCTAAATATGTTCCTTTGTGAACTCTTGAATGGTTTGCCACCATTCCTTCCACTTGGGGTTTCTATTTCCCAAGGCTTGGTTCCACACCTTGAGTAAGGTATTATCTAGCAACAACTCTTCAACTCCTTCAACTTGTTCATTCTAACAAGTAAATTGGGTTAAGTTTGTTCAATTGTACCTTGGCTATCTCATGCTTACCCTTCCAGTCTTGGATTTGAGCAGTAAGACTTTGCTTCTCCTTGTCAAATTTTATGTGGGTAGCTACATGTTGTTCCTTGAAATCTTGACAAGTACACTCCAAACCAGTTATGATATTCTATTGTTCCAAACTCGACTCCTCCATTTTGGCATAATCTCACGTAATTCGCTCCAAATAAACTTAGAAACGAATCAAATCATTATGGGTCTTCCAATTGAGCTGGTTAAGCTTAACATACTCTTGTTGAAAATTCTCAGTTTTCCTAGCAGTTTGTTTTACCTCATTCAACTTATTGGACAAATTCTGGTTTTCATGTTAGACCCTATTCAATTGTCCTTTGAATATGACTAGTTCTTTGTCACGGTTCTTCAAAGTTATCTGCATTTTTTCTAGCTCTAGGCTATAGGTTTACATGCGCTTATGGGTTTCAGACAAATTTTCCTTAATTTGTTCAAACTCAATTCGAAGGTTTGACAGTTCTTGCAATGTTCTTGACTAGGTTGTGGCATTTTAAGCAACTTGCTTTAAAAACAAACTAATATGTCTTAAGGTTTATGTGGAATGACCAAAAACTGGGACATGTTGAAATCTATAAAATTATGGGTTTTCTATTTGTACAAATTCAACTACAGGTTGAATAGGTTGGAATGATTCTGTAGCTACAACTATAGATTATGTAATGGAAACTACAAGTTTAGCATACACAACAGGTTCAACTTAAATGTTGTTAATTACCTAATCTAGGTTGGGTTTAAGTTTTTCCTTAATGTTGCCTTGTGTAGTTGTTGCATTAAGTTCTTCTCCTCCTCCACCTCTAATCTCATATGAACAAGTTTGTTCTTCATCCTCTTCTGAATCATTAATCGATGATCCAAAAGTAGTCTTGGACTTCTTTCTTGGTGGTGAAGTAATAGGTTCAAGGCTTAACCTATCCCTTGGTGTGGGTAATTCTATATGTGTCTTCACTTGATGGGACAAATGTGTGGGTAAAGGTGATGCTATAGTTGAGCGTGCTAGTTTTCTCTTTCAAGAACTACTCTCTGGTAGCAGGTTCAAGTGAAATTTGGCGTTTTTGGCTAGTTGGTGATACAAGTTCTTTTGGAGTTGCTATTTTTGGTGAAGGCACCTCGAATAAAGGGAACCACTTCCTAAATAGAATGTCTAAGATAGGCCCTAAATAATAATTATATGTTTTCGTTTTGCTAGAAACCAAGTTAGCTACTGTCTTTTCCTAATGTTCAATCCAACAAATTAATTCAACAAGTAATTGGATTAACACTATAAAACACTAATTAATAGGTTGCCCCCTATTGGTTAGGTCAAAAGTAATAATAATTTGGTTGTTGAAATAAACTAACCTCTCCTTTTGATATAAAATTTGTAGAATATTTGCAAATGTTGCATAAAATTCCTCTTTCATGCGCACTACATTCCACTATTCATTCTCAATAAAAACATGTGGTCCTATAATTATTTTAAAGGTGGTTTGGCTTCTTCAAAAGTTGCATTAACATCATCTATTGCTCCTTCTTTGGAAATTCCAAGTTGCTCATGAATTAGTACATGATCAATGAAAATTTCTTAACCATGTATTCTCCCTAGAATTCTTCCATCTCCATTGTTTCCTAGGTTCGTAAAAAGTCTCATAACAAGTCTTTTCTTGGCATTGTCCATTGCAAGTTGAACAAGCTTTCCAAACTGGTTCATCTAACCCATTTGAATTTGTTGGAATCCATTTTCATCCATTATATCATCTTATGGCTCTCCTTCGCCTTGGACACTGGTTTCTTCTTAACAAGTTTCTCAACATGTTCTTCTACAAATGCTTTGTCTTTTTGCTTCATCATAGTTCTTGTTCATGATCTTGGGTGCTGAAAAAAAATGCTAGAAATAGGTTCCTCTTCAAAGATTTCTTGGATAAATACATCTCCATTGCTCACAAGTTGTTGCAACTTTTTTTCCTCCATAGGTGTTGATGCAAGAATTGGTTGTGGTTATTCCTTAACAATAGGTTGTTGCAATTCCTCCTCTTCCACAAGTCTTGATGCAAAGACTAATTGTAATTGTTCTTCAACAATAGGTTGAGGTCCAATTTCCACTTCTTCCTCTAAATCTAAAATAACTTTAACCTCCAATATTAGTTTTGTTATAAAAGTAGTGGTTCTCTTTAAAAAGTTCAATGTTGTTTCTAATTCTTCCTCCAACTCTTTACTTCTTTATTCTTGCTCAAAAAATTTAATCTCTTCTATTGTAGGTGCACATGAAACAAACAGTTCTACATAAATTGCTCCAGTTAATCAAACATGTTCCACTATCTTTTTCTCAATCTATTCCCTCCTAAAAGCTTCGGCTTTTCTTTCAACCTCCTTTTCTTTTGTTTATCATCTTAGCCTATCTAAAACATTCTCACTCATGGCCCTTGTTAATATGAAGAAGAAAATGAAAATGAAGAGACATAATGAAGAACGCAACGATTCTTTATATTACTTCATGCAAAAATGACTCTATGGCTGTGAATGGACATAAGCTTTAGGGTTAGAGACTCCTAAAAGGTAAACATCAATAAATGCCTTTCCAAACACGTTGTTTGGATCATTACTCACTACTACATAATTGTTTTGAATAGGTAGATTATGATAATGATGAACAAGCACATTTGTTGCTTTAATGATGCAAGGTGTCACATGATTACTAACCAATTCAAACCCTATGGGTTGAAAATCTTAAAATTCAACTGGTAGTGGTACATGTTTTTTGGCTTGAATAGGTTCATTACTGATCAAGTCACCAAGTTTAACCAATACAAGTTGCAAGGTTTTGCCTTCAAAGAACCTATATGCTTCAACTTGTTGATGTTGACAAGCATTGGGTTAGGATCAAACTTATCAATAATGATAAGTAAAATTGTATTATTAGGCAAACAATATTGTATCTGATAAGGTCCAAAACCATCACCTCTGGAATTGAGGAGCATGTTTGGAAATGACCCTTGGAAACCATAATACATTGTCTCTAAATTAAAACTTGGTTTCAACAAACTGGTTCTGTGACCACAATGATCTATTCCACTAGTTAAAAGCAATTAAATCTTATGCAAGCAACATGTTTTCCTATAGTTTCTCTAATTCAAATAATCGACTAGTTAAGACTCAAAGAAGTTGTGGATTTTTGTTGTCACTAGGTCTAGATGGTAACATATATTCTATAGGTAATAATGGATGTAACCCATATACCAGTTGAAAGGGGGTATGATTGGTTCCAACTTTGTAGGTGGTTCAATATGAAAATAAAATTGTGGACAAATGCTCATCCCAATCATTTCTATTTTCAATAACTAGTTTGGTTAGTAAGGTTCCAAAAACCTTGTTTGTAGATTCAGCCTGTCCATTTCCTTGTGGATAATAAATAGTAGAACTAGTATGTCTGAAGATGAAATGGTCAGTAAAATATTTGATCACATCATTGATAAAATGGGTACCTTGATCGGTCACAATGGCTAATGGACATCCAAATCTTGTAAGAATGTGTTTGTATAGAAACTTGGCAATACTACAATAATATTAGTGTAGAATGCTCGAGCTTCCACCCACTTTGTTGCATAATCAATGGCTACTAGAATATCCCAGTTACCTGACAATTTGCTTGCAAGTTTAATAGGTCTAATAAAATCCAATCTCCATTTTTGAAAAGGTTTTTCAAGTAATGTGGTAACCAATTTGGCCAAGTTTTGGGTCAACAAGTTACCTGTTTTTTGACATTAGTCACAAGTTTGACAATATTCATAAACATCTCGATTCATTGTCAACCACCAATAACCAAATCTAAGATCTTTCGCACAATGATATCAAAAGAAAAATGCCCTTTTGCAACCCCTCCATGTAATTCTTACAAAACTGTGGATACCTATTCTCGTTGCAAGTGAAACTTGTTATCTTGTCCAAATTTATATACACAATACTCCTTGAAGCACAAATGGTTTAACTCTTTGGGCTAAATATTACCTTTGGGCTATTGTAAGTCTTTTTGGCATCACTCCCTCTAATAAGTATTCATACACACTATGTAATCATTGAGGTTGTAAGGTAAATAGGTGAGCATCATAGGTTTGATCAGATACTCCAACAAGTTTAGTATGATTAGCTAATCTACTCAATGCATATGCCATTAGTGGGATCTACCAGGTTTATAAACAATTTTGAAATCATACTCCAAAAATAATAGGAGCCATCTAATTAACATCCCAGAAACTTGTGGCTTGTTAACTAAATATACTAAAACAATGTGATCCACAAAAATTGTAAACATGTTGTTAAACAGGTAATGCCTAAATTTGTGTAAGGCATAAACTATAATTAAAACCTCTCTTTTTGTAATAATATAATTTCTTTCAGCAAAATTAAGCAGTCTTGATGAGTACATAACATGTTGATTTATTTTACCTTTGGGTTCTAGGCCAATATTGCCCCTACTACTAACTGAGACGCATTAGTGTAAACATGAAATTCCAATTCCTAGTTATGACTGATAAGTATAGGAGCTTGAATGTACTAGTTTTTGATATCCTCGCAAGAAGTTTAACATTTAGCAATCCATTTGAACACTTCAACTTTTCTGAGTAACTTGGTGATTAATGCCATAACATAGGCAATATTCCTAATGAAGCATTTGTAAAACTTGGCCATTCCATTGAAGACTTGAATCTCCTAAGGTGTTTTGGGTACTTGCATTTTGACTAAAACCTCTATCTTCTTAAGATTAAGTGTCTTCCCTTCTTTGGAGACTATAAATCCTAAAATAGTTCCAAAACATACCATAAATGCACATTTCTTTGGATTCAAATTAATGCCATACATTTTACATTTTAGAAAACATTTTTTAAGTTTTTCCAAATGAGTGGACAAGTCACTAAAAATAGTAAAATCATCTAAAAAGATATTCATGAACACATCAATGTATTCACAAAAAGCTTTGGTGATTGCCCTTTGATAGGTAGGTCATCCATTTTTGACCCCAAAAGGGATTACAACCCATACAAAAGCCCCCCAATTAGTAACAAAGGCAATTTTGTACTAGTTTTCTAGTGCTATGGAAATATGATGGTATTAAAAAAAACCATCTAAAAATATATAAACCTCCTGTCCAACTATAGCATTAATAACTTCATCAATAAAAGGTAATGGGTATGGGTCTTTCTTAATAGCTGCATTAAGCTTCCTAAAGTCCACACAAATTTTGAGTTTTCCATTTTTCTTAAGCATTACAACCATAGGTGATAGCTAAGTAGCCTTTTTAATAGGTTTAATAAAACTTGCAGCAAGCAATTTGTCAATATCTTATTTGACAATGGTTACATAGTTAAGATTTTACCAATAGCTTACTTGATGAGCATGTGGTATCGATGTGTCCAACTCAATTCAATGTTGAGCTATGTCAAGTGGTATACCCTTCAAATTTTTGTAAGTCGCGGCAAAGACATCCTTGAAATCTTTTAGTGATTTAATTAGTTGATAATTGATAACATATTCTAGGTCTACACTGATTTTAACATGTTGTAGATTTTTTTTAGAACCCAAATTGATTTTGGTCAATTGTTCTTCAATGACAATCCATCTTGTAATGTGAAGGTTTTGAACTCTAATTCAAATAGGCATCTTGTCAATCTCCATTTCTCTGACTTCAGGTTGGAAAAACGTCTTTAATAAATGTTGTTGGAAAGTATCAAGGGGTATAACTATTTTAACAATTTGCATAATTACTGGTTTGACAGGTATATTGGACAAAATAGGTGGCTTAGACATAGGTTTAATAGGTTGACTTGTTTGACTAAATTCAAACCTATTGATGTAATTAACTTAACAGGTTGATTTGTCCAAACTAATGTAAGAAAAACTATGGTTCCTATTGAAAATAGTTTTGGTTTTGTGGCAAACATCAAATCCTCCTTTTCATCAAATATTCCAAAATGGAAATCATAACAAAACTAATACTTTTGGATGTTTGGTTGGTGCTCCAAGTTTCTTAATAATAAGTATGGTTTTAATTGTATCGGCTCCTTGTATAGTGATAATGTTGTTGCCCTAATCATGAGACACTTTAACATCCTTTAGCCAAGGATGATTTAACAACATATAGTAGTTGGAGATTAACACACTACTTTGAATTATAATACAAGTCACTACAGAAGGAATTCAATGAACAAGAATTCTAATATCCTTAATCAAACCTAAGGGTCTTGCAATGGTTTAATCAACCATATGCAAATTATAAGGTGCAAGTTTTGGTTTTGACAAACCTAATTATACCGTCAATTTCTCTGTAATAATATTAACTCTAGAACCACCATCTAGAAGCACATCTTCAATGAAGTTCTTCCCTACTTGAACATGTATTATTGCCATTTGATGATCAATGGCAATTGATGCAATTATTGGTTTTGGTAAAGTAGGTTTTTATGGTACTAGGTTAAAAATGTAATGTTTGATATTAGGAATTGCTCGCAACAGTTGTCCCAAGTTCATTGTATATTTGGTTTCCAAGACTTGTTTACTAATATCTTTTGGGAATTTTTCTAAAAGTTTTTTTGTAGCAACTTGTTCTGAAATGACAAGTTGTTGATTCGTTTCACCGATTCGATTACTTACAACTAGTTGAATTGTGGTTGGATTATCATGCAATCCAACCCAATTATTTTGTAATGAACCGTCATTGATAGAAGCAAGTTGGTTTTCAACCCCACTATGTTATAGTTGTCTAATAGTTTCAATGAAAGAA
>Ga0209611_10014597_pt1 | contig 10455 bp, 8 predicted proteins | sample S1TSphgellanicum_3_FD_187693 | JGI IMG/M metagenome (GOLD analysis project Ga0209611, IMG submission 187693) | Host-associated microbial communities from peat moss isolated from Minnesota, USA - S1T2_Fc - Sphagnum magellanicum MG (SPAdes) (version 2) | ecosystem: Host-associated > Plants > Peat... | reverse complement strand
GGAGAACTAGTATCGAATCGCTGCCGTCGGGACGCCGTCCGCGGTCCAAGATGAACTCACCGTTGATATGCAGCGTCTCGAGTGTGTAGCCGGAAAGATCAAAGCCGGCGTTCCACGATCTACCCGCCCCATCAAATCGCTGTGCCGGGTTGAGCTTCACTCGCTACCAACGCCAGTTGACGCGGACACCGTACTCTGCCGGCCTGCCGCTGTACCGCACGACCGTGTCGTAGACACGCAGCGCATTCGTCCAGTAGTACTTATCCGCGACGTTGGTTCCCCAGAACGTGATCTTCCATTTGTTGTCGGCTGACCCGATGCCCGCTCTCAAGTCGACGGTCCCATAGGCGTCAATCGTTGCATCGGCTACATCTTGGGCGGATAGCGCCAGGGATCCGAAGCTCTTGGATTGCGCAGCGACGCTTGCACCCATGAACCCTTGATACCGAGTACCCACCGGGAAAGCATAATCGGCTGAGGCAGACCCCTGAAATCGCGGCGCAAACGGCAGCGAAACGCCACTGAATGAGGCGAGGACCGGAAATGCCAGACCCTTGACGCGGTCAATCCCGACAGTACCGTCATATTCCTTGACTTTGGACTCCAGATAGGTCGCTGCCGTTCGCAGGTCGAGCCCATCAACGGGCCTCACATGTATCTCGAATTCCGCACCATTCACCTCAGACTTCGGCACGTTCACCAACGTGTCGAGCAGCCCAAATATCGGGTCGACCGTCTTGGCGCGCAGTTGTTTGTCCTTGTAATCGTAGTGAAATGCATCAATATTGAGGGTCACCCGCCCGCTGGCAAGCTGTGTCTTCAGTCCCGCCTCATAATCGAGTACAGACTCCTGCGATACGGCCGCGTATTGCGCAGTGGTCGCGGCGGACACCTCCGGGAAGCTGCCGTCCTTGTAGCCTCGGGCCACATTGACATACAGGAGCGTATCCGGCGTTGCTTTGAAGGTTCCACCCGCGCTCCAAGAAACGTTGTTTTGATCAAGGGTTGCTTGATATACGCCGGTGCGGCAAGTTTTCGGATTGATCGACACCGACTCGCCGGGTACGAGGGGCTGGTAGGTGACACCCGGACAGAACAGCGGCGTGTAGATGTCGGCCCAAACGTAGTTCAACAGGTTTAACAGGCCCGGGGATCCGGCGAACGGTTCGACATACCCCGGGGTCGGATAGGTGCCGCTCGACGTGCTGCGGTCTGCCTGTGTATAGCGAACTCCGGTCTGCAGAGTGATCCGGCTCGTGACATCGAATTCCAGATTGCCGAACGCGGCGGCATTGCGCATCAGTTGGTCCGATACATAAGAATCCGCCGAGAAACCTTGCTGCGCTCCCGTTGATGAGTCCGGATTGACCAGATTTGCGGATTCGTCGACTGCCGTCCTTTCATAGTTGGCTCCCAACACCCAACGCAGCGTCGAACTTGATGCGCTCCCCGCAATGCGGATTTCCTGTGTGAAAGTCGTAGCATCGGCATGATCGCTGGTGATGTCGAGATCATTCAGCGCGGTGCCGTCGCCCTCGGTGGAATTCTGCATCCGATAGTGGATGAAATTCGAAATCGCTGTCACTGCGAGTCGAGGTGCCAGCGCATAGGTCACGTTGGCCGAAACTTGCGTGAAGCGATCATCGGCAGAGGGGCGGTTGTCGGGACTCCAATCGGCGTCACGATCGTTATGCGGCGCCGCCGGATAAAATAGAATGGGGAAATTGGGACCGATCGTGCCGGTCGGACCGACCGTGCCGATCGGCGCTTGCAAATCTGCCGGTGTCGGCGTGCGCGCCAGTTGAGGCGCCTGGGGGTCGGATCTGTCCTGCCAACCGTTCACATTGATCTGAACGTCCAGTCCTTCAATCGGTGGCTGCCAAGCCAGGATCAGGCGGAATGCGGCGTCACGAGCGCTCCCCAGCGAATCATCGCGGGTATAGCTATATTGCCAGTCGCCGCCCTCGATAACCTTGATTGCAAGCCTCGCCTGCAAACCTTGCGTGAGAGGTCCGCTCACGAAGCCACCGCCATCCACCGTGTTGAAACGTCCGAAGCTGAAATCCGCACCTGTGTCGAAATCGCGAGTCGGCTTCGCGGCGACGAAGTTGATCGCCCCACCGGTGGCGTTGTTTCCGAACAAAGTACCCTGTGGCCCTTTGAGAACCTCGACGCGCTGAAGGTCGAACATCGTCAGTTTGGTCATCACGGACAGCGGAAGTGGAGCCTGGTCGAGGTAAACGCTCACGTCAGGATAAGCTGCCACGGAAGTCTCGTAGAATCCCACGCCACGCAACGTAAAAACCGGTGTGTCGTTGACCGACGGAGCCGCCTGCAGACCCGGTATGACTTTGGCCAGATCCGCAACGTTCTCGATTCGTTGCGAAGCCAGCGTTCCATCGCTCACGGCGCTGACACTAAGGCCAACATCCTGGAGACGTTGTTCGCGCTTATTGGCGGTGACAATCACCTCCTCGAGTTCCAATCCGGGCGCCGACTTTGTGTCCGACGCACTTTGCTGCGATCTTGCGACGCTCGAAAGCATCAGAACGCTGAAACTCGCCCACACGAAACATCGACTGCACCGATGCCCGAGCTGCGTCCTGACTCTTTTCAAAAGACAACCCCCCAATGACCCGCTCCCTAGGCACAGCGTGCTTTAAATTACAAGCGCCGGACACTATGTGTTTCTATTACCGAGTCAGCATCGATGAGCCGGACAAGGCTTCGCGAACGCCGCAAGAGATTCCGCCTTCTCGGCCCTGAGTCTCCCTGCCGCACCTTGATAGCGATGCGTACGCCGGCCCGGGCATGGTCGCGGCCGTGGTGTAAGTTCTCTGGACGTTCGTTTTGGAGGAGAGGCGTCCCCGTCAATGGTTAACAGTAATCTATAAGTGACGTTGCGGCGCCGGCATCGTATGGTGAGCGGGAAGGGGAAGGTTGTTTGGATGCAAAATCCGCTTGAATTGATCGGGTGAATAATTCGCAGGCTGATCAACAATGCGCCGTACTAATTCATGTAACCCAGAGCCGTCGCGCTGGAACAAGCGCGCAGAGGAGTCCGCGGAGGTCGCGTACATCATCGACGACGACACCGCAGTGCGCGAAGCGCTCACGGGGCTTCTTCATGCATCCGGGGTCCAAGTCGTCAGTTTCGGATCGGCAGCCGATTACCTCAAACATCAAAGAACCGATTCCAGCGCTTGTCTTATCCTCGATTTGCAGTTGCCTGAAATCAGCGGATTGGAATTGCAAAGAAAGTTGATCGGTGGGTGGGGTCCACCGATAATATTCATCAGCGGGAGAGGGGATATCCGTTCGACGGTACAGGCCATGAAGGCTGGCGCCATCGAGTTTCTGACCAAACCGATAAATCCGGAGGTGCTGGTCGCAACGGTCATCGCTGCGTTTGAGCGCGATCGACTGAATCGGGAAAAGAGAGCTGATGTTGCCGCCCTGCAAGAGCGCTTTTCTCTGCTCAGCCCCCGAGAACGGGAGGTACTGCCGTTGGTGGTCAGGGGCCTCCTCAACAAACAGTCGGCGGCCGTCCTCGGCATTACGGAAGTCACCTTGCAAATTCATCGAAGCCGCATCATGCAGAAGATGCTGGCAGATTCATTCGCCGACTTGGTCAGGATGGCCGAGAAACTCCGAACCACCGGGTGCGACAACGTAAGCTCACCGGAAGCGACTCGAAACTTCTAGGGCACGCCACGGATAGCCGACGCGATGGCACGCAAAAGTGCACCGCTATCGAACGGCTTTTGAAAAAATCCCCGATTATTGACCGACGCGATATTCGAAACATTCGCCTCAGAGCGAGCAGTGATCAGAATCACTGGCAATTGCGGACAGTCCTTGCCGACGCGTAGTTGCAATTCAAAGCCGTCCATGATCGGCATGCTGACGTCGGAAATCAGACAATCAATGTCGAATAGCACCCCATCTGCGAGAAACGCGGCTGCCGAAGTGTAGGGAAGCACGCGATAACCATGTGATTCAAGCAAATTATTCATGGATTCGAGGACATGCTCGTCATCATCAACGACCGCGATGACGGAATCCGTCATCGCCACGACTCTCCCGATCCCACCATTTGATCACAAACCGCCACTGACCATAATCCTCGTCGGCCATGCCGATCGCGAGATCTGATGCCTGTCACGCACTACGTTCTACAGGGATCGACATACTCGCGCCCCTATGGAAAAACGTGATTGTCACGATTGTCATCAGCGTCTCCATCATTGGCAACGCCGCTGACTGAGGGGAGGACCACGTCATTCAAGGCGTGTTCCGCGTGCATCGGACAACTCCTTGTACACCTGGTTCAGCTGACTTCCCGCAAAAACCGAACGCCGACGAGTACTGCGATGTGCTCGGACGTCCGACGCGGGGCATTTTCGCAGCCCGGAGTCACTGGATGAATCCAACGACGACTCTAATAGAAATCTGTTATTGCACTTGCGACCTTCCTTGACTAGCGTTCATTGTTGGTTTATCCAATGTCATTAGGGCACAGGGTTGATTAACGCTCGTCCCCATGCGGTCGCCGGCAAGTATTGAAGACACTCCAGACTACTGAATGAATCGTGGCGGCGGCTATCAGGCATCTCTATCATGGACAAGACGATGGCTTGCAGCGGCAATTACACCCATTGTGCGTCAGTCGCGAACATCTCTTCGTGCTTATGGACTTGCCGCGTCGTTTCGATGCGGCCGGGAGCATTTCATGTCTTCTAGTTTGAGTTTCAAGAATGGTCAAGCAAAGCAACGCGGGTTGCCGTCAAGTCCGCTGATCCTCGCGGCCATAATGAGTTTCCTAAGTTTGACGCTCACTTGGTATACCACGAGCGGTATTGGGATGCGCGGGTCGCGATTATTGGAAGCACTTTGTTTTATTCTGATTCTGTTCGGGTGGTATCGAAGCTGGCTGAGGGAAGCCCGCCCAGGACGCGAATCCATATCACCAGAGCGTTTAGCCGACAACGTAGTCTACGAAACAGACAAACAGCGGGGTGACCTATGGTCGCTGCTCGATGGGATTCCCGGCATGATTATCGTTTTGCGGGCAGATGGAACCACAGAGTATGTGAACCAACGATTAATGGAACACAATAACCATGCCACGCTTGCGGACTACGCTAATCTTGGGTGGAAGCGAATGGTCCATCCCGATGACGTGGATATTCTGGCGACGCAATGGCAGGCGGCGGTCATCGCCCGGACTTCTTGCGCGTGTGAGTATCGGACCAAACACTTCGACGGTACGTGGCATTGGGTACGTATGCAGCTCGAACCATTCCCACAGCCCGACGGCGAATTCTCACGCTGGATTGGCGTGGTCATGGACATCGATCAACGGCGGCGCTCGGAAGATGCACTAAAGAAGCGCGAATACAGACTTCGTATGACTATTGAAACAATGCCGGCCCTTGTCTGGCGCGCCACTCCCGACGGACATCTCGATTATGTGAATGAACGCGTAAGACAGTATACGGGTAAAAGTGTCGCGGATTTGGCTCTGACGGGTTGGGTGGATCTCGTCCATCCGGACGATTTAGAGTCACTGATGGCGACGTACAAGGAGTGCTTCGCCACCGGCAAATCGTATCGCGTGACTTGGAGAATGAAGGGCGCCGACGGTGGTTTTCGTTGGTTTCGTGCTCTGGCGGAGCCTCTGCGAGATGATGATGGAACGATCTTGCATTGGCATGGCATTCACATCGACATACATGAACAACGGTTGGCGGAAGATGCCCTTCGTGCGCGGGAACAACATTTGCGCCTCGTCACCGAGACAATTCCTGCACTGGTATGGGTATCGACACCCGATGGCTCTCCCATTTATTTCAATCGCCGCGCGATCGAATATACGGGGGCGACCGTTGACAGTCTCGGTGAGGGTGGGTGCCAACAGTTCGTACACCCAGATGATACGAATTGTACCTGGGACGTCTGGGAGGACGCAGTTTCAAGCGGGAAACCCTACGATGTTACCCGTCGATTGCGCGGCGCGGATGGCACATATCGCTGGTTCCACGCCCGTGCGGAACCTTTGCGCGATCAGGACGGCAATATTGTTTGCTGGTACGGGTTCGATATCGACGTGGATGACAGACTCAAAGCGGAGGAACGTTCTCGCATTGCGCAAGGCAATTTGTTGCGCGCGACGCAACTCGCCGCGGCTGGGGAACTATCCGCCTCGATCGCGCATGAGATCAACCAACCGTTGACTGGCGCGGTGGCGAACGGCTGCGCCGGCCTCAAGTTTCTGACAGAGCCCGTTAATCTGGAAAGGGCGCGGCGGGCCATTGGGAGCGCTGTTTCGGATGTGCAAGCTGCGGCGGAAGTAGTGCAGAAGATTCGCGGCCTCTTCAAGCGAGCACCGCCAGAGCAGGGCAAGGTAGATATCGCACAAACCCTGACTGAGTGCATGCGTGCAGTGCAAGACGAGTTTCGAGCCAAATCGATTCATCTAACAATGCGTCTCGGCTCTGAACCTCAAGAGGTGTATGCGGACCGCGTTCAGATCCAGCAGGTGATAAACAATATTGTGCGCAACGCGATCGATGTCCTGGATCTCGTAATGGGCCGTCCAAGAGAGCTGCAAATCAGCGTCGAATCGCATGCTGGAGAGCATGTACGGGTCGAGTTCCGTGACAACGGACCCGGAATTACCGACGTAGAAAAGATATTCGAACCGTTTTTTACCAGCAAAGAGAAGGGCCTCGGCGTTGGACTATCGATTTGTCGCTCGATTGTCGATGCGCACGGGGGTCATCTGACGGCGCGTGTCTCTGCGGGGTGGACGCTGTTCGAATTATCACTCCCACTGTATAAGTAGAAGGATGTTGGCGTCAGCGTCAGTCCGGATGCCAATCAGACGAAACATTCAGCGAAGAGCTGTTGCATTGACAGCCAGGAACGGCGGTCCGCATCGGGATTGTAACGCACGGCATCGGGACGTTTGGCGTTCTCCGCGGATGGATTTGTGAAGCTGTGAACTGTACCGCCGTAGACGTGGATTTGCCAATCGACGTACCCACCCCGCATTTCCGCTTCAAAATCACCGCGTTGCGCGAGTGGAATGAATGGGTCGTCGCCGCCGATGCACACCAAAATACGAGCTTTGATCGCTTTCGCGTCCGACTTGGGAGCGACAGTCGCAAGACCACTGTGAAAACCAACGACCGCCTTGATGTCGGCACCAGAACGGGCCAGTTCCAGCGCCATCGTGCCACCGAAGCAGAAGCCGATGGCGCCAATTCGCTTCGAATCCACTTCCGGTCGCTGTGCGAGGGCGCGCAAGCCGCCGATTGCGCGAGCGCGTGTCTTCGATGGATCTGCGTATAGACCGTCGAGCATGCCGATAGAAACGCCTAGATCATCTACGACCAAAGCCTCGCCGTGCAAATCGCACGCTAGCGCTGCGTAACCCAACTCGGCCAGTTTTTCGGCGCGAGCGAGAGCATGCTTGTTCAGCCCATACGCTTCCGGAAATACCAATATGCCGGTCTTGGGCTGCGCGCTTGGTTCGAAAAATAGTTCGCTTTTCATCCTCAGTCCATCCGCTTGGTAATTGATTGTGGTACGTTTCATGGAAACCTCCTCGATGAATTGACCGACGTTCAAGTTGAACGCCAACTGAATCAACATCTCATTGAACCGCGAAGACAATTTAAGCCCCGTGTCATCAGCGGTCCTATCAGGTGTTTCTGTTAGACCTTTTCACGCGTGTGCATTGACGCTGGCTGCAAACCGCAGGTTGTAGGAATGCCGCAAGCGTCAGCCATCATGGGTGCCCGAACGCGCCCGTCGCACCCATAGATATCTAATAGATATCTATGATTGCCCGGCGTCCCCGATCTGCCACAGTGTGTCGGCTCGAACTGGTGGGTGGACGCTCCGCGATATGCGACGCGAAGGCCGGTGTTCGAGCGCGGCATGAAACCCAATCATCGTTCGGGCATCAAGCAAGGAGAATCAATGGCACTCGTGCTGATGCCGACCTATCGTGTAGCCCATCTCCCTTGGCGCTTCGCGCTTATGGTTGCACTCTTATGGAGTGGCCACCCCCCGATTACCAAGGCCATTGCAGGCCCCCTCGAACCCGAAACGGTCGATGCGGTGCAGCGGGAACGACAATACCTCGAGAGCAGCGCGGCGGCCATGATGACCATGATGCGAGACATGCAGACGAGCGGAAGCGGGGACGTGAACCAAGACTTCGTCACGCAGATGGTGGCGCACCACCAAGGGGCTATTGACATGGCATTAGCGATGCTGCGAACCGGAAGCAATCAAAGGCTAATTCGGCTCGCTCATGAAATCATTGTCACGCAGCGTGAGGAGATAACGGCAATGCAGCTTGCCTTGGCCGAACCGAAACCGGCCGGCAAGCCTTAGCGGGAAAATCAATCGGGTTCAGATGAATGCTGCCGTGCGGCTTTGCGCGGATTTTTGGGAATGTCCGATCACGGCTGAGCATCGCCCATCGTCCATCGTACTGAGACATGAGACCGTTCCAGATTGGCGCGCCGGTGAGAGGCCGTTTTGGCGATAGTTCCGGGGCATCGAGAGCATCGCTTGATCACGGCAAGAACGGCATCGCTCGATCATGGCAAGAACGGCCCTTTAGCCTGCATGTGGCCTTTGAAGCGGCTTTCTGAATGGGACGGCTCGCGCAAAATGCCGTAGGATCAGCCAGGTGCAATCGACATTCGATTCACGCTGCCGGTACACGAAATGGTGACCCAATGAATCCCGCCGGTAATGTCGTCTACCTGGTCGATGATGACCCGCGAGTGCGCGAGGGGCTGCAAAACCTCTTCGATTCCGTCGAAATAGCGATGCTTACTTTCAGCTCCGCCGCCGACTATCTCGAACATTTGAGAGTCGACGACGCCGCATGCTTGATTCTTGACCTGCAAATGCCCGGTACTGGAGGACTCGAACTGCAAAGCCGTTTGTCGCGTGAAGGCAGCCCCCCGATCATATTCATCACCGGCCGCGGCGATATAACCTCCACGGTGAAGGCCATGAAGGCTGGCGCGATCGAGTTTCTAACGAAACCTGTGGATACCGAGGCACTGCTGGCCGCGGTCTCAACCGCGTTTGCCCGCGATCGATTACTTCGAGACCAGCGCGCCGTTTTGTCCGAATTGGAGAAGAAGTTTGCGTTGCTCAGCCCGCGCGAGCGAGAGGTTCTGCCGCTCGTTGTCAAAGGCCTGCTCAATAAGCAAGCAGCCGCGGTTCTTGGCATCAAGGAGGTGACGCTGCAGATCCACCGCAGTCAGATCATGCAGAAAATGGCAGCGGGTTCGCTCGCCGAGCTCGTGCGTATGGCCGACCGCCTCAGCATACCCAAGGATGGTCACTAGCTCGACCATGCAACGTACCCAATCGCCTGCGAGTCGCCCGCAGCATGCGCCAAGACGCAAATAGCTCGAGTCCCGACTCGGCGCCACCTGCGCCAGCGAACGGTATCCAGACACTCGCTCCCCACCATACAAAAGCATGATAGGCGAGCCCGCCATCGTCCTCTAGCATCGAATCGAAGTGAGGAAGCGGTTGCCGTGACAGCAACTGCGACCAAGCCCCGAACGGCGTCCGAAACTCACCAACACCAAGGAACACGACCCATGAATACGATAGTCACGAAGGATGGCACGGAGATATATTTCAAGGACTGGGGCACCGGGCAGCCCGTCGTATTCAGTCACGGGTGGCCGTTATCCGCCGATGCGTTTGAAGATCAAATGTTCTTCCTCGCCTCGCGTGGTTATCGATGTATTGCCCATGACCGTCGCGGTCACGGCCGCTCCAGTCAAGCGTGGAACGGCAATGATTTGGATACTTACGCTGATGACCTCGCAGAACTCACCGCGCATCTTGATCTGCGAAATGCAATCCACGTTGGTCATTCGACGGGAGGCGGTGAAGTGGCGCGCTACATCGGCCGACACGGAACCTCACGCGTCGCCAAGGCAGTGCTGATCGGCGCGATCCCACCCCTAATGCTAAAGACACCGGCGAATCCAGGTGGGCTGCCCATCGACGTTTTCGATGGACTGCGGAGCAGCGTGGTTGCGGACCGTTCGCAGTTTTGGCGGGATTTGAGTCTGCCGTTTTACAGCTACAATCGCCCGGGTGCAAAAATTTCCGAAGGCGTGCGTCAAGCGTTTTGGCTGCAAGGCATGATGGCTGGTTTTCCGGCATCGTACTTCTGCATCAAGGCGTTCTCCGAAACCGACCAAACGGAGGACCTGAAGCGATTCGACGTGCCGACTTTGGTGCTCCATGGGGACGACGACCAGATCGTGCCGTACGCAGACTCGGCGCTGATTTCGTCGAAACTCATCAAGAATGCGAAGCTTGTGATTTACAAGGGCGCGCCCCATGGGATGTGCACGACATTGAAGGATCGTGTGAACGAAGAGCTGTTGGCATTTC
>Ga0209611_10014596_pt1 | contig 10455 bp, 4 predicted proteins | sample S1TSphgellanicum_3_FD_187693 | JGI IMG/M metagenome (GOLD analysis project Ga0209611, IMG submission 187693) | Host-associated microbial communities from peat moss isolated from Minnesota, USA - S1T2_Fc - Sphagnum magellanicum MG (SPAdes) (version 2) | ecosystem: Host-associated > Plants > Peat... | reverse complement strand
AAATCACCCTTTTAAAAAAATATTAAAAATTATGAAGCACATTGAAGATTTCAAGGTACTTATTAGATTAACCCACCAAAGATAGATGACATTCACTTGACACCCACTTTTGGGGGTCTTTAATTGTGCCCACTTTGGGGGTCTTTAATTGTGCCCACTTTGGGGGTCTTTAATTGTGTCCACTTTGGGGGTCTTTTGCATTAATAACCCACAATTGGGATATGGTCAGATATCATTGTGGTATTTGTCTTTTGAGGTATCCTTTGTATATATATGCATAGATTATCTATCTATCTACCTGGGGTTGGAGATATGGATGGTCTTTTGCTAAACCTAAAAGTGGAAATTGGAACTGAAGTTTTAAAAAAAACCCTAGCCTATTATTCCAACCCATTTTTGAGCAAATCCCAAGTTTTTTGAAGGCAAGTAAGTAGGCTAAGTAGGTTCTAACTTTTTCTCAAAAGGGTGAGAGACAAGAAGTAGTTGCACTACTCTACTCTCTTCTCTTCTCTTCTCTTCTCATGTTGCCACTTTTTTTTAGGTCCTTGGACAATAGTAGCAATACCTACAAAATCTTCAATCTCTGGCAGTGTGCACTGTACATTGTAGATACAAGTGGAACCAAATCCTAATTGTACTTGGTTTGGATATTTTTTTTATTTATTTATTTATTTATTTAAAATTCCTGGAATTGGGAATTTGGAACCAAACCATTAGGATTTCCAAGAATTAGGCTCAGATCTCACCCAATGGTCCTCCCCTACCCTTATTTGATATGCTTCTCGTGATAGGAGGAGATTTGGGAACTTGATCGGGAACTTGATGTTCCCCTTGTGATTCGCCCTCTTCGGTGGTTCTTTTGTCTTCTTGGATGTGGGTCCTCCCATTTTGTTCCTGGTATTCCCCCTTTTTTTGGGTGCTTTGGTTTTATTTATGGTTGGTAGGGTTTCATCATTTTCATGACTTAGTGCTTCTTTTTTTTGGCTATCAAAAGTTAAATTACAAAAAAAATAATCATTAAGTGCCAGGCAAAGGAGATTTTTCCCCTTCAATTTGGTGATGTAGCTTAAATGGCAATCATCCATAAGACAATTTAGCTAGGCTTGGTGATAAGAAAATAGAAAAAATCTAGCTTTGTTTTATATTTTTGGCTGCCTATTCCAACTTAGGATAGAATTTGGTGATTTTTTTAATTTCCAAAATTCGAATGTTAGCAACTAAAATACTCTAAACACTAAAATTTCACCAATTGGCCCCCAAAAAAAAAAATCCAAAAAAAAAAAAACCATGGTGCCAAAGGCCTATGTAAATTTTGTGAGGAGAATATTCAATTGTAGCCAAATTTCAACTACACAAATTATGGACATGGCTAGATCACATCAAAGCTTTGGAATGTAGCTATGACTTCCCCCCATGAAAAGTCTAGGGTTGCCAAAAAGGATGATATGGGGTAAGGGTTTTGCCAAATAGCACTTGAATTTCATTGATGTAACCACAACATAATGGATATGTTCAAATAGCTTACAACAACCAATCATCAATTATATCACTTTTATGTTAGGGCTTGGTGGCCATGTGGCATCTTCTTAATAGCTTAGAAAGTTGGAACTATTTCAAGTATATGAATAGTTGGCCTCTTCATTCCAAGCCTTTATGTGAGGTAATGGAGGGATTTTATGTGTTTTAATATGGTCCTTGGATGGTCTTTGCAAATTATTGAAGAGAGTGGGTGACATTTGAAGGTGGAATCTATCTTCATGATAACATGAAATGAAAGTTTATTCAACCTTCATCATCATGACACATGTATATATTAATCCATTTGAGTGTATAAATGTTTCATGTGTAGGTGAATGCAGTCAATCCATGTGTCTTTATTCATTTTGCCACTTTTATTGTTTTAAAGTTGTTGATTATATATATTTTTAAAATTCTTTAAGCATATCAGAACTTGTTCTTTTGTGTTTAGATGCAACCAAACTCAATCTCAAGTCTTCTTTGGGCATAATGTTGTTCATCCATATTGATTCAATTGAGTGCAAATATTTAGGATGTTATAAAAGGTTTTGCTTGCATTGCAACCTATTTTGGTTGTGAATTGAATAGAAATAAATTTTATGGCAAGAACTTAGGAAGTCACAACTTTGGATACCATGAAGAAGATTAAAAGTCTCACCATGTACTTGAGTGAGAAAAATAGTGAGAAAAATAACCCAATAGTGGCAAATTGAACATGTTGAAATATTTAACAAGTAGTCAAAATTTTAACTCTAGGTTCAACATCTTTTGCTTATCTATGACTTGATGCCCTTGCTTTCAAATGGTGACAACTTGTCTCTTCATATCCATCTTCATTTAAGTTAATAACTTTGTAATTAATTGTGACTTTAAGTTTTCCTTTCACTATCATGTCAAGTTTCAATTTAATCTTTCCTACCAATCCCTTTGCCAAGTTCACAACCTTTATCTAGCACATTTTAATTTTTGTAAGCTTTATTTCAAGCATTAGTTTAGGTTGACGTTTTGATTGAAATTGATGATATCAATGTCTTTGAAGAGGGTTTTGACAATGATTTTAACAACAATCTTCCATTTGCAAAAAAAAGAAAGTAAATTATGACCACCCCCACAATTTTCAAATGGAATGGGCTACAAACCTCAATTGGGTAGGAGTGTTGACAACAAACGGAATTTTGCATAATGTAAAATGCAAGGTGTGTAGTGTAATTAAAGGTTAACCTAAATTTCTTTGGCCCAAATGAAACACCTTTATTAAGCACAAAGGAAGATATAAAGCTAAAAATAACATGTCACAATACGGTGTGAAAAAAGGGTAGTGGCACACCACAAAATCATGTAAGAAACTTCCACTAAGTATGTGTTTTAAGTACCTTTTTTTGAAGATGTGGTTTTGTTTCAAAATAAGCTTGTACTCCATTTTGTTATTGATGTGCTTTGGGTTTTATTATGGGCATAAATGGAACTTGGTGTTGTACACCTCTTGGGAACTAGGCATTGTGGAACAAATTAACAACCATGTTTGGGGGATATGTGACAAGAAGAATATGCAATGTGCTACAATCTTCCACCTTTTGCAAAATGGGTGATCGATGACTGGATATAAGAAAAGGCAAGAATTATATGATTTTATAAGGTGTCGAACAACCTTCTCATGATTGGCTTAATTTTACTAGCTAGGAAATTATCAAATTCATGCATGAGCAAATGAAGGTAAGATTATAATTATTATCACTTCTTTTCCTTATGTAATTCTTATCTGTGATGAAATAATCACTATTGATAATGGGAGCTAGATCTTCATTCATGCATATATTATGAACAATTGGGTTAACATCCCAATAATGATAAGTTTGCAAAAAGTTATTCGTGGGGCTAAGGTTAATAGTTTGACAATGATTATGGAAGCATTTGAACAATAGGGTGGTCTCAATTATGATGCCATTGTTAAAAAAATATTATTATTTCAAAGGAAATGAAGTGAGCACATTTCAAGGTGTTGGGACTATGGTCACCAAACATATTTCAATTAAATATGTTCCATTTTGTATTAAAATCCACTACATGGTTCATATATGTAACTTGACATTCAAAATTATATCCTCCCTTGGGATTGTTGCCAAGATTGAAAGGTTGTTACAAAGCATTCATATTTATTTCACCCATTCAACAAAACAACATTTGGAATTCAACAAATTAGTTGAATAATACAAACAAAAGGGTTTTAAATGTTTTGTAATGTAAAAACATGATGGATCTTGTTGTCATAATCTATAAGGAGGACTATCTTTGAATACAAGACCTTGCTAGCTAAAATGATCCTCAATAGTGCAAACAATGTCGGTGTTAAGGTGTTTCTTTCATCCATTTTACCTTGTCTATTTTTTTAATTATGTTTATTTTCACCAATACAATGGAACTTGTGGCCGATGTGGCAAATTACACATTTGGGTCATTTTTCACAAATTGCCCTCCACACCTTGAAGGAGAAAAGGTGTTTGGGTTTGCTAAACGACATGTTGATATCCTCTAGGTGTAAACAAAGATTCCCATTGTCCTAACCATGTGAATTTTTTTCATCCATGGGTATCTATTATGGCTATTAAACTTTGATATTGTGGAGGATGTACATGTTCAACAATTACCACCAGCTGGTTCTAGTGATTTGTTTCCTTTGTTATCTTAAGGCGGCTTGGAGTTGAAGGAAAATATTTGTGTTGATGGCTACTGGTGTATTGAATGTTGTCCACCCGCATATGTAATTCAATGTTTTCCACTTTAAAAAACCACGACATTTAAAATGCAAAGCAAGGATCAACCTTTACAAATCAATAAGTGGAATTCTTGCTCCATGTTACTTAGTTTTATGGGTTAAATATCACAACGAATCACTCAAACACCATAAACATTAATTTTGTCTTGATGACTTGAGCCATTGTGTGGGTGGGATAGTTCGAAAACTTGCACTTATTAGGCCTACTATTCCAACCTTATGGCCCATCCAAGAAGGTATTAACTTGATCCAAAAGGATGTAACAACTCTAGAAGAAGTAGGGTTTTCCTTTGACCACTTGTGTAGAAACAATGCTCAAAGTTTATTTAGCTTCCAATCTTCTAGTTCAAGTAATTCCCACGTGCTACTTGTGAGTTGTCATAGCCCTACAAGGTTGTTCGATGCAAATTGTTGACCTACAACTCGTGGTGGCAAGAAGGTGAGAAGGTCTTATGTGTTCAAAATAACACAATAGCACACGAACAATTGGGAAGCTGGCAAATTACTTTTTCAATGCATTGTTTTCCTTGATGTTGATGTTTTGCCACCCAAGTATGGATGAATTTACAAATATTCTTTCTAATGACAACCAATATGACATCACTATTGGTAATTTCCTTAGATGTTCATGTGTCTACTTTGTTAGAATTTTGGTAGGTTCTTTGGGTGGCCATGGGGCATACGTGTAATGTAAACATGTGTATCACATCTTTCAAATGATTATGTTCTATAGGCTCACAAAAGAGTTCGTTCATTACTGCATGTGGAGTTGGGATGAAGTTTAACGTTTGTAAAATGCTCTAAAGCCTTTGGACTTTTGTAATAATACATAATAATTACATTTGTTTCAAATCAATTGTGTTTTCTCATTCATCAAGCTTGTTGTAGTTGTTTCCACTATGTAGGAAGTTTTGTTTTTAATTATCGCTAAATAATTTTTTTTCCACTATGTATTAGTTCGATTGTTCTTATGAGATGTTTATGTTCTTTTATTTTGGTGATTATACATTAGTGGTGTGGCATCAAAGTATATGATTTGATAAAACTTTATACATTTTATTTGCAATAAACCCATTGATAATCATGGCATGCTTTCATGTATATTGTCTTGTTTTATAGAATACCATAGTACCTTGCCATCATAGCACATGTTTGTCAAAGAACTAATATATTTATTAGTTTAAATTCATCAAATATTTTTCAAGCATGTAGTTTTTCGTCATGTCAACAATTTTGAAAATATTGACGGTATTATATAAGAGCCTTAAATATTTGGAGCATTGGTTTGACCAAGAATGATAATATGTTTAAAGTCAATAAATAATTGTTGATTCCCCAGCAAATCACGTTTGTGATGTGGTAGAATATTCCATGATAAGGTGTGGAATATTTTACCACATCATATATTAATACCACATGGCAAAAGAATATATTAGGAATATTCCATGATGTGGCATGGAATATTCCTTAAGATTCATTCATGCTCATGCTAATTTACTCACCCACTCACTTGCTAATGTCGTTGCACATTTTACCCAAAATCTTAACTCCCAAAATGTGCATTCAATCTAAATGCAACTTGTTGCCCCTTCTCATGGATTCTATTGTGATTTCACACATTGTCCCACACCTTTAGCTATGACCCCTTCCATAGTTTGGCACATGTGACAAATAAACAAGGCATGGTTTACAGTTATCGCAAAAAATGTCTTTTAGAATGCATTGGAGATGGTGAGAGTAGACCATAGACCTTACCTTTTTCTATTGTTAAAATTGGTAGTTCAAGGATATGTTTTCAAAAATGTTTTGAGCATGAACTAAAATGTTTCAATGTGTGTTTGGACATTGTTGACTTAAACCCTAACTTATGTGATTCATATTCAAAATCTTCAAATTATGTTTCTAGTGGATTACAAATCCCTCAATAGGAAGACGTAGATTTCTTGGCAAATTTTGGTATGACAAATTTTGACCTTTTCATGGAGTTACAAGTAAGTGACTACCATTCACCTACATGAGAGCATGTTTTAGTCACAACAAATTAAAAGGCAAAGGTGCAATAGAAAGACAAAACCCACAAGCCACTAGTGGAGTATGTACAAGGGAATACATAGGTAGGTATGTACAACCTTCATTTTGGGCACTATAGTAATGGTAGAAAAAAGGTAACTCAATTTATTCATAATGTGGTATGGAAGAACATATATGTTGCATACAAATTAGAGTATTCGAATTGTATTCTAAGAGGAAACACTAAACGACTGATTGTGAGAAACATTGAAGGAATTGAAAACAAGGACATCCAATGAAGATGACTATGACAAAGTTGCTCTTCATTGTGATGATGTTTTAGAAAAGTTGAAGACCACTTATGGACACACCTCTAGGAATGTTTTAAAGAAGCGACAATCTTTTATAGATGGTGTAGGACTCACACCTACAATTAGTATGTTAATAGACACTGAAATAGTTTATGTAGGGATTAATGCCCCAAGTTTTCTATGAACTCTGAGTTCTTTTACTCCAATTGAGAAGCTCGTTTAGCTTATGTCGAAGGCTGAAATGTTAAACACTTAGTCTATTAATATTGCATCCATGGCAAACAATTTTAGTCAAATAATGAAACTATAGATTCTTTATTATTGGCCAAGGTTGCATTACCTAGCAAAAAAATAACAAGGCCAAAATTGCAAATTGAACCAAGTTAAAAAATTGGGTGTAATCTTTGAAGAGGACTTCAAAATGGAAGTAAAGTTTATCTTGGGTTTTTAGCATTTTATTTCAAATAAATCCAAAATCTCAGTTGTCTATAAATTTGAAATCTCAATATTACAATAGGAAAGATTCCAAGATAAATTGGAATTTCCAAAAATAAAGACAAGTTTCAGACTTGTAATTTGAAATTCCAAAACGATTATTTTCTTCCAAGAGGAAAATAAACAGATTTTAGATTAAAATAATAGTTTCAGACTTGCAATTCCATATTACGAAAATAAAAATGAATTTTCCAGAGGTAAAATAATAATTTCAGAATTGAAAATTCAGGTCACAGTAATAAAAATGGTTTTTTAGAGGTAAAATAATAATTTCAGAATTGAAATTTTAGGTTGCAGTAATAAAAATGGGTTTTTAGAGGTAAAATAATAATTTCAGAATTGAAAATTTAGGTTGTAGTAATAAAAATGCCTTTCAGAGGTAAAATAATAATTTCAGAATAAAAAATTCAGGTTGCAGTAATAGAAACGAATTTTCTAAAGGTAAAATAATAATTTTAGAATTGAAAATTCAGGTTGTAGTTTAAAAATGATTTTTTCAGAGGTTAAATAATAATTTCAGACTTGACATTTCAAGTTGTAGTAATAAAAATGATTTTCTCAAATGCAAAATAATAATTTTAGACTTGACATTTCAAGTTACAATAATAAAATGATTTTTCCAGAGGCAAAATAATAATTTCAAACTTAATATTTCAGGTTGTAGTAATAAAAATGATTTCCCTATATGCAAAATAAAAAATTCAGACTTGATATTCTAAGTTGCAGTAAAAAAATGATTTTTCCAAAGATAATATAATAATTTCAAATTGCAGAAATAAAAATGATTTATCTAGAGGGTGAAATTTCAAATTGTAGAGGTGGATTATGAGTTTCACTCTAAAAATAACAGATTACAAAAATCAAATTTAATTTTCCAAAAGGGAAAGTTGAAGAAATCTAGTAATAAAATTCAACACTCCAAAAATAAAATAAAACTTTCCATAAACAAGTTTGAAGGTTTTCACTTTTGTTTTTCCATTTGTTGCCTCTGCAAAAAAATGTAAGTAGTGTGGCATTATGAAACAAGTGGCTAAACTTGGGTTTGGCATAGTCAAACCTTTTCATTAACCTTTGCCACTTACTTTTGAGGCCCCCAATGCCCCATTCCGGCTTAACTCTATATCCCACATGCATCTTATTGTGTGCTTTCATTGTGCCCAAGTGTGTATTCAGAAACAATTCATGCTGACCAATTGATCACATGATAAACATTTTTTCACCCATGTAGCTTAGGTCCCCAAGCAAATATACAAAGTACTCATCCATGTGGGCGAAATGGTTATGCCAATTGGCATAAAGATTGGAATGCCACAATATGGTTACATCATGTGATGACCTTGGGTATCCAATGTTGATGTAAATCAAGAGACCTTGGTTGTCAACAATGATCATGTTGTTCATCAAGTGGATTTTTTCTACCATTGAACCAAGTCTGGTGCGTAACATTATTTCAAAGATTGCGGGTCTCCACCCAAGATTCCATCAATGAATCTCCTGCAAGACAGGAGATCTCAGATCCCACTTGCAAAAGTCACCCTCTCCTTGACAATCAAACATTGGATCTCATTCACAATACCCTCAATAATGCATGACAAAATGAATATCACATCATCACAAATAGAAATCTTGGACCAATTCCACATGAATGCATCATGTATGATCACATTGTCATGCTTGAAGTATAGTACGAAATTCAAAAGACATTGTTTTAGTGTCAACTTACATGGTCGACCAAAAAGCTTACAAACTACTTCAGTTAATCTTGCATGGTTGATGATATTTGGCACCACAAGTGTTGCCAACTCTTGAAACTTGGCTAAAGTGAGTTTGTCAAGGTTAACAATCTAGGTGTTGTGTGTAATTGCTAGGATGCCCAAACTCCAACATTTGGGTCTACTAACTGACTGGGACCCAGAACCATCTCGGTCGGTTGCAATGAAAAATTCCTCCAAAGTAGCTGTGGCAATCAAGGATAGTTGAAATAACATGAAAATTTCAGCATCCGTGTCATCAATGCTCTCTTCAACATTAAACCCATCAGAGCTTTTTTTTAAAAAGGTGCTAAACAAATCTGAAAAAATGAAAGAATTGACCATATTTGCTTTTATGTGAGGAATGGTCCATAGAGCGACTATTTCTCAAGCCAAAAAAAATCCAGAAAGCCCTTTTCCTCAAGCTTAAAATATTCCAAAGAGTAACATTTGCTCTATCCTATAGAGATCAACTTTCCTAAACCCACCCCAATGCTTCAAAAAAATGTTTTGCCAAATCTAGAAAGACTTGTTGCTCATTAGAGACGAAGAGAGGGTTTTGAAAGGAGGGGTTCTTGCTCTTATAGGTTATTTTGGATACCCTGTTGAAATATTCAGAATTGGATGGTCCTTGGTCTCATTGATGAGATTTTTGCCTCCAAAATGCAAAGTGGTACCATAGGTTCTATCTCTAATGTTGTGGTTACTTAGCCTTTGTAAGTAATTAGGTAGTCTATCTAGCGTAAGTAGTATATTTTTTTAAGGCAAGTGACTCCCTTTGTAAGTTGAAAATATTCAGAAATTAAATCATGGTTCCAAGGTGAAATTTCAAAATGCAGAAATAAAATGGATTTTCAAGATATTAAAACATGGTTCCAAGGTGAAATTTCAAAATGAAAAAATAAAATGGATTTTCAAGATATTAAAACATGGTTTCAATGTGAAATTTCAAAATGCAAAAATAAAATTGATTTTCCCATAATTAAAACATGTTTCCAAGGTGAAATTTCAAAATGTAAACATAAAATGTATTTTTTCAGAAATTAAAACATGGTTCCAAGGTGAAATTTCAGAATGCAAAAATAAAACGGATTTTTTCAAAAATTAAAACATGGTTCCAAGGTGAAAATTTAAAATGCAAAAGTAAAATGATTTTTTCCAAAAAACAAAGCAAGTAAGGAGATCCTGAAGAGGAAGGTAGGTAGGTTGATAGAAGAAGGTAGGTGGGTTGACCCCTAAGAAGACCCCTAGTTGTACTGGTAGTCTAGAAGAATCTGGCCCCGTATTCATGCCGTATTGGGAGTTTGGTTCCCACTTTAAGGAAAAATGCGAATTGAGCATCCAGTCACAAAGTCATGGTGAAAACAGGCATGTAGGACACGGGGTGACTTTCAGGATATCTTTGATTATGTGGGAACCAAATTTGCATGAAATATGACTAGTTCTAAAAAATAAAACCCAACTTTTGGCGCTTCGGCCCAAAGAAGTTATGTCATCAATTTATTCCTCGCCATTGAATATGATTTTAAACATGGAAGGAATGAGAAAGAGGAGGAGAAGGAGGAGGAAGGTACCCAAGAAGGGCATTGTGCATCCT
>Ga0209611_10014595_pt1 | contig 10455 bp, 8 predicted proteins | sample S1TSphgellanicum_3_FD_187693 | JGI IMG/M metagenome (GOLD analysis project Ga0209611, IMG submission 187693) | Host-associated microbial communities from peat moss isolated from Minnesota, USA - S1T2_Fc - Sphagnum magellanicum MG (SPAdes) (version 2) | ecosystem: Host-associated > Plants > Peat... | reverse complement strand
AGATTAATCACATTTTATATTCAAAACACTACATAATGTTTAAGGAAGAGAACATGTTTAATGAATAACATATTCCAAGGTGAGTATTTGCACTATCCATTCTTAAGATATGCCTTGTCATTTTAAGGTATTAGTATTTGAAAATCTTTTATTAGTGTGGTTTGAAATTAGATCTTTGATTGTCATCAACAAGTGTAAGATTATATATATATATATAACTATTGGTTCCAATGTGATTTTTAAAATTAATATGCCAAGATTTAGCAATTGTCAAAACTTCACCAATTGATACTTCATCTAATTGAAGTCTTTGACTTTGATTTTTCTTTTGAACCCAACTTTTCTTTTGTGGAAAATTGAAATGCAACTCACAAGGATCTCACATCCTACATTTGAAAACCATAACCTTACTAGTTAGGATGCTCATGCCACATGGTTTACACATGAGTTGTAATTGATCAAAATGGTTTTGTTACTATGGTAGCATTAAATTTGTTGATAAAGGTTTAAAATATAAAAAATAACGCACCAAGTATAAATTAAATCAAATCATCATCCAATTTTTCTACATTGAATTAGATGTTTTTTAACCTAAAACTATTTTCATGGGTAACAATGGGAAAATAAGTTCCTTCCATTTTCAAACCAATATACAATTTTTTTAATAATATAAAATCATATGTGTGTTTGAAATCTTCTTTCATCTATGTTGTTAACTACATCCCAATCATCCCCAACTCTCCTCCCAACAAGTTGTGTTCCCATATGATTCCCAATAGCTCATCATTTGTTGTGATTTCAACATGTCCATGTACGTGGGTAGGGGAAACCATTTAGATAGTTAAGTTGGAAAGAGGTAGGTTATTAGTTTATTATAACATAGTTAACATGAATATGAAAATGAACATGTTTATGCACCTTTTCATATTCATGATTATGGGTAGGAGAAAGGAGTGAAATAGTGAAGCTTGGAAAAGGCAAGCTTAGACAACACATGGATAGAGAAGACTATTTTTTAATATATAAATTATAAGTGAATATGTACATTGAAAGTCACCATTTAGCACATGTGTTCAAAATACAATATTGCCAACTTTGTTATTTCATATTTGAGATTGATTTCGTACCAATTATTTTGTGGAGGTTCTTTGACCAATCTTTGACCCATATTCCCAACTTTTGTGAATGTAGGTTAAGTCAAAGAATCAATATTAAATATAATTGACTTTTGAGAAACATTATTAGTATTTGTGACTAGAAGGTATACTATTTTAAAGACTCTAAAGTGTTTGTGATAGTCAAAATTCTCTACTCACCCTAAATTTCAAAGAACCTTAACTAGAGGGATCATGTAAAAGAAGAGAATTACCCAACATCAATCACAAACAAAGGGGTATTCCAAGGTGCATGTTTCATTTGGTTGCTTTCAATACGAGTAATATTGATTGATAGACATTCTAAGATTACTTCAAATTCCCACTAATTACATCCACCATGTCCATAATTAACTAAGAAATCTAATCTTTTAAATTATGCTGAAAGTATGTGGACAACACTTTTACATGTAAACTAAGGGTGACTTAGAATTTTGGGGGTGTTGATTGAATGTAATTAAACATAATCATATAGTGAACATGTTATGACTTCAAGGATGTGACAAACATTTACCTCTCGTCATATTATGAATGTAGTGTAATAATATTGTTTACAACATTTTGTGCTTTCAACTCTAAACACAAATAGTTGTTGACATTTGCTATTCATGAAGCCATAGGTCTTATGCAAGTTCCAATGTTAATGACAACAAAAACATTCTAACTTTTGAATATAATAATCCACATGGTTGACTATTTTTTTCTTGTTCTTTTAGTCAACTTTTAATGTATCATGATAGGTTTTAACTTTTAGTCATAATAATGGTGTTCTACTAGACACATGGTAGATTTTCATGCACAACCACCCACATGTTGACATACCCCTAGGCTCAAGTGGTATCAATAGATATTTTTGATTTTGAAGTAACATAATTCAAATCCTAAAACATGTTCCCTAGTTTTTCATGATTGAAATAAGGTGAAGGATTTGGGACGATTAGGACAAGTTGAATCTCTTCACATGAATAATTCTATTCACTTCAATTGCACAAAAGAGACAAAAGAATTGACTACAATTGGAACAAAAATTCAGTCATGTAGAATCATCATGGCCCCCACATAAACTCACATGGACTTCACCACAACTTGGACCACTAGATCATGCATTATACTCCCTATGGTAAATAATTTATAGTTTTCTATGGGAACTACATGTTTCAATGACATTTTCTTGAAATCCTTAAAGTTCGTTTCTTAATATTGAAATAATTTGTTATCTAGCAATTATGGAGGTCATAACCCCTAACAAATCAATATGTTTTGAACATGTGAGTAATTATCTTACTATTTGTAGTCTTCAATGTGCACATGCATGTTTGTTGTATTTCTATTCAATTGGCTCAAAAATCTTAAAAGGGGCCATGTGAAAATATATATTGTAGGACCTATAATTGAGGCAAAACATGATGGGTCAACACCACATGACCTCAATAATGTGTGCCATTCCAACAATGAATATAATTCAATTTTTTGGATAAAGAGTTGACAATTTTAGTTCAAATTTAAGGCATGCGGGTTTTTGTGTTTTTCAAATTATTTGCAATACACTCCACTCAAGTGAAGCCCTTATTAACCATTGCCACGTTTCTTAGAGTTTTATACACATGAGTTGTGGATATCTTGAATTTTGAAATGGTGGTTCTTTTGTATAACCAAACATGTATAACCAAACTCCCTCATAAGAGGAAGTTCCCAAGGTAGATCATTTCAATATGTAAATACATAAACCATGAAAAAATATGTTGACATAGTGGTTGATGCCTTCATGTTGTTCAAAAAGTGCATTAACATTAATATTATATATAAGTTATATAACATTTGTAACCCATCATAGATCCTTATGAAAATTGCACAAATTTTCTTAACATTTGTGGAACAATTGATGGAATTCACATTCCATTAATAATGTCCAAACAAGAAAATTAAACATTTAAAATGAATGACTTTTACAATAAGAAAAAAATCCACATCATTATTATGCAAGTTTTGTGTGATGTACTCAAGATATTTTGCAATGTATGTGTGGGGGTAACTTGGAGGAGTTCATGATGGTGGATAGTTCAAGAACTCAAGCCTTTACAAAACATTAAAGAACTTTGGGATTCCTTAGCAGCCTTTGGTGATTTTTGGAAGTTTTAGATGTAATATTCCATATTTCATTGGTGATGCAATTCATCCAATTCAAATATATATTTAAAATAATTAGAAGATTACAATCCTTGGGTGTGGACAAATATAAAAGATTTGATGAATTGCTATGAATTCAAGGACCCAATTGTTATAAAAATCCATTTGGATCTTTAAAAAATAGATGACACATTTTATCCCACTTCAATTTAAAAAAAGATAGAATTGCATCAATTTTAATAGCTTGTTGTGTATTTCACATCTATTATTAAAAAGTGGAATTGTTTTGAACCAAGACTACCAAATTAGGGTCACAAAATAAATGACCTTGAGTATGGTTTCATGTAAATAGAGTTTTTACTTGGAGAAAGGGAATAATAATAAAGTAAAGAGGAGAGGGTTTGAAAGTGAAATTGTTTGAAAAATGGGTGTTGAACATCTAATTCCATAAATTTGAAATATAACTTTTATTATAACAATTATTTGAACATTATATCCAAATCTATTCAAAACAAATTGAAGCCCAAACTTATTCCATAATTGAATCAAACCATTGGTTACTATCAATTGGTAGATTAGTTAAGTTTCAAGTTTTAGAAAGATTTTAACCATTTGTAATTGACTTTCACTTACAAATATCTATTCAACTACATATTATGGAACATTTGTGTGGTACTCACTTTGTCATCTCCATCTTCAATATTCTCAATGTCCTCCACACCTTTGGAAAACTTGCAATTTGCTATTAAATAAGTTAGATTTTACATTGAATTTCTTTTTCCTCTTCTTTGATTACTTATTGGGATTTCCTTCAACTCTAAGTAATTTACAAGCTTGAGTGCGTGGAATGTTTATAGATGAATGTTTTACATTGATAGATGTAGGAATAACATTGCCATCGCTAAGAAATGGAGTTCGTCTATTTGGAGTAGTACATGCCTAAGTCTTAGGTACAACACCTTCTTCATGACTCAAATAACTAAGAACCTTTTTGTGTCCTTTCTTCACACCTTGATTGGATCCTTGAAACACATCATCAATCTTTGTTGTGCCTCCAATAATGTGATCAAAAGACATGTGAATGTGAATTTGAGGTAGTTTGGCACGGTGAAACTACATTAGAAACAAGGTGATTAGGTTTTAGGTGTGACAAAAAAATGGTGAAAGGTCGCAATGGAGATAGAATGTAATGTGAAATATTGCCTTATTCATGATGAATAGATGTTTATTGTTATTTGAAAGGGTCTTGCATTTTATGGCAATAATTGTAGATGGATGAAATGTAGGGTAAGGACCAAGAATGGGGCTTTTCTAAGGATGAATGCTCAACATGAGGTGGTGTGTTTCTTGTAGTTTTAGTGTAGATTAGAATGAATTGAACATAACCATTATAATATGGTGTTGTGCATTAAATTAATGGTGTGAAAGGTTCTTAAAAGACAAAGTGTGAAGGTGAAAAAAAATAATTATTATTCTAATTTAAAGTTAAATGTGAAGCTCATTTTCACATTTTCTTTTTGAAGAATCCAATGGTATGGAGTAGGTATTAACAATAATTTGGCAATGTGTTTCAAAGCTATGTGTTGTGGTGTTTAAGTGAAATTACATTCTAATGGTGTAGATGTAATTTTTAAGTTGTTCATAACTTGGACATTGTAATAATTTATGTTATGCTTTAATGACTTGAATACTTAAATTTAAACAATGTAATAACCTACTTATATTTGCACTTTCAAAAAACCATGATGACACTAATGAAGTAACATGGGCATCAAATAAATGAAATGTACATTCACATTGTAGTAGGTTGCAAAGTTTGATGTTGTCAATGTGGAATTTTGAACCACATGTGTTTTTGTAGATTGAATTCTTTATAATTTTGCAAACCAAAGTGGGTGAAATTGGGTTGATGGAAAGTGTTTTTGACAATTACGTAATTACAAAAAATTAGCTAAGTTGGGAGTAGTTTGCAAAGTGTATGCAATATATGGTGAATTGAAGTTTGTAAACCTTGACATTTGGCCATCTAGGTGAAAAGGTGGTATTATTATAGTTCACCAAAGGTTGCATGGGGTCAATGCATGGTAGGGTGAATTAATTTGGATGTAATAAATTCATTTTTCTACTACATAAGTGTGATTCTAATTGCCACAAGGTTTTGTACATATTGGAATTGTTAAATGGGACTTGTTTTAAGATTATAGAATTCAATATGTACATGATATGATTAATTAGTATATATAATTTATACAATTGTAAAAGCTACAAACTTTTCAAGTTGGAAACTAAGGATTATAAGTTATAACATTCATAATAATGAAACTTGTTAAGGACTTAGTTTTAGTTAGAAAATGTATCAATAACAACAAGATTGAAAGCTTAAATTCATGAAATGAAATGAAGTTTGTGATTTATGAACTTTTATTGGGTGGAAAAGTAAAGCATTTTTTTCAAAAGTCCACATCATGATTTATGTTGGAATTTTTCACACATGTACAAAACAATGATCTTTAAGTATTTTAATAAAAAAAATTTTAAAAAAGTGCTTGGGTTGATGGATTGTTGTTGTCTACTAAAAAATCCCATGGTCCCAAAAAAGAAAAAGAAAAAGGGACATGGACTTTTGAATTTGTAAATTTTTACCTCTTTTTGGTTCACCCTGCCATGTTTTTACCCTATGGACTTTGTGTTCATCAATCATACTATGTGCCTACATTAGAAGAACAAGTTGAATTGCTCAAAAAATGGGTTTATGAAGACAATTTGATCATGATTGGCAACAATTTAGAAGAGGGATACATATTTGTTTTGAGTGGTAACTATCGTAAATCAAATTTTTAATGCCCATCAAGCAATAATGGAACCATATTCATGAATAATATATCAATTTGTGTGATGTAAAAAAAAGTTGTTGTACTATTCACATTTGTGATATTTTATTGACCTAAAAGAAAAGGTGTTGCATATCATGGAGTGATCATGGAAATATGAGTTTTGATTTACATGTGTCATGTTATCATTCTACAACTACCTACTCTTCACCTTAGGCTACAACACATCTTCTCATTCTCATATCTTTCTTTGAACTTGTTAAATTTGTCTATTCATTGCTTCCAAGTGTGTTGTGTTATTTAATGAAGATAACATAACATTCAAAACATTGTCAAACACATCTCAATGCTTCAATTGGAAAAAACTTCCTCTCATATTCCCAAATATTTTTCTTACAAATCAAACAATTGGATTTTTTCCATTATTTTCTTGTGTTCACCATCACAAAAGTTTACTTTTGTATTTGTAGTGTACTTAGAAGGAATATTACCCAAAATATTGTTGTTTTATTGTTTGGGTGGGCTTAAAAAAAAGAGGCATTCATTCAGATGCATGTTCCATTTTTTGAAACACCTCCCATTTTTTTCCTTTTCTCCCCATGATACAAGACAAAATAGGTTTTACACTCAATAAAGCCCAAGGTCATGGGCCTTATCACAATAAGGGCTTGGGCAAGCTTTGCCAAAATTGAACCCATTCACACATGCATGATTTTGGTAAAGCTTGTAGCCTTAAGTTTTATTTTACACTAGTGGTTCCATGTTTTGTTCTTGAATTTTTTAACATTTTTTTGATTGACCTATCATTTAAAATACAAAAGATGATGGATACCTATCCATGTTGAACCTTGAATTGCAAAAAAATTCTTCCAAACATTAACCTTCATGTAAAAAAATTGGAATTTGTTTGAAATGTATTTATAGAACGGGTTCTAATGCAAAATGACTCACCATGCTTTACATGTTACACCCTTGGGAGAAGCACCATAAGGTCCTTGGTATTGGCCATGGAACACCCTAGGGAATTGCCATAAGGTCCAAATTCCAAGAAAATTTCCATTGTTTTTACACAAGGGAAATCTCCATCGCACAAAATTTCCTAGAATTTGGCCCCACCTACTAAGGCTATTGCCCTTATAGGCATGACCTGATTCCAAGAAGTCTTTTTGGATGAGGATTTCCCTTATATAAGACCACCATATTGTGTAGTTGACCCAACTTCAAACTTCACAAATAGACAACTATTTATCCAAATTAACCTTTAAACTTAATATTTTTTCATATTTTCATGCAAATCCTAAATTCAAAGTTGTTTCGAATAAGTTTGGGGGGCAAAAAGAAGCAAACCCAAGGAGGCTAACCATTGTAGGTGAAGGGCACTATCAATCGCCATGAACCATTCTAGGCGAATGTTAACATTGTTTGCCATGTTGATAGGTGAAGTAACCATTCACCAATATGAAAAGCAAAATGAGACATACATAACCTTTGGTTTGCACCTGTTTTTGTTTTTGTAGCATGTGCATAAGCCTAAAGTCATGCATTTTTTTTGCCATAATATTCAATCTTTTACATGGGAGATTGAAGATCTTAAAGATCTATGATTGAAAATATCATTTTTTAGAATGGCTAAATGGTAAATAAGGCTCCAGCTTGAAGGTGTTACATGAACAAGGGTATTTTTCAAGGTGGCAATTTAAGGTGGTGCTTGCATTTTAGCTATGCATTTGTTTGAAGGCCTTATTAAGCATAAAATACTTCCCCTCTTAATCAATTTGTATGGACAAACAATTGAGAATGAAATGTTCTTCTTTAAAAATGTAAGATTTCCAAGGCATGTAATTAATTGAATCTTAGTTTTTTAAAGAGTTCAAATACACCATGAAATTTCTAGAAATGTTTTATGTGTTTTTTGTTTGAGCAATAGAGTGAAATTCAATGTGGAAGAGTTAATGACCTTTAAAGGATTTGTTGCAATGTGGATGGCATTTTATTCACAAGGAGTTGAATTTCAAATTGTGATGATTGTAAATCCTTTGAGAATGAAGGTCTTGATATGAAAATGGAAATATGTTGGTATTTTGGGGTTCCTCATTTTGTTTTGGGTTGGGAGGTAACACATCAAACCCTTGCCCACCTTGTCCAAATGAAGAGAATAATTATGGAAAAAAAATTAGGTTGTAGGTGACAAGCCCATCCATAGTCATATTCTTACCTACTTAGGATTCAGGTCAATTGTTTCTAGAGCTTTCACCTTTTACATTTAAGGAAACTCAATGCAAACAACAAAAACATGATTCACAAAGGAAAACATGCAACACTAATTGTGGTCTAACATTGTTTTATGTATTCATTTGAGTGGCAAAAAACATGAGTGTTCAAAAAGTTTGCAATTTTTCTTGGCTAGAAACATGTTTCCTTCCTTAGGGTGTATGTACTCTAAGGTGGTTCATTTCCGGAGAATGCTACACTCCTTAAAAGTCCATACAATAATGTTAAAATGGTAGTCTATTTTGATATCATTAATTTAGTGAGGAATTACATGGTAGTTAATGAACTAAAAAATCCATATGAAGAATAGACATTCTAAACAATTCTTAATGTACATGTTATATGGAATTATGAAAATATGGTTCATTTTAGGCCATTCAAAAGTCCATAACTTTTTTTTGGTTAAATTTTTTCTAGCAATGTTTTCACACATATGTTTTTCTTGTTTGAACATATCATATATTGAGTCCCTATAATATATCTCAAATAAAATTCATACACAAAAATGCATGTATATAGAAGCATAGATAACAAACCAATTCATATTTTTCAACTTCAAAAGTCCATTATTATATATTTGGTGTATATATATGTTGCATTTTTTTAAATAGATGTCTTTTTCTTCGGGTTCAAAATCTAAATCTAGCCACAAATTTAGAAGATTACTGTTTTTATGCCATGTAAATAACATGTAAATGCACGCCACTTTGCAAAAAATTAGATTATGACACAAAAAATGAGCCATGGGCTACCTTGTAACCACCCCTCAAATCATGGTATCAAGTTACACCATTGTAGGTCAACATAAGTCCCTTGTCCATTATGATCATTTCATGTCTCTTTCTACAACCCTTGTGGTAGCTATGGTGATTTGCATGAGCTCTGATCACTTTTTTTGGTGTTTCATTTCCATTCAAAGTTCACATCTATTTTGTTTTGTGAAAGTATTGTCAATTTTCAATCTTTGTTTTGTTGATGTTGTTGTTTTTGAAGTATTATTTCTCCTTTGATATGCAAATCTTCTTATAAGGAGATTTGTTTCAATGTTTGAAACTTTTTCCCATCTATTGTTCAACAATTTCAAAGAAATTCATCCAATCAAAGCACATGAACCCCCATATAAGAATGTGGCTTCTTATCAATGATGAGATGCAAGTGTAAGTAAGATTTCCATTTTTGTTTTGAAAGATAGATAGCTTGAAAGAAAATTAATCTAGGGAGATAAATACCATTTAGCATTAAATTGACATTTCACCTTGAATGTTGGGAATTTAATCAACAACATGATTCATAACTTGAACACCATAGAGTTGAAAAATGCATGCATTGATTACATCATCAACATTCTAAGGAATGCTTATCGATGATGATTTGGAAACTAATGATGATTCCATATTTTGCATGGAATATATATATATATATATATATATATATGGTCCTTTGTGCTTTGTCAAATTTATATATATAATATGATTCAAAAAACCATCACAAATGCAATCAGCATGCTTTTGCAAATAGAGAATTCAATAAATGTTGTTCTTTTTGTTGAAGTTGTGATCCACTTGGACTTTGATTGGCTTGTTATAGTGCCTAGTTATATTCCCTTTTAAAGATGATTTGAAAAAAAGTGTTTTGTCAAAGTTTTTTTTTGTAATATGAATCAAAGACCATCATAGGTGTTATTGACATGTTTTAGCATATTGCAAAGAAATCAAGAAATGTTGTTGTTTTTTTTGTTAAAGTTTTTTTTGATTTTTTTGGAATTGTTATAATTTCTTGTGGAAGTTTGTGACAATTTAAGGGGGTTTTGATTGCTTCATTATAATACCTACTAGAAATAATTTGAAAAAATGGGAATGATTTTTATTTTTACCATGGTAGGTTGGCTTTTTTTTCACCCTTGTGTTTGTCAAAATTCTTTTTAATAATAGGATTCAAGAGACCATCATAGGTGATGTTGACATGATTTTGTGGACAAAGGATTTTAAAAATGTTTTTATTTCTTTTTGGAGCTTCTTACAATTTCTTTGGAATTGGTACAAGGTCCACTCATGGTTGGGGTACCCCAAAAA
>Ga0209611_10014594_pt1 | contig 10455 bp, 12 predicted proteins | sample S1TSphgellanicum_3_FD_187693 | JGI IMG/M metagenome (GOLD analysis project Ga0209611, IMG submission 187693) | Host-associated microbial communities from peat moss isolated from Minnesota, USA - S1T2_Fc - Sphagnum magellanicum MG (SPAdes) (version 2) | ecosystem: Host-associated > Plants > Peat... | reverse complement strand
TTGAGGTTAACTTCCTTAAGGCTAACCCCTCAATCACAAACCATCAAGGAAGTTAGCCTCAAAATAAGATTTGTTTTCCTATGTAGCTTCATGCATGGGATAGTGTTTCCATTTAAACAAAAAAAAGGTTCAAGTTTTATTTCAGAATTGTTGGAATCTTGTGATTAAAATCTTTTTAGTTGGTTATAGTATTTCCCACATCAAGTGTTTTTAGTAACTCAAGCAATAAATGGTTAATGTCAAACACATATTTTTAAAGTAGTTTAACATGGAAAACATCATGGATTTCCATTTTTTTGGGAGATTCCGTTGATAGGCCATTTTGCCTATTTTTGTGAGTATGGCAAATGGGTAAAATCACAGTCAAAGGAGCCACTCAAATGAGTGAACACTTTTTTAAATTGTACTTTTGTATGTTTGAAAAATCACAAGGGAAGTGTAATAGTTTGGATTATCATAAATGTTTTTGGAACATTTTTCATTAATTGCAAAATTTACATGTTCAAAGCTTGACTTAAGTCAAAAAAAATTTTGCATGTTTGAAGCACTCAAACTTTGAAAATGTCATTTCCCTTTGAAAATTGGAGAAGATTTTAACAGTGATGATTCAGAAGGTAAAAGGATTTGAACTAATGAATTTTTTTTATCATTAATTTGAACGCATATGACTTAAAAGTGCTTTCAACCTTGAAATTTATGAAAAATTTGAAAATGTGGCTTTAACAAAAGTTGTTCATATATATATGATAGAGAGCATGAATGCATCACATACATGATATAAAATTAATTTGTAATCAAAATGTATTTATATCTCAAATGTAATGTTAAATGGGGTATTTGAAATACATAAGTTTAAGTTATAACCAATGCCAAAATGACTCGTGTCATCTGTAGTCTTTGAAAAACAACTTTTACCTTGGCACCTTTGATTCCTTTGACTATGATTTAACCCAAATGGGCCACAATATTGAAAGCACACTTTTGGGCATTTCCCAACCCTCAAGTTGTTTTTCAAGGGCTTGATTTTCAAAATATTTTGTCATTAACTTCAAATTCTTTAGGACTTTGATTTTTGTTAACATAAAACTTGTTTGTTGTTAGGCATTTTGCATACTTTTTTTTGACCAATTTCAAAATATATTGCATATTAACAATCATTTCATTTACACCTTTTATCTTGGAAATAAGGGTTGAAATAAAAAGAAGAATTAAATATTCCCACCCATACAAAACATTTAATGAACTTGTTTTAATATAAGAATGCCAACTCCCATTATATACAAATTCCAATTCCCAAGTTCATTATTGATGGCCAACATACATTTTTAACATATCTTCTAAGGTACAATTAGTCCTTTTTGTGCGTGCATCCATTTTTAGATGATAGGCACTACTCATTTTGAATTTAGTGCTAAACATTCTAAGTAGGGTAGTCTAGAATTAGCCCACAAATTTTCGATCTTGATCTCATACATTTCTTTGGGCAATCCATGTAACCAAACAATAAAATTGTAAAAATAATCTAACCACATCTATGGGCAACATCAAGTGGATTTGGCAACCAAGTATTGAACATGTTTTGTGAAACTATCTACAACCACAAAAATTTTATCATGTCCACATTGGTTCCTGGGTAATCTCATAATGAAATCCATACTTATGGATTCCCACTTACTATTGGAAATTATTAAAGGTTGTAATAACCTCGGGGTATTAACTTGTTCAACTTTGGATATTTGACACATGTAACATTTTTTGACATATTCATGTATATCCCTTTTCATGCCACTTGCCAAAAATAATTTTTCTTTACAACCATATATGTTTTATGAAACATTGGATGGCCTACAATGGGAATGTTGTGGCAATCATAAAGGATGTGGACACGAAAATATTCAAAATTATGGATACATACCTTTATGTCATAACACAACAACCCATTGTCTAAAGTTAAGCCACATATTTTTGGGTTTTTTTTAATGGTTTTTGCCATTTTTATGTAAGTTTTCATAAGGTTTTTTAAACCACTTGAATCTTGGACATAATATTTTTTTATGTCTTTTATCATGGCATTGTTTATCATGGAGATGGCATTGGTCAGAGGCAAATGAAACAAGGCACATATTTCATAGTCTTTTGTATAATTTTGTGCTAATGTTTGTATGATGATAAGATTTCGATCATCCTACGAAACATGCATGAAGGAATTGAGGTAGACATTTTTCGACAGACATCATAGCCCAAAAGGTGTTGGATGCTAAGTATTGGTGGCCAACTTTGCACAAGGATGCACAACAACATTGTTAATCCTATGACGCATGTTAGCAAATTGGAAATCTTTTACATACCCAATAGTGAAGTTGATCACCATGCTCCCAACTAAACCATTCATGAAATGGGGTTTGGACTTCATTGGTTTGATTAAGCCCATGAGTCGCTCACATGACAACAAATACATTTTGATTGTTATCAATCATGCAACTAAGTGGGTGGAGGCAAAGGCATTAAAGACCAATGCAGTTGCAATCACAACTCAATTCATTTATGAATTCATTCTGATTAGGTTTGGTTGCCCTTTCACTTTGGTTAGCGACCAAGGTATCCATTTTATCAATGAGGCCATCAAGGTCCTTACCATTCATTTTCTATTTCGACACATTAACTCTACAATGTACTATCCTCAAGGAAATGGTCAGGTAGAATCTGCCAATAAGGTTATTGGGTTGCTATTGATTAAGCTAGTCAACAAAAATTGCACGAATTGGGATGAACATCTCCACTTGCTATTATATTTGCCTACATGTAGCTCTCAAGGTAGGCACAGATCATACTCCTTTTCAGTTGGTGTGTAGATTGCATGCTCTGATGCTTATTGAATACTTGTTACCTATGACCAATTTTACAATGTCTAAAGATTTCGCCATGACATGAATACTTAATACTCAATTGTTAGAGTTAGAAAAATTGGAGGAATCCTGAACATTTGCAACAGAAACCATAGGTAGGCGATAATGGAATCATGCACTCTAGGTGCAGAATCATTGTCGAACCAAGTCCTTCTCCTTTAGTGACTATGTGATTTGGTTTCCAAAAGCACACAAGGAACACATAGACAAGGTCAAACGATGTTGGTTTGGACCATATAGGATTCAATATTGTTTATTTAATAATATAATATTTTTGGTGACAATAAACAAGTTTGATCTCCCAACTCCATCGTAATCAACATCAACAAACTAAAGCCCTACCGATTCCAAGACTCAATTATTTCCAAAGGAATAGAATCAATGGTTGAAAGGGGGAGGGATACAACCATTACCCAAATAGGGTTCAACACTACAATCTTAAAAAATAGAATAAACACATAATTTTCATTTTTGGTGGATGGAACCGAAATCCAAGATTCAGTCATTGAAACCAAAAACAAAAATTCGGTAATTGAAACCGAAAGTGAAGACCTACTAGCTCAAATTGAAAACTTGGAAGGCGTAACTAAAATCAAAAACTTGGAAAGCGTAATGGGAATCAAAAACTTCGAAGGCGTAATTGGAATTGAAAACTATACTACAGGGTTTAGATTTGAATATTTGTTGTCAACCATAATTCAAGATTCGAAACAAACAAGATCCAAAGTTATTTCCTCTCTCCTTTTTGGAACACGGGAGGAATTGCAACCAAAACCTTCTAAGGTCTACAAAGGCCCCCCTCTCTATCTGTTCATCAGGATTTTCTTATACAAACGAAATTCTTGACTTAGCCAAAATTGTGAAATTAATGAATATTGGTCAAATTTTGTATCCAAAATATCCAACAATTGATTCCTTCATAGTAGAATCAATCATTAATGTGGTGGATGGGACATCGATGGATGAAAGTAGAACTCATTTTCTCACATCCATCAACATTTTTTACCTTTTTGTTGAAATGATATCCAACGAAAAAAAACGTGAAAAGGGCACTAGTGAACCAATGCCACATTTCAATAGTAACGCATTTTCAGAATCCAACAAAAAAAAACACAGAAAGGCATTAGTGAATCGATGTTGCGTTTTTGAAATCCAACGAAAAAACACAAAAGCATCACCCGAATCGATATCCAAGAACTAATACCATGTTTCGCAAACAATGCAGCTATTTTAAAAAACAACTTTATTGGCCCACTGAATATAAATGTGGGACCTTTTCCCATTTCACCCTTTGCATTTTATTTTTTGTCATTCTGCCCGAGTAGCTCGTAAAGTGCAAAAAATCAATAAATTGACCAGAGATTTAGTTTTCGGCAAGATGAAAGGAGTGAACAAGGAAGAGGCAAAAAGGCTTTCACAATTAGATAAAGATAGGCAAAAAATTGTTGTAGAGCAAAACAAGGAAGAAGAGGGAATCAAAATGGAGACTAAATTAGAAAATGGGAGGAAAAGAAAGATTTTTTCCAATGGGTTAAGCTAATGTTTAGTTAAATGGATAAATTTCAATGCTAGGTAACTAGCATGGATGTATCATGGGCAAAATCAATAGGGCTTTCCAATTTGACAACCCTTAAGTTGACACCCATTAGGCATCCAATCATTAAGAAAATTTTATAGTTGATAGTTCGGTTAAATGTAAACGCCATAGAATTCGAAATGCAAGGGGTTCTAATAATTATTATCAAAAACCATGTTGCAAAGATGTTATGTTTACCAAAAATTAGAATCACAAAGCTAATAGCAATGCGTTCAAGAGAAGCAGTGAATCTATGCCTACAGACGACACCCTTGAGTGCATTTGTGCAAAAAAAAGGGTGGAGAGTTTTCCAGCTCAAGGGAAAGTATGTAGCCAAACTTTTTGCACTCATTCAAGCAATCTAGTTTAAGGGGATTCCGGGGATGTATGTTAGCAAAAAACTTATGCTTCTAGTGGCCCTAGTTGAACTCCAAAAATTGGTTAATTGGGCTTAGATGGTATTTAACAATTTGCATTCCCAGTTGAGGGATCTGTCCATTATAGTCAAACCAATAAAGGAAAATTCGAGCAAGGAAATAAAATTTGGTGGAGCGCAACTGCTAAACATCATCCTTCAACATTGGTTTCCAATCAACCCGAATTTCCAACTATCAAAATCCGAAGACGAAGATGAGGACAAAAATAGCTCTTCAATAAAACCAAATCTTGACCTAAAGTGCAAAGGGCTAATACCATTCCTTCATGGTGAATTGATTGATCTCAACAACCCACCTCAAATGCAGTAGGAAGTTGGTTAATTCAACCAATAACCATTTTTTGATTTCGTATTGAAAAAAGATATACTATTAGTAATGGGCAATTTGTATGTGGGATGCTTGTGATAATGATTGCTAGCCCCATCACCCAAGAAATGAACACCCAGTGAGCGATCCCAATCATGGGAACCAAGTTTGAAACGACAAGACAGGACGAGGAGTTCAAGTCTAGATGTTCCACAAGAATCATCATATATGAAGCTTGCCCTCACGTTTTCCAATACATTCCCTTTCAAACCTAGTCCTTATCCTAGACATTGCATAATAGGTTGCAAGGGGAGTGTATCTTGGTCAATGGCATATTGGAAATGGACACTCCACCAAATTTCAATTTCGATGGGACCTAAGCAAGGTCTTCCCCTAGGGATACAAAGTACTCCTCTTTCACACCCCCAATTTGATTGGGATTAGATTACAACTAGAATCTCTTCCATGGCAGTCCTCTCTGCAAGATTTGGAGGACCATTTGTGTGTTTCCGATACATATGTGTAAAAGATAGGCACACTGTAGCACACTTTTGAGGTAACCACTATCGAAAGGAGGTTGCATTCGAAGAGGCTTGAATGCAAAAAACAATGAAATAACTTGGACCACCAATATCTTGCATCAAGAATATTTTTGGTAATGATGTTTGTTGCAAAATTACCTCCACCAAATCCTTCATGAAGTTCATGTAGTATCTTGTATGCTTCATATCTGGTTACACAACGTCTAAATCTATTATTTCGACCCATGTGGTACATTATACCTTTATGTAAAGTAAAAGGTTCCACTATTCTTACCAACCATTGTTTATGAATATTGGTCAAAATCTTAGGCATCTATCTCGTCTACAAATAATTCTTAACCTCTTCCAACCATACTAGATTTAACATGAACAATGTTGCATCTATGGTTTAATTAGATACCCATGTTGGTTCTATAGTATTTAGAAATTTAGACAATGCATTAGTGACTACATGTGTTTAGTTAAATTATAGTAAACTAATATTCTAAAAACATTAATAACCATTTGGCAATACATCCTAAGATCTATGGTTTGTTTATTAGATAAACTAAAACCATATGGTCAACATAAAAAACAAATTTGTTACATAGAAGGTAATGTCTAAACTTATGTAATGCAAATACCATTGTTAATGTTTCACATTTTGTGTTACTATAGTTCTTATTAGTAGTATTTATTAATCTAAAGGCATAAATAGCAAGTTTATCATGTTTTCCGGTTAGATTTTATGTTAACATAACATCTTCAACTAGTAAAGATGAATATGTATGCACATGAAACTTTACATCCTAATTAGAAGATATTAGAATAGGTGTTTTTACATACTTTTGCTAAATTAGCTCGCAAATTGCCCGACACTTTAAAGTCCACAAAAAATGTTTTGTCTTCTTCGTAAGTTTGGTAATTGGGGCCATTATGAATGCAATTTTTTTCATGAAGCGTCCATAGAATTGAACCATTTCGTTGAACACATGAATCTAATATGGATTCATAGGTACATGCATTTAAACTATGGTTTAGATTTTTTTAGGATCTAGTAGTTTACCTTCTTTGGAAATAATAAACCCTAGTATCATCCCTAAAAATACCATAAAGGTACACTTATAGGTTTGGACTAATCCTAAACACCTTGCACTTTTGAAAGCATAGTTTGAATTTTTGTTAATGAGTGATCATATCATTATAGACAATGAAATTATCTAGAAATATTTTCATGAATTTGTCTAGATAATCTCTAAGGCTTTGTTGACTACCCTCTAATAAATAAGAGGTCAATTCTTTACTCCAAAAGGCATTACTACACAAGTAAAAACTCCCCAATTTGTTACAAAGGTTGTATTGTATATGTCCTCTTGTGTTATAGATATCTGGTGGTATCCATAATATCCATTTAAAAAGGAATAAACATCATGCCTTGCAACTATATTCAAAACTTCATTTGTGAAAGGTAAAAGGTATATATGGATCTTTTTTGGTAGTTGCATTCAGTTTTATGAAATCTACACAGATTTTGAGTTTTCCATTCTTCTTGGGTATTACCACAATTAGTGATAACCAAGTGGCTTCTTCTAAAGCTATATAAATCATGCTATTAAAAGTTTGTCTATATCCTATTTAACAACTACATCATAGTTTGGATTCATTTTATATTTGGTTTGATGTGCTGGTGGAATTGATGTATCCAACTCAATATGACATTGTGCCAATTCTAGAGGTATACCTTTAGGTCCTTGTAAGTCCATGCAAACACATTATACATTTAGAGCACAAAATAGGGGGCAATTCATGAGATATTACATGCTATTAATTTTGAAATTTATATATTATTTGGATACATCATTTAAGTCCTATGAAGTTTGCATTTTTGGTATTTTAAAAAGGTTATTGTCAACAAGTAAATCAGGTTTTAATTAGTGGTGGCAAGTTATTTAATTTGAAGTGTCAAATGTGAAGGGTTGAATTTGAGGTCCAAGATTGACGTCCTTTTGGTGGAATCAAGTTACCAACACAAGAATTGGACCTTAGAACTAGCTGAAGGCTAGTACCATAACTTCAAAAGAATTTTTTAAAATGTAGGTTCAGATTTGTTCGGTCAATGGGCTAAACTTTTTTGAAGAAATACTAACTAGGTTGAACCTTCTAGGTATTTCATGTGTCTTAATTACTAGTAGATGTACCTATGCATACCCTTCTATTAATTTGTTGTAAAACTGCATACCTATATAGTATACAATTTTGGGGAGTGTGTATTATGTACATGGAATTGGATTTGTTTTTCAAACTAGGCAAGAAGGTTTTTGAGTTTGAAAAAATGTGCCAAAATTGAAATTTCAAGTTTTAGAAATAAGAAATAGCCCAAGCGAAAACTTGCACTTGAACCTAAGGGGAAAAAACATACAGAAATATCGAAACTGAGATTGGAGGTTCTTCAAATATGGAAGAACTGATCAACATTAGCTCCATTCGCTGTTCCTAACAAAAACTATTGAGCGTGAAGGCTATAGAAACCCCGTTCGCATGTCGTATATATGCAACTACTTCGAATCGACATCAACTTGACTGTCGCGCGAATAATTCCAGTTTACGTATATTTGGTGGGGGCCGCGCGAACGCGAGCCCCCGCTGCCACAAATTACGACGTGCATGCCCCCCGTAGGAAGATGCTAGTGTCACCTGCTCCGCAGTGCAATGGAGCAGGGTCCCCTAGGCCATCGGCCATCCTGACCACCGATCGACCCCGCCCAGGTAAGTATGGTTCTCGTCTCCCCTCGCCCTGTTTATACCCTTCCCTTCCGCCTCCCGCGCCAAACCTTATGGGACATCCCCCAACCCCTTCTTGCCCTTCCTCGCTGCTCTCTCTTTTCTTGCCACCTATCAACAGCACGTAGCGCGCTCCTCCTGCGCGGCACAACCGAGAGGAATCGATCCTCCCAGGTGCGACGGATCGAAGGGACTTGCTCGTGCTCCCGCGCCTGGCTTCGAGGCAATGTCCTTCCCCTGCAATTGCCTTTTCCGTCCGGTTTCTGATTCCAGCTCTCCTTCGAGCTGTGGGAGCTCCAATGTCTCTTTCAGGATCACCTCGCCTCCCTCGCGAAAGTTGCTTCCGATGGAGGTGAGATTAATCGATCTCCGCAAAGCTGTATTCATCTTAATTGTCGTGTAATGTGCACCCTGCCGGAGGCTCCGCACCGTCTTGTGGACTCCTCAGGTCTGCGGCAGGCCACTTGTGGCCGCGGATGGTCAACCGCCTCGACGACTCTCTCCGGCACCAGACCCTCAGTCCTATGCCGAGTCCTTACTCCTTACCCGAAGTCTTTTTTCTCGTGCTGCAAAACACTAAAAGTCAAGCTTGTGCATTCTTTCTAATGTGCCCGAGGAGTGGAAAAGTGCCTCCTGAATCAGGAACTATGCCTGCCAAAACCCGGCTTCTCCGAATTGTAGCAACCCTCAATTGAAAATACTTGCAACTTCACATCTCCCGCAACTGGTAAAAGGGACCTCTGCAGGGTCCAGAAGTTGGCCGTGGCGGAAGGCAAGGAAATCCAGCAGCATTGGATGGTGTTGTTGGATGCAACGAAGGTGCTCCAGTGGTGAAGTTGCCAGCTGCCATGCGCTTTCCTGCAGCTTCCACACATACCCACAGGCGCAGAGGAAATCTTCTCACGTAGCTACAATGTTTTGTCACCAGCCAGTCGTGTTTTGATTTCTGTTGCACTGGTTCTAATGCGTCTACCTACTGCTCAGCTCTGTGGATCGAGCCAGCTCTTGTGATATGAACAAATGTCCACAATGCAACACCCACAACAATGGACTGTCTCTCACTAACGTCTTTTTTTTAAGGGGATCAATTACATCGATTGTGATGGGATCATGTGATGGGAGTGTTAGAATAGGGACGCCGAACAGGAGCATTCTTGTGGCGTTTTCATGAATGGGATTTTTGCCTCGCTGTCTGTTGATGTTGGTTCGGCATTTCAGGACACAAAAAATCCACACCAAACTGCATGCCAATACTCATTCAGAAGCTTCAGTAAGAGTTCCAAGAAGGTTCTGTCTGGTTTCTGATTCAAGGTCTCCTTCGAGCTGTGGGACCTCCAATGTCTCTTTCAGAATCTGCTCGCCTCCCTTGCAAAAGTTGCTTCCGATGAAGGTGAGATTAATCCATCTCTGCAAAGCTGTATTTATCTTAATTGTCGTGTAATGTGCACCCTGCCGGAGACTCTCTCTGGCACCAAACCCTAATGACTATATGGAGTCCCTGCAGATGTCCCTTTGAGATGGTGGGTGGTCAAAATACCCTTTATCCAAACACGGATCCAAAGAGCTTGCAGAGAAAGAGGCTTCCATTTGGAGATCTGATGTACCTTATAGTAGGTATATGCACTTCCGACCTTCAGTTTAGCTGCTTTCCTGAATTTGTTTTGTGAAGCCGGGCTGTGAATGAACTCTAAGCATTTTGGTTGGATCCACATCACCTTTCCTCTTTGTCCCCTGTACATGTCAGGGTATGCAAGACCTCTAAGACTTCAAAGCTGCTTGCCGTGTCAATTTACTCCAGAACTTTTTCAGGGTTTCAGCAGAAAGGACAAATGTAGAATAGTGAAGCAAGAAATGAACTGCTGATGATGCAGGACAAATGCTGATGCACATTGCCTGCAATACTCATGTGAGCTTGAAATTGAATGATG
>Ga0209611_10014593_pt1 | contig 10456 bp, 10 predicted proteins | sample S1TSphgellanicum_3_FD_187693 | JGI IMG/M metagenome (GOLD analysis project Ga0209611, IMG submission 187693) | Host-associated microbial communities from peat moss isolated from Minnesota, USA - S1T2_Fc - Sphagnum magellanicum MG (SPAdes) (version 2) | ecosystem: Host-associated > Plants > Peat... | reverse complement strand
AAAAAAAAAAAAAAAAAAAAAAAAAAAAAGGCACCCAAAATGTACAAAGAAAAACTACAAAGCAACAAAAACACAATTTTGTTGACAAGCTAACTAAGTAAAGCTTTGAACAAACAAACAAAGAAGAAAAATAAAAAGAGTACATTAAAAACTATTTTGATACTAAACTTGAAGCTAGGGCTTGATGACGAGTAAAACTCACACAAGGCAAAAAGGCAGGGGGAAGGGGGGGGGACACATGCAAAGGGGCAAACACAAAGAGAAGGAGCTTGAAGGAACAAGAGGAAGCATGTGAAAACAAGAGCAAGCGCCAAGTACTCAAGTTGGAACAAGCACAAGAGTCAAAACCAAAAGGATCAAGAACAAATCTATACCTTTAATTTAGTTTTGGGACTAGTTTTGTGGATTTCTAGAACCTTCAATTCTAGTCATTTTCAAAAAGAATTTAGAGCTGATCTAGTTCAAAACAAGGTCCAATTTCATCTCTATTACACATAACTAAACCCAAAAATAAATAAAAATTGTGTAATATTAGTTTGTTCAACTAGTGCACATAATTCAAAATAATGATTATCTAATATTTAATTATGTACAATCAATCAAATGCTATAACTTGTCTTAAATATAAGCCCAAGTCTTCTTTAAATAAAATTATACTTAAAAATACCTAAAGAACTTCAACCTTATTAAAACAGGGCAACACCACCGGTTCACGTTTTAATTTAATTTTGAAAATAAGCTGATTCCTTGATTAGATTCTAATGGCAATTCCAAGAAAACTTGGAACCTCAGGTTTGAACCTTGGGTCTAGAGACACTGGGTCTAGAGTCTCTCTTCATGCTGGGTCCATAGTCTCTCCCTTTACAAGCAGAACCAACAAACAAAACACATTTGATCGAAAACAATAATCTCTTTTTCTTCTACAATGCAAACTGAAACTAGAGATGCTCACTACTCCTACTACTACCCATTGCGGTGAAATCCATAGCTACCAATGCATTTACAGCTGAGGAATGGCCTACTCCACCTGTAGGGATGAAAGTCGCTTCCAGAATTGGCAGCTCTGGTGGTGGTTGTTGTTCTTGCAAATCATATGTATGAGCTTTCCTTGAACAACTTGCCAAAATCTCTTTCATCGAGTTTTGAAGATCTGCCACAGCAATGAGTTGAGCTACGTAGTAGATCCGGAAAACCTGTACAATGGGAGAGAAGTGATAACACAAAAGTATGAGCTCTCTCTCCCATCTGTAGGTAAAACATAATCTTCAAAAATAAAACGCTCTTGATGTATGTCAGGATTACAAAACAAAAAATTTGTCAAGGGAATGCACCTAACACCAGATCAGAGCATGCAAGGGTCCCATAACTCACAATTTTGTGGAAAGTGGTTTGTTGGTTTAAGAAAAACCCAAGTAGAGAATATCACAATGGCCAAGAATTGTGAAAAGAAAAATTCATCTTTGGCTCTTGACTTGGAAAACAAAACAAACAAGATATGGGTTGTCACCCATGAATTTTCTTAAGGCATTCAAGTTCTTAGCAAAGTAGAAAATCTTTGTGTTTAGGCTAAACATACCGTAATCTCTGACCAGCTCAAGTGAGCTTGCTCCAAGACCTGACCCACAGCTTCCATGCATTGCTCAAGTGCCATCTTGAATTCATTGGTATCAAGTTGCATTTGATCATTCCTTTGCATCAGATGATGACTTAAACCAGATGCATGGTCATTAGATCCCACATTGATGAAAGCAAAAGCCCTACAAAAATGTGTTGGCAAAATGAGGCCCTCACAAAGCGTGGTTAAACTCTTTCTTCCTTGCTGCTTTTCACCATCATCATCACCCAAATATGCCTCCTCCTGCTTTCCTGAACTTATTTGAACACATTGCCATGCCCGACCTGATGCAGTCTCCTCAAGTCTTGTGGACATATCATCAATACTATCCCTGTCGATGAAGCATGCAGAAGAACTTGAAACAAAGGCAGATGGCTCTATTTCCACTTGTGCCCTGAACATAAGTCATCCAACAGAAACAATGGTATGAACTCCCATATACCCTTCTGGCAAATACATGACATTGAAGATAAGGTTGGATCCACTAGAGAAATAGCAATCTGATTTGTCTCTTAGTCTGCCTGTTCCATGTTTCTACACATTTGAGCAATACAGAGATCAGTCACCTCACATGCATCATTTAATAGAAGGAAAATCTTACCCTTTGGGCAAAGCTGGCACAAGGACATAGAGAACCAAAGGGGGGTGGCCAATTGTAGAAATCTTCTCTACATCCGTTGGACTAGAGTCAGAGTCTCCACATCTCTTATTTCTCAAAAGAAAGCTTTGTAATATGTCCTCTGTTTGCTGCTGCCCATCTGCACCGATGTTTTCAGAGCAGTAAACTGTGAATGTGATAGCACAAGTGCACAAGCTGATTTCAAATTCTTGAGCCACTGCCTCACAATTGAGGACAGCCTGCTCCATTTCTGCAGCCACTCCTCCTGCCACCAGTATCATTGTGGGTGGGTCTAGCCCTAACTGGCCTGCCATGTGCAGTACCTGACCTTGCAGTGTCGCCTAGCCAGAGAACCCATCATCCATTCAGAAATTAACACAAGTGTCTTGGTCACACATGACTTACAATTAGAAAAAAGAAACAAAAATACACACATGCATACATGAAGCTCTAAATTGGTGCAAGGCTTGATCCATGTCATTTATATGATTGTGTGCAGTTATGTTTGTATCATTGATTACTTCAAGAGGTCAAAAGCGGTATGTTGTTACCAGAGAAAAATCCGAAGAAGACATTACCTGGCTGTACGGGCCTATGCAGCTGGGTGCCCACAATGATATACTCTGCACATGGAGCACTTTCTTACTCAAATCTGGAGCTACCGTGACTTCCACCATTGCTTTTCCCATACCGCCCTTTTGTAGATAGAGCTGCATGCAGCATCGTGACGGCACCCCTCTCTCACACTTCAGCTCTGTGATGTGCTGCACATACACTTCATTGGCTCTCCCAAAGTGCCCCATGTCCTCCAGAAACAAACGCACATAGACAACATAGGCCCATGTACGCCCATTCCTTTGCAGCTCTGCTTCCAATGATGCCAAAAGTACACCCAACTCGTACCCAGCATCTGGGAAGGTGCATAAGCATCAGTAGAAGGAGGACATGAAACGTATAACTCTAAAGGTACATGAACAGACCCAAGTCTTCCCTGACTTTTCCAAGCCTTTTCTTCCTCTGAAAACCCACCTAGAAGTGGGTCAAATCACAGTGGTCTAGAGTTTTGCAACAGAAGCAACACTCACCAAGATCCTGACTGTCATCACCTTGCCTCCAACAGCTGAAGGTGAAGACCCCATGTCTCTGAGCAACAGTGGTAATGTGCAACTTGAAAGATGCACTATCAATCCCCACCAGCATCAGTCCTGAGTTGTCCACTGTCACAGACAGATTCTCTTCCCCGACCGTGTCATTGGTTACTGAAACTACCAATGAATCCAGGCTTGGAGGAGGAGTCAATGAAAATTTCTCCTCCAAATGAAACTTCGTTGGATGAAGCACACCAACTGGCGCAAATTGGTCTGGAGAATGGAGAGTCACTTGGAACTCATCCAGGCATATTCGAGCATGCTGGGCCAAAGCAATCTAGCTGTGAGGATGTAGCAAAAATTCTCTCTTGGGGACACTTTTTCCACCAGCCTTGTTTAATCTGTTCACAGTATTACCACCCTCTTGGTGTTTGTCCAAGGATAGGACATGGATCCACCATACATTGCAATGGGTTCTCTCAGTAATGGTGGACAGAAAGAACCTCCATTGCAATTTGAAGACTGCTCTACTGCAAGAAGCAGAGGGAAATGGATAAACCCTAAACCCCATCCTGCCTCTTGCAAGTAAAACCCTAACTGTAACTCCATCACCGGAATTACTCACAAAGTTCCATGAGTAGACAGAAAGCTTATAAATGGGGGATATGACATGATCTCTCACCTTGAAAAGAGGTGAGTCCAGAGTGAGACTCTCATATTCTCCACCCTCACCACAGATGTTGCTCCCATACAACCTACCACCAACCACCCCCATAGCCCAACAGCACAAAACACCTTTTTACCTCTTGCAGACAACAAAAGTTGGGCAGCCACAATCCAGTTGAGGCATTTTGTCTTCACAAAGGAATAGAGAAAAAGACGTTCTAATCATGCATGGATATAACAGCTTCCAGTAATGTGCAGAGAGGACATGAAAAAGGAAATGGAAAATGTAGAATTCATGGCATCTTGATATACCTTGCAAGAAGACTGAAATGTGGCTGCAGGGTGGCCAGGTCCTGGCCAAGGTGCTTGTGTGGGTTCAGACCCATTGCAGCCACCTGCCCAAGACAACAATATTGTGTTGTTAGCTTGACCACAATGTTGGTCTTTACCCCCTCCTCACACAGCAGTAAGATCAACGTCAAGCTGCAAAAGCAAAAAAGATTCCAGGCTCTTGCAACTGTGGCTAAACTTGAACAACAAAATCCCCCAGTCCATATAACAAGTTTCTTTTTGTCTTCTTCAATGAGAGAGATGAATGGGAAAAAAACATCCAACAATCTAGAATGGTACTCTCTCTCACCTTGACTAAGACTGCGTGAATTCCGCTGTCAATCTTCACAACAAGTAAACAATATGTCAGAGCAAATTCAGTTGGGACATTCAGAAGGATGCAAGCCAAGATTGCAAGCCTTGAATATATACACTTGTGAAGAGGAGAGAGTGTAGCAGACCCACCACCACTCCTGCTGCCACAAAATTTGGTTCATTGGAAGAAAAGGTTCAGATGAAGAAAAGAAAAGAAAAGAAAAAAAAGGTTTTAGAGTTGATAACCATCTGCTGCAGCAGATGCGCTTGATCCTGCTTCCAAAGATATGCTAGTGAGACCAGACCTAGCCTGGAGCACACATTCTCCACTCGCAGGCGCTGGTAATTGGATGCAATAGCTCCTGAACATACTGCTCTTACATCTGGATACTTCTCCTGTACTGCTCTTAGCAGCCTTTCCAGGTCCTCCACTTCATCCCCCTCTGTCTTCCTGTATCTCAGCTCCTGTGTCCTGCACAAAAATGTACAATGATGACACCTCCTTCTCTTGACAACTAATGACAGCAGAAGGCGGCAGCAGCAGCAGCTCAATCTATGCTTTACTTACACTGCTTCCAAATGCTAAAAATCAAAGCTTTGAATTCCATTTTACGTAGATGGGAGACGAACACATGCATTTTCTTCCTGAGGAATTCACAACCATCAGAAATGCTGGGGCCAAATAGGAAAAAAGAAAAAAGAACCTGGCTGCGCCCTGGATGCGCCTACGAAACAAAGGCAGCCCCATGCATTGTGCAATTGCACCCACCATTTGATGCCCCACCTGCAGGGGTACAGCATTCATAATCAAGAGATCTTCCACATTCAAGAATTGAATCAAGCTCATACAGGATTGATCTTGTAAGGCAAACTAGCTGACTGCACAATTTAGGATCTTTCAGTGCGCAGACAGAATTGCATGAACTTTGCAGAAGCTCTGTTCACAGCTATGCAGATTTGAGCAGTAAAGACTGGAAACCCTAAAAACTACAAGACGAAAGAAAAGGGTGTGGAGTAGGTGGAGGAGGTGAGGAACAACATACAGTCTGGAACATGAAGCTGTCAAGCTCATCAACTGTATCCTCTAGAGGCAACAAGTTGGCAAGGGCAATGACCTGCATTTTTTTTGGTCCAAAGCAAAGTTTATCATATTGTGATCAGTATATTCTCACACACATCTGGAAAACTGAAACATGATTGGCATTTTGGTTGCCTGAAGCAAGCTTTTGGTTTGCACTCACCTGGTGACCAAAGTCCACACATCGCTGCATGGCATAGCAGCTATCCTTGCCCCCACTCACAAGTGCCACCACCTTCATCCCTCTTTACCTCTTTTTTCCTGTCGCAGCAGCAGCAGCTCTTCTCTCCCTTTGCTTCTTATATCAGTGAGCAAGTTGTATTCTCAATCCTTCAAAGTTCAACAGACCCACTCAGATTCCGCAGCAATTGCACCGCAATCCTTTCTGAACAAAAGCACTCAAGAATCCTTCTGAATGCTTACTTCGGCAGCACCATCTCAAACAAGTAGCCAGAATCGACAGAATTTCACAAAACCCATCTCCCAGAAGAAGCACTACACAACAACAAGATCATCAACGACCACAGCAGCAGCAGCAACAGCAAACAGTCACAGAGTTTATGCAGAAAACAAAAAACCCTAATTGAGGAAAAGGAGAAAGAAAGAGAGGACTTTCAGCACACCCATTTGTGCTGTTCTTGGATTCTTGGTTAGGACTACTAGGAGATGTGGTTTTTGCCTGGCAGGAAGGATTTACAGAAGAGTCTGGCTGTGGTTCTCGCCAGAATGATATTCTTTGAGGGGAGAACAGAAACATGAGCATTGGGTGGGGGTGCAAGTTGATCTGCCAGGATTTCTTCCCACCGATACAGCTCTGGTTGCATTTGTGGTTCTTTTCTGACTCTCCCAAGTTTTTTGTAGGTCCTGATCATGATCCTGCAGTTGCAATGAATGAAACCTTAAAAGCTCCGGATCTCTTGGCTCCTCAACCCTAAACCCCTAATGCAAGTCCTTTGTGATTTAGTTTCATCTTCTGCAGTTCATACAGTCTGTGGTGATTCTCTGGTGAATCTCTCCCTCGCTCTCTTTGGTTGCAGTAGAAGATGTTGATTTTGCTCATTATGGGAACAGAGTAACTAAGTAGCAATTGGGATTGAAATCAGACGAAGTAATGGACTCAAGAACAGCCACTAATATTCCCATTTTGTTGAAGGTATGGCAGAGAAGCAATTCCCTGCAGAAGGGAGTGTTGTAGGCTTTGGATTCTTCATGGATGTGGGAATGGACATGATCTGCTGCACACTAGCCAAAGCAAAACATTGAAGAAGAGCTTGAAAGGTGAGGGCTCCTCCTCCTCTTCCTCCTCATATGGTATTCTAGGTGGTTTTGGTAAGGCATTTGGATCCAGTAACAACAGATTTTTAAATTTATGGTTGTTTGGGGGGTGTGTCTACAGGAGTGAATCAGTGCTCTCTTCTCCTTCTGCTACCAAAATAATATTGTGGGAAGCAACATTTGGTTCGTGCAACAATCCACATGTTGAGTGGTCTTTACATAATTCAAACAAGCAACTTGCCAGAGTAAGTATGCACTGAACTTCTTCAGCATTGCTTGAGCAATTGCTGTTCTATGGGTTGTGGGTGGGGTAGAGGAACAAGACATCCAAATGGTACCAGCATTTAGAAGTGGAGGTGAAAATGAAAGTAGAGGTAGATTTGGTAGCACAAGTCGTTATATTTGAAAACCTTCACATGGTGTCATGCCATGCACTGCGATGCCTCCCAGATAAGATGGATTATCACTTTTCACAAAAACTCCCAATTGTGTTTCACATCACCTATGGCATGGCAAACATAAAATTGATGACCATGGATGGATGGCGAATTCTTGAACAGGTGTATAGCAAGGAGGCTTGCATTGCATTGGCATGAGTGGATTAGAGAATTTAAAAGCTGACTTCCATTGCACATGCTGGCTGGGTGATACAAGTAAACGCTCTCCATTTACCTGAGAATCATAGATAGTAGCATCAATCTGAATTCATTATGGCTGGCATTTTACTCTGTCATGTTGACATAATGAATAAAAAATCCAATGCTCTAATTTTCCACTAGCATCTTACAAACCCATCACATGCATTTGTGAAAATGGTTTGAGTGCATGCTGACACTTCCAAGGCTTTCCTTTGAAAATAACCATTTTTTGTCTGCCAGGTTTGAGTTGCACTTTTGTTTCCCCCTCCTAACCCACTGTAACTAGTTTTTTGTTGCATCTTGTTATGTGTAAGCAAGGAGTACTGAGCACACTACCTGGCAGATCTCTAGCCTTTATGTTCCTGGGAGATTGAACTTGAACACAACAGCTTCTCAAGCATGCTTGATTATCTATCTATTGGCTCATCAGTGTGCTCATTCTGAACCTTGGGCTTTTGCTAGTAATTCTCCCACCCCATGTGATTGAAACCTCCTTAGGATTGTTCCAAGAATGGGTCTGGAGTTTTGCTACTAGAATTTTATTTTTTTGGCAGTCAAAATCCTTGATGATCAAACTAAGTCAAGTCACCTTCTAAATCAGAAATTCCTCTTACTGCTACTACTGTAATGTGAATAACTTCACCCCTATCTTGTTGCAACGAGAAATGCTTCTAAGGACCCCAATTGGGTTCTCTTCTTGCAATGAAAAAGACTTCTAAGGACCCCAATTGGGTTCTCTCCTTGCAATGAAAAACACTTCTAAGGACACCAATTGGGTTCTCTTCTTGCAATGAAAAACACTTCTAAGGACACCAATTGGGTTCTCTTTTTGCAATGAAAGAGACTTCTAAGTTTGCAATCTAGACCACATTTACAAAGGAAAACATTTCCCTCATTTTTTAAAAAGAGAAAAAGAAATAAAACAAGGATGCATGCTAAACATTGATTTAATTTGTCAATTTTTCAACCTTTAGTTTACACCAATGTTTGGCTATAAATTCTTTTTTTTTACCACCCTAATTTGGCTTGTGTTATTTGGGTTGAAAAAATGAAAGTTGATAGGTTACAAGGAACGCAAGTAGACATCCACACAATTCCCATGAAATCAATTGTGTGTTTCTCTTTGTCTCTTTCCCTTTGCAATCTTGTTATTTCCATGTGTGCATGCAATTTTTCTTGCACACTCATGATTTTGTCGATGTTGCTTCTAATAATTTTCTACATCTTATGATGCATTTGTTCTTCAAGTTGCCAATAGCTAATTGATCAATCATCTTTCATTTGAAATTTTTTCAAAAAAATTAGTATTAATTTTGGCCTAGATTTTGTTGCATAGAATTCATTCACTTTTCATAGTTTTTTTTGTGAAAGACTTTTTTTTGTTTTTGTATATAAGAACTTTGACCATCTCAACGAAGGTGTTCATTGACAAACAAATAAAGTTTTGTTTTCATTGTGGTTCATTTTGTGTTTGGGTGAGCATTGGATCCCATAATCAAACCAAACAATTGGTGTGGGCTTTCGATATTAAAATGATCATTCAAAGGTTTTTAAAGATATGGCTCAAAATGACATACTTTATTTTGCAAGATTATAAAAAAATGAATGAAGATGTAATAATTGCAAAAAGAAGGTTATTGTAATAGCAAAGATGTCAAATCTTGTACCACAAATCTTTCAAATGTGTTCTAGATTATGCATTAAGGCATTTTCTAACTAAAGGTAAAAAACATTTTTTTGTCCTATCACTATTTTTCATGTTATTATGAATTCTTTCATTCATGTTCAAGATATATATTATGTGAAATCATTATTGTTTAATAATGTTTCTTGTCTACGGAGTTATGTGTTAAAAGTTCATCATCTTTACTTTTTATTTGGTCTCTTTCTTTTTCTTGGCCATATGTTATGTGGGAACCCAACTAGAGAATACACCCATACATATCACAACATTGATTTCTTCCCACCATCATTACATTCTCCAAGTCTTGAAGCTTGTTGATTAAAGGGTTTTTTAATTTACTATTTTGTCTTTTTCATGTTTTGACCATAAGCTTTTGTGAGTTTTGTGACATGGATGATGGAGTTATAAGAGAAAAATATCATGCATTGCTTCAATCTAAATAAAATGTTTTAATAGTTCACTTTCTCAGAATGGTGATTTTTTCAAAAACAATTTTTAAAAATTATTCTTGCTTTCCCAAGCATGATTTTTGAAGCAAAAGCTGACCATATAAACCATATGGAAATTGATGTTGTAGAAAACTTGCAAAGAAGGAAAATTAATTTTTCTATTACTTAGTGGTCATTTCATATTGTGTTGTAATTAACTTTTAAAAGCTTGTTGACATTGGGCAATGCTTGGCATGCAATTGATTTAGCTCTAAAGTAGTTTTTAAAAAACAATAATGTTGTTGAATAGGACCATACGAACTATATTTTTGGTGTTGAATGACATTTCATTGTTAAACAACTGGAGCAATACAACATATTTATTGAGGTGTCATTCCCTTTTTTATCTTCCATTTGATGATCATGTATATTTGGATTTTAGATTGGCATTAAAAAGTGTCATTGCATTTTATTGAATGTAATTTTGCATCAATAGGACATGGTGGTAGTGTTGGAAAAAGAATTTGGGCTAGGGGGATTACACATGGTGGTTGTAAGTTTGAAAAGGTTTGTAAAAACCTAGTTTTAATTTTCGACTATTTATTTTCTTTATATGCTCAATATTTTGAATAAAAAAAACCATTTTCAAAATATTTTTTGCCATTTGAGAACTTTTATGCATATGTAGGATGAGTATGATGGTTTGTCTATATCCAAAAC
>Ga0209611_10014592_pt1 | contig 10456 bp, 8 predicted proteins | sample S1TSphgellanicum_3_FD_187693 | JGI IMG/M metagenome (GOLD analysis project Ga0209611, IMG submission 187693) | Host-associated microbial communities from peat moss isolated from Minnesota, USA - S1T2_Fc - Sphagnum magellanicum MG (SPAdes) (version 2) | ecosystem: Host-associated > Plants > Peat... | reverse complement strand
CACCTCGCTGATCGCGGCCCTCCTGGACGCCGGCGGCCTCGACCCCACCGTGGTCAACGGCGGCATCATCAACGCCTATGGCACCAACGCCAAGGTGGGCGAGGGCGACTGGATGGTGGTGGAGGCCGACGAGAGCGACGGGTCGTTCCTGCGGCTGAAGTCCACCGTGGCCGTCGTCACCAATATCGATCCGGAGCATCTGGATCATTACGGCGACTTCGACGCGGTGAAGCGCGCCTTTTGCGAATTCGTAGAGAACATCCCCTTCTATGGCTTCGCCGCCGTCTGCCTCGACCATCCTGAGGTGCAGTCGCTGGTCTCGCGCATCCAGAACCGGCGGCTGATCACCTATGGGACCAACCCCCAGGCCGAGGTGCGCGCCGTCAATATCGAGATGGGCCCCGACGGGGGCTGTTTCGACGTCCACATCAGCCCCCGCGACGGCGGCGCCCTCGTCTACGAACAGCTCAAGTTGCCCATTACCGGGCGCCACAATGTGTTGAACTCCCTCGCCGCCCTGGCGGTGGCGCGGGAGCTGGGCGTCAGCGAGGCGGCGATCCGGGCCGGACTGGCGAGCTTCGGCGGGGTGAAGCGCCGCTTCACCACCACGGGCGTGGTCGGCGGCGTGCGGATCGTGGACGATTACGGTCACCACCCGGTGGAGATCACAGCCGTCCTGGCCGCCGCGCGGGAGCTTTTGAACGGCGCGGGCGGCAAGGTGATCGCCGTGGTCCAGCCCCACCGCTATTCGCGCCTGCGCGATCTGTTCGACGAGTTCTGCGCCTGTTTCAACGACGCCGACAGCGTCATCGTCGCCGACGTCTACGCGGCCGGCGAGGCGCCGCTGGAGGGGGTGAACCGCGACGCTCTGGTCGAGGGCCTGCGCCGCTTCGGCCACCGCCATGTGATCGGGCTGGATGGGCCGGCCGCCCTGCCCGCCCTGATCGCCGGCCAATCCGCCAGCGGCGACGTCGTCGTATTCTTAGGCGCGGGCGACATCACCACCTGGGCTTATGCGCTGCCGAGCCAACTCGAGGCCCTGGTTTGACGACGGAAGACGTGACGGACTGGCGCCGCCGCCTGCCGCCCGTGCGCGGCCGGCTCCAGCTTGACGCCCCGCTCGCGCCCTACACCTGGCTGCGCGTCGGCGGCCCGGCGGATGCGCTGTTTCTGCCGAGCGATAAGGCCGACCTCGCGGCCTTCCTGAAGGCGCTGGACCCCGCCGTTCCTGTCGTCGTGCTGGGCGTCGGCTCCAACACCCTGGTCCGCGACGGCGGCGTCGAGGGTGTGGTGATCCGCCTTGGCCGGGGGTTCGCCGACGTAACAGCTATGGACGGCGCACAGATACGGGCGGGCGCCGCCGCGCTCGACGCTCAGGTGGCGCGGGCGGCGGCCCAAGCCGGCGTCGCAGGCCTGGAGTTCTACACCGGCGTGCCCGGCGCCATCGGCGGCGCCTGTATGATGAACGCCGGCTGCTATGGCGCGGAGACCTGCGACGTCCTGGTCGAGGCCTACGCCCTCACCCGCCAGGGCGAGCCCGTCACCCTCTCCAATGCGGACATGGGCTTCAGCTACCGCAAAAGCGCGGCGGCGGCCGGGGGCGACCTGATCTTCACCGGCGCGCTCTTCGCCGGGCGGCCGGACGACCCCGTGGCGGTGACCCAACGCATGTCCGAGATCACCGCGCGGCGTGAAACCTCTCAGCCGATCCGCGAAAAGACCGGCGGCTCGACCTTCAAGAACCCACCCGGCCATAGCGCCTGGAAGCTGGTGGATGAGGCCGGCTGGCGCGGCAAGCCCTATGGCGGCGCGATGTTCTCGCCGTTACACGCCAACTTCCTGATCAACACCGGCGACGCGACCGCGGCCGATCTGGAAAGCCTGGGCGAGGCGGTGCGGGCCGACGTGCTCGAAAAGTTCGGCGTGACGCTGGAGTGGGAAGTGAAGCGGATTGGGCGACTCAATTCTTGAAACCCCTTCCCCCTCGATGGGGGAAGGGGCAGGGGATGGGAGTGTGATCGCTAACGATGGAAGAAGGAGCGCGAGAGGCGTCGTCCGTTTTTTGTCTTCACCGGCGGCGGGAGCACCCCCATCCCCTGCCCCTTCCCCCATAAAAGGGGGAAGGGGTCGAAAGCATTTAGAGCATGATGCGATTAGATGGAACCATCTAATCGTTGAATCATGCTCTATCTTCAAAAGCTTAGAGCGCGTTTCGTCCGAAAACCGGTTCCCACTTTTCGGAACGCGCTCTAATCCGTCAACCCGCGTTCAAAGGTCCCCACCCATGTCCCTGCCCCTCCAAGGCCGCCATGTCGCCGTTCTGCTCGGGGGCTTGAGCCCAGAGCGGGACGTCAGTCTGGTGTCGGGCGAGGCGTGCGCCCAGGCGCTGGAGCGATGCGGCGCCCGGGTCAGCCGGGTCGACGCCGGCCGGGACCTGGCCCAGCGTCTAACCGAACTGAAACCCGACGTCGCCTTCAACGCCCTGCACGGGGCCTGGGGCGAGGACGGCTGCGTCCAGGGCGTGCTGGAGACGCTGGGTCTACCCTACACTCATTCCGGCGTGCTGGCCTCGGCGCTCGCCATGGACAAGGCCAAGTCCAAGGCCGTGCTGGCGGCGGCGGGCGTGCGCGTGCCGGGCGGCGGCCTGTTCGACCGCCATGAGGCGGCGGCGGGCCATGTCATGGCCCCGCCCTATGTGGTCAAGCCTAACGCTCAGGGTTCATCGGTCGGCGTCTTCCTGGTGTTCGAGGGCGCCAACCGACCGCCGGAGGCGTTGGCGGCGGCGGACTGGACCTATGGCGAGCAGGTGATGATCGAACCGTATGTGGCGGGGCACGAGCTGGCCGTCGCCGTGATGGGTCCGCCCGGAGCGGAAAAAGCGCTGGCCGTCACCGACATCGTCGCAGCGACCGGATTTTATGATTACGAGGCGAAATATGGCGAGGGCGGCTCACGCCACGTCATCCCGGCCCCCATTTCCCCTACGATTACAGAGACTTGCCTGCGCATGGCGGAAGTCGCGCACCGCGCTTTAGGTTGCCGAGGTCTTACCCGATCGGACTTCCGTTATGACCCCATTAAGGAGGTTCTGGTTCTCTTGGAAGTCAACACCCAGCCCGGCATGACGCCCACCTCGCTCGCGCCGGAGCAGGCCGCCCACATTGGAATGGACTTCGATCGTCTCGTGCAGTGGATAGTAGAGGACGCTTCATGCCCGCGGTAATGCGGGGCGCGCCAAAGGGTAAGGCGCCGTCGTCGGCGCGCGCCGGCGCCTCCGCGCGCGGCCCCTCCCAGGGCGGCTCAAATTATGGCGGCTCAAAGTCGTCGGCGCCGCCCCAGAGGCGTCGCCCGCCCGTGCCTTCCAAGCTTACGGGTCCCGGCATCAAGCCTCAGACGGCGCTCAGCCTGGCGCTGGTCGTGCTGACGGCCGGCGTGGCCCTGATGCTGGCGACGGGCGGTCGCGCCCACGCCTTGGCGGAGCATGTCGAGAGCGCCTTCGCCGGCCGGCTTGCGGGCGTCGGCTTCCAGGTGAAGTCGGTCGAGCTGGAAGGCGCCTCGCGCTTCTCGATCCCCTACATCCTGCGCGCCGCCGGCGTGACCCAGGGTGAGCCGATGCTGGGCCTAGACCTGGAAGCTATCCGCCAACGGGTGGAGAAGGTCGGATGGGTCAAATCCGTCCGGGTTCTGCGCCTGATGCCCGACACCTTGATGATCGCGGTGGCCGAGCGGCCGCGACTGGCGGTCTGGCAGGTCGGGGGCAAGAGCTATGTGATCGATCCGACCGGTCAGATCATCCCCGAGGCCGACCCCGGCCTGTTCGTCGATCTGCCGCTGATCGTGGGCGACGGCGCCAATCTGACGGCCGCCGCCCTTCTGCCCGAGCTGGCCACGCGTCCGCGGCTGATGAGCCGGCTGGACGCCGTGGTGCGGGTCGATGAGCGACGCTGGGACCTGCGCTTGAAGGACGGCAGCCTGATCCAGCTTCCGGCCCAGAACGAAGACGCCGCCCTGATCCAGCTCGATCAGCTCGACCAGAAGAACCGTCTGCTCGATCTCGGCTTTCAGCGGGTCGATCTGCGCGACCCGGAAATGATCTCGGTCAGGCCCCGCGACGCCACGGCGCAAGAGGGGGCCATGCCCCAGACGGCGCCGCCGCCGCCCGCCCCGACCCCTGTCCCAACCTCCACCGGAGCGCCGCAGACCGCGGCCTCCATCCAGCCAACCCCGGCGGGGACGCAAAGCGTCTCGGCCCAAGCGCCCGGAGCGTGAACCTGATGTCGACCCTGAGGGACCGGCGCGAGGCCCGAGATGGCCTGAAAGCTCTGTCTGGCGGACGCTCGTCCCTGGTCGCGGCGGTCGATCTGGGGGCGTCGAAGGTCGGCTGCTTCATCATGAAGCCCGATGGGCCCAAGCGTGAGGATCGCACGGTCCATGTCGCCGGCGTCGCCCATGTGCGCTCCAACGGCGTGCGCGGCGGCCAGATCATCAATATGGACGAAGCCGCCGCCGCTATCGCCCAGGCGGTCGAGCGAGCCGAGAAGATGGCCGGGGTCAACGTCTCGGGCGTCGTCATCACCTGCGCGGGGGGGCAACTCGCGAGCCACAGGGTCAGCGCCTCGGTCCCGCTCGGCGCCCGCCCGATCACAGACCATGACCTGTTCCGCGCCCTGCAGCTGGGCGTCGGCCAGTCGCGCTTTCCCGGCCGCCACGCCATCCACCTGCTGCCGATCGCCTGGTCGATCGACGGCGCCAAGGGCGTCCGCGACCCCCGCAACATGTTCGGTCGCAATCTCAGCCTGGACCTGCTGGTGGTGACCATGAGCGAAACCGCCTTCCAGACGCTGGGACACTGTCTGGAGCTGGTGCATCTCCAGCTCGATAGCGTCGTCGCCGCGCCCTTCGCCTCGGCCCTCGCCGCCCTGGAGGACGACGAAATGGACTTGGGCTGCATCTGCATCGACATGGGCGGCGGTTCGACGTCTGTCGCCGTCTTCGGCGAGGGCTCGCTCCTGCACGTCGACAGCCTGACCGTGGGCGGCGGCCACGTCACCGCCGATATCGCGCGGGGGCTCTCCACCACCACCGCCGGCGCCGAGCGGATCAAGACCCTGCACGGCTCGGCCATCGCGTCGGCCAACGAAGACCGCGAGATGATCGAGGCCCCGCCCCGGGGCGACGACCCTGGCGCCGGCCCCGTGATCGCGCCGCGCAGCCTGCTGAAAGGCATCATTGCGCCCCGCGTCGAAGAGACGCTGGAGCTGGTGCGCGAGCGGCTGAAGGCCTCGGGCGCGCCGATTGAACGGGGCGCCAGCATTGTGCTGACCGGCGGCGCCAGCCAGCTTACGGGTGTTAGGGAAACCGCCGTGCGCGTGTTCGACCGGCCGGTGCGCCTAGGCCGGCCCCGGCGCGCGCCCCATCTGGCGGACGCGGCGTCCGGCCCGGCGTTCTGCGCGGCGGCGGGGGTTTTGCACCAAGCGGCCTTTGGCCCCCGCGAAGCCGTCTCCGCCAAGGTGCTGGCGGCGGGCGGTCGCGTAGCCCCACGCGAACCGATCGCGCCGGACGCCGGCGTCCTGGCGCGGGCGGCGGGGTGGCTGAGGGATAATCTTTAGAAACGGCGATAAGCGTCGTCGCGTCCGACCTCGGCGCTGAAGAATCTCTGAGCCAAGGGCCGCGAATCTCGCTAGCGTCTGCGTCTAGGGGTTGTTCTGCGCGCCGATATCGCCCAAATCCCTGAATTAAATCAATCTCCTAAAAAGTTAATTCGGGGGCTGGACGCGATCCCGACTCAGCGTAATCAGTTAACTACGGGTTAAGGATAAAGGCTTCTTATTCGTGTTGGAGGCTCGGTCGATCGGCCGTGGCTTCGGACCCGAAAAGGCCGGCAGTGCAGGATCAAATTCCATGGCTATTCATCTGTCGGCGCCTCGCGCCACCGAACTAAAGCCCCGGATCGTCGTGTTCGGCGTCGGGGGAGCTGGCGGCAACGCCGTCAACAATATGATAGAGGCTGGGCTTGAAGGCGTGGAGTTCGTGGTTGCGAACACCGACGCCCAGCAGCTGCAGTTCTCCAAGACCGATCGGCGCATCCAGCTCGGCGCCCAGGTCACCCAAGGTTTGGGCGCAGGCGCCCATCCCGAAGTCGGCATGAGCGCGGCGGAGGAGAGCTACGCCGAGATCAGCGAGCACCTCGAAGGCGCCCACATGGTGTTCATCACCGCCGGCATGGGCGGCGGCACCGGCACGGGCGCGGCGCCGATCATCGCCAAGGCGGCGCGGGAACGCGGCATCCTGACGGTCGGCGTGGTCACCAAGCCCTTCCACTTCGAGGGCCGCCACCGCATGCGCCTGTCCGACGCGGGCGTGGCCGAGCTGCAGCGCTATGTCGACACTTTGATCGTCATTCCAAACCAGAACCTGTTCCGTGTCGCCAATGAGCGCACCACCTTTGCGGAGGCCTTCGCCATGGCCGACCAGGTGCTGCATTCCGGCGTGCGCTCGATCACCGACCTGATGGTGATGCCGGGCCTGATCAACCTCGACTTCGCCGACGTCCGCTCGGTGATGACCGAAATGGGCAAGGCCATGATGGGCACCGGCGAAGCGGCCGGCGAAGATCGCGCCCTGATGGCCTCCCAGAACGCTATCGCCAATCCGTTGCTGGACGAGGTGTCTCTGAAGGGCGCCCGCGCCGTGCTGGTCAACGTCACCGGTGGTCTGGACATGACTCTGCTGGAGGTCGACGAGGCCGCCAACGCCATCTCCTCGGAGGTCGATCCCGACGCCAACATCATCTTCGGCGCCGCCTTCGATCCGGCGTTGGAAGGCCGTATGCGCGTCTCGGTCGTCGCGACCGGCATGGACGCCGTCGCCGCCGTGCAGCCCGAAACGATCGGCCGCTTCCAGACGGCGCGGCCCGCGCTACAACCCGCCGCCGCAGCAGCACCGCCTCCCGCTCAGGCGGCGCGCACGGCTCAGCCGTCTGCAGCCTCCAGCTCCCGATACGCTCGTACGGCGGAGCCGGCGGCGAAGTCTGCGCCGGCGGTCGAGGCGCCCAGCGACGCGACCGTGTGGCCGGAGCCGGCCCGCGCGCCTGAACCCGTGCGCACCGAAGCGCTCGCGGAAACCCGCGCGCCAGAGCCTCAGGCGCGGGTTGTCGCAGCCGAAGCCCCCCCCGTCATCCGCATCATCGACCCCTCCGTCGAGGATGATGGCGCCGACGCCTATGCCTCGGGATTGGGGCGGTCTGGGTACGACGCGCGCCGCGCCAGTCCTGCGCCGCTGAACAACGAGCCGCGTCAAAAGGGCGGCTGGCTCAGCCTGTTTGGCGGTTCGCGGCCCCGCGACGAGGCGCCGCTCGGCCAAACACGGGCGCCGGCGCCGGCTCGGTCCGCCGTCGGCGGCGGTTCGGCTCAGCCTGCGCCCCAGCAGATCGAGCCCCAGAACGCCGCGGATGATCTGGAAATTCCGTCGTTCCTGCGCCGACTGGCGAACTGAGGTCGTCAAAACCAGGTCCTCAATGACCTATTGGTTCAAGGCCCCGCGCCCCAGGAGTCCGCTCCTGGGGCGCGAAACATTGGGAAACAGGACGTGTCTTGTCCCATTGCAGGACGTTCCCTAAACGAAAAGCCTAGGTAGGGGCGATCGCAGACGAGGCTGATCGCCGAAAGGGACGCATTTGTGATTGGTTCGGACGTGCTGCAACATACCTTGGCCGGTTCGGCTGTTTGCGCCGGCGTCGGCGTTCATAGCGGTCAGCGCGTTCGAATGGCGATCCGCCCGGCCCCAGCCGGGTCCGGCGTGGTGTTTGTGCGCAGCGATATAACCGACCGCGACAATCGCATTCCCGTCTCCGCCGAAACGGTTGGCCGCACGCAGCTGAATACCGAAATCTTCAACGCCGCCGGCGTCACCGTCTCCACCATTGAGCACGTCATGGCGGCCTTCGCGGCGCTGGGGGTCGATAATGTGCTGGTGGACGTCGATGGCCCCGAAGTGCCGATCATGGACGGCTCGGCCCTGCCGTTCGTGCAGCTGCTGGACCGGGCGGGTCGCCGGCGCCAGGACGCGGCGCGCCGGTTCATCCAGATCCTTGAGCCGGTAGAGGTCATCGACGGCGACAAGCGCGCGGCGCTTTCGCCGGCCGACGCCTTTGAGGTCGATTTCGAGATCGCTTTCGAGTCGGCCGTGGTCGGACGCCAAAGGATCGATCTGACGGTCACAGAGCAAAGCTTCCGCGAAGAGCTCGCGTCGGCCCGCACCTTCGGCTTTCTGAAGGATGTGGAAGCTCTGCGCCGTGTCGGCCTGGCGCGCGGCGGCTCGTTCGACAATGTCATCGTGATCGATGGCGATGTGATCCTGAACGACGGCGGCCTTCGCATCGAGCGCGAGTTCGTGCGCCACAAGGCGATGGACGCCATCGGCGACCTCTATGTGCTGGGCGCCCCCCTGATCGGCCGCTTCGAAGCCCGCTACGCCGGCCACGCCCTGAACAACCTTCTGGTGCGTGAGCTGGTCGCGCGTCCCGACGCCTGGCGGCTTGTCTCCCGAAGCGACGATACGGGTCGCGTCCACACCCAGGTCGATCAGGACGCTGAGCTGGAAGCGGTCGGATAGCCGTTAGCGGTCTTGCTAAGACGGCGGCGCGATCCAGTCGTCGATCCGCAAAGATGCCTTAACATGGCCAAAGGCTTGGTCGCGCGTAACCAGGATGGCGTCAAACGCCGTAGCGTGAGCGGCGATCATCATGTCAAAGGGCGTAAGAGCGACACCTCTTTTCTCGCAGTCGGCTCGCAGCTCGGCATAGGCGCTGGCGGTGCGCCGATCCCAGTCGAGCACGTCCACACGCAGCAAAAACTGTCGAACCCTCTCGCTTGGGACCCGCTACACCAGCTCCAACGCCGGCTCAGGCACGTGCGCCGCCAGGCGGCCGCCGATGCGGATGGGCTCGACGCGGGTGGCCAAGCCCGTGCGGGGATCGGTCTCCACATAGACGCCGCAGACGGTGGCCGGGCCGCCTGCCGGCTGGTGGCGGGCGCCGGGGAGCCGGCTGGAGAAGCGGCGCACCGCCTCCTCCTTCTGCATGCCGATAACGCTGTCGTAGTCGCAGCAGGCGCCGGCGTCGGTCTGATACGCCGTCCCGCCGGGCAGGATCTGGGCGTCGGCGGTGGGCACATGGGTGTGGGTCCCTACCACCAGGCTGGCGCGGCCGTCGCAGAAATGGCCCATCGCCATCTTCTCCGACGTCGCCTCGCAGTGCATGTCCACAATCACGGCGTCGGCGGCGACGCCCAGGGGACAGGCCTCCAGCTCCTTGTCGATGGCGGAAAAGGGGTCGTCCAGCGCATCCATGTGCACGCGACCCAGCACATTGATCACCAGCACCCGCCGCCCGCCCGTCGCCTCAAACATCCAGGCGCCGCGGCCCGGTGCGTGGCTCAGGCGCGGATAGTTGATCGGCCGCAGCAGACGCGGCTCCCGCTCGATATAGGTCAGCGCTTCCCGCTGATCCCAGGAATGGTTGCCAAGCGTCAGGCAATCAGCCCCGGCGTCGAATAGATCCACGGCGGTCTTTTCGGTGACGCCGAACCCAGCGGCCGCGTTCTCCGCGTTCACGACGACGAAGTCGAGCTTCAGACGGCGGCGCAGGCCCGGCAGGTGCAAAGCCAGACCGTCGCGCCCCGCCCGCCCGATGATGTCGCCGAAAAAGGCCAACCGCATTCCAGTCCGTCTTTCCGCTCAGCCTCGCCCAAATATCTGCAAGCCCGACGGGGTCAGCACGCCATTCAGGGGCTGATCGTGGGGTTCACGCGCCAGGCGATCCACATCCTGACCGTCATAGGCCAGTCCAAGCGCAAACACCTGAGCCTTAGCGCGCAAAGACGCAAGCGTACGATCGTAGAAGCCGCCGCCTTGGCCGATGCGGCCGCCATAGGAATCGTAGCCGAGCAAGGGGGTGACGATCAAATCCGGCAGCACCGTTTCCGCATCTGGCCCAGGCGCTGGGATGCCGAGGGCGTCGGGGACAAGGGATGCGTCCTCGGCCGCCCGTCGAAAGATAAGGGGCGCATCTGGCGCGATCACGACCGGCAAAGCCAGTATGACCCCGCTGGCCGCCAATCGCCGACCCAGCGGGGCCGGATCCAGCTCCGACCCGATGGCGCGATAGAGGGCGGCGATACGAAGGGGCGCCAGTCTTGATGCGTCGAACCGATCCGCAGCCCGCTGCGCCGCCAGGGGGTCGGCGGCCTTCAGCGTGCGGCGCCGATCCCTGAGCAGCGGGCGCAGCTCGGACTTCGCGGCGGCGCTCATCAATGAGCGCCCAGCGAATAAATGTGGCGGCGCCGCGAAGAACCGTGAAGGCGCGTTAAATCCCCTCGGACCTGGCGTACCAGGTGGGCGCCGTGTGTCCGGATCCACGAACCCGGCCAGGGACAGCTCCCGATAGAGGTGATTAAGG
>Ga0209611_10014589_pt1 | contig 10457 bp, 15 predicted proteins | sample S1TSphgellanicum_3_FD_187693 | JGI IMG/M metagenome (GOLD analysis project Ga0209611, IMG submission 187693) | Host-associated microbial communities from peat moss isolated from Minnesota, USA - S1T2_Fc - Sphagnum magellanicum MG (SPAdes) (version 2) | ecosystem: Host-associated > Plants > Peat... | reverse complement strand
GCTGCAGATGTCCGAATTGCCAATGCGAGGCCATTTTCGATATCTACGTTTCAAGACCTTTCCAATGACACCAAGAACACCCCAATGCGAGGTGTTTTGCCCCTTGCTGTTGAGCCCTGAACATTCGGGAGTCCCGGAGGACTCCAAACCTCCAACTTTTCCAAGTGTTGGGCTTCACCCCCACACTTGGCCAAAGTGGGGTTGCGACATCTAAAGCAACTTGCAAACAAAATTTGAAATATTTCTCAGGTTCGGCTTGCACAATTAGAATCACACATATGGAAGGTGACGAGATCTTTGGCTCCTGCAAACAAAAGGTGAACCTAGGCCCCGGATCAAAAGGGGATTCACATAAGCATGACTATGTGAATTTCTCTCATCCTTGTGTAGGCCATACAATTGTTAGTTTCAAGTGTGAACATTGAAAAACTTGTTGCTAAATCAAATTGAGGAAGATGTTGAAGTCCTTGAGATTCCATGTGGAGATGGAGTTTGGCATATAGAGAAATGCCCCTTATGTTGCATGTTTAATGTTCCACTTTGCAAAAATCCACCAAGGATTTTTGTGCTACAAGGATAACTACCAAGCTAACCTCTATTGGTGTCCCTACCCCAACTTATTCAGGGTTGTGGTTTCAATTCCCTAGTGCACCTTTAAAGTTGCATAAGTTATAGTTTTGTGTAGATGACATGAATTGTTACATTATTGGTATGAAATGCAAGTATGCATTGGACATACCAGCTATGCTAGAAATTTGGCCTATTAAAGCTGAAACCAATTTCACCCAAGATGACATCAAGTTTCTTGAAGAAGTAGGATTTGTTTTGAATAGATGGTAATCAATTTTTCTTCGAGCCTATTCGGAGGCAAAAGTTCCATTCTTATAAATAGGCCAATGGATGAAATGTCGTGGCCAACATCATGTAATGGTAAGGTTGTTCTTCATACAGTGCCATTCAAAATGTCAAATTTACATTATAATTAGTGGGAGGTTGGTCGACTTCTTGAAGTGACTATAAACCCACCATTAGAGATTCCCCCTCCTAGATATGGACAAATCTATAAAAATTTGTCTGGTCAAAATCCAAATAAAAAGTAATATGAATTTATAATAAGGAACTTCCCAGCTTGCACTTGTTTAGATTTTGTAAAAATGATTTTCAGTTCAATAGGTCGATGAGAGAAATGGGTGCCTTGTAAACATATGTACTATGTTTTACATCATGTCATGTTTTACGGCTAGTTTGAAAGTTTCGTCCATTTTCCAATTTAGAGTTATGAGGAAGTTCGTTGCTTGTTGAATCGTGATGTAACTAGGAATATTATTCTGAATTATCAATTCTAGTGCTCGTCTTGATGCTATGTGTTTGCCTCCTAAGATTACAACTTGCAAAGGATGTTACCATTTTGGTTTTATAAACAATTTCATAATTGTTCATTCGGCATTTTGTTTGGCATGAATAATCAGACATTGTTAAATACAAATTAGTTATTAGACAAATTTAAATTTCACTAATAATTAAAAACATAATCTTGAAAGATTATGGGAAATACATTCTAAATTTCAATTGTGGACAACTACAACAAAAGTTATGATATCCTTGTCACCAATTACATAATCTACCTACTTCAATGACTATTTTGTATGACTAAAAGAATATTCTTGCCATGTCAATATAACATTATGTCCACATGGATGCAATATTCCTATCTACATGGAGAATATCTAACTTATGTGGCAAAAATATTCTTCAAGGATTTTGTGCTGCTCAAAAAAATTCAGCTCATCGCTCATAAGCTCATCACTCACATTCACACATTCACATGGTAGTTACATTGTCAATAAATTACCCTCTCCCTTGTGCAATCTATAAAAGGTAGACCAACATTGTCTATTGACAAGAAGGCAACTAACCAATAGATAATAGCTCCTACTAGAATTACACATAGTCAAAAAATAGTGGAGGTAGAAGAAGAGCTAGACTACAAGGAAGGTTAGGAGTTAGAGGAATCAGAAGTACAAATAATGTTTCCCTACTGCCTCTCAATAGTTGATTCATACCATTGTGTTCATTAAGTATGAGAACCCTATTGTTAATGGGTATGTAGTGCCAATGGTAGGATTAGGAGGTAATAGGAAGAGGTCCATCACAAAGGCCATCACAGACCTAAGGACCTTAGTAAAAGTGGTAGAACAAAAGGCTAAGGGTCTAGAAGAGGCAGTGGAGCAAATGGAGATATTGGATAGGGAAAAGGGAGCTACAATTAGGGGACAATAGCAAGCAAAAACAATTGCCTAACTACATTTGGAAAAGGTAGTTGAGTTGAAATGTAGTCTCCAAGAAGAGAAGGCGAAAAATGAAGACCTCAACCATCTATTGGGGCAGGCAAATGAGACGTCTACTAGATTGGAATAGAAAAGATAGGAGGTAGCGCTATTACAGGCCCAAGTGGACAAGTTGGTGGTAGACAATAAAAACCTTTGGGAGGTAGTGGATGTACAAATTGAAGAAGGGTTCAAGGCGAGCTACAAAATAACCATCCTAAAAAAACATTTGAAGATGAGAGTTGGGAGCGTGCCCCGAGTCCCCCACAATTCCATAACTTGAGTAACTTAAACCCAACTTGGGGCTAACTAGGGACTTGGGAGCGCGTCACTAGCCACCACCAAACCCTAACCCTAGTTGCCGCCAAGGTTTAAGTAATCTCCACTTCTAAACCCTAACCTAACTACTACAAGGATGTGAATATTATTCATCCTTTTGATGAATGTTTAACACATTCATCAACATTGGGAATTAGAAACGAATAATATTTCTAACACCATTGGGCCTCCTCATCTTGGGTCAATGTCTCTGTACTTGTTAGACTCCCATAGACAAACTCTGGAAAAATTTTATGATATATTTCCAACTTGTACCTGAGGATCCTCTCATTAATCCTATGTTGGGCCAAATTTTTCTCCATTTTTTTTGCAAAATACTCTTTTACAACTTCCCACCATTCCTCAAACTTTGTACTATAATCTTTCATTTTTTTCGTGGTCCTCATCAAAATGTAATATTGTAACATTCGTTCATAATCCTCCAACCGTTTCTTAACACTAGTTGGGTCCAGACTCTTCTTCTATTCATTTGTAGTCTCTAACAATGCTTATAGTTGTTATATAATTCTTCTTATTTGCCTCCACCAACTTTTTTTTTTTTGCTTCTAATGCCCTTCTTCTAATTTCTTCATAAGCATAGAAACATTCTTCAAATTCACCAATTCCAAATCTATCAAAACATTCTCCTTCTCCTTCTTTTCCTTAGTTAATGTTTCCACCTAACTTCCCAAAACCTCCTATTGCTGATTGTAACGGAACAATGTTTTTGCCAATTTTCTTTCTACAATTTCGTAGTCCCTGGCCATCTTCCTTAACTCCTCAAGTTCTTCATCCTATGATTTTATCAGAGCTATCTTAGTCTTGAGCTCCTAATTCTCATCCTGTAATTTTTGTATGAACATTTTGATCTTCTATTCATTCATTGTTTTGTTCTTCTTCCAAAATTTTATATTCTGCTTATATTCCTTCTAGAAGTCCCTCTCCTTGTCTAATTCCACCTACAATAGTGCCTTCTCCTTCTCCTCTGTGGTTAATTTATTCTTCAAACCGCTCACCTCCAAATTTAAATTTCCCATATGCAAACTCACAATTACCTTAATTTGATACAATTCTGCTACCTTATCCGCTTGCATTACTTTTGTAACCACCTCCTCCACAAACTTTGGTGTACTTGTTTGTGTCTTGGGATTTATGGATCCTTTTATAGAAGATCCCAGCTCCTATACTAATCTACTCCCCAACCCAAACTTAAATGATTGCTCTTTTGCAGATCTTGGTCTATTAATTGGTACTTGTAATTTTGGTGGTCTAAACATTGGTATAGGAATTTGTGTTCCCACTCTCTTTGTCTACAATCTAATAGCCTATAGACCTCTTTATGTCTAATGCTGTTATTACTGTTATTATTATTGTTGTTGTAAATGTTGGAAATGCTATGAACTTTCATGGCTATCCATCCAATTTTCATAAATATCCCCATTTGTTTGTGGCTCCTCAACCTCTAGAATCTTAGTATTATGTTCTATTTTGACCTTTTGCTTTTGTTCCTTCATTTGTCTCTCCTGTGGACATGACATCTATGGTACCTCTACACTTTGCCTACTTGTTGATACCAATGTTGGCACTACAAATGGTGCCATTCTCCCCCTCATCATATTTTGAACTCATGCTTCTGTGCACTCTTGTTCTTTTTTAACTCTTGATCTTGAACCTCCACCCTCCTCAGCTTTATTCTTCCTCTTGAAAGCATTTTTTGGAAATTCTATTGTAGCCTTCCTTTTATTCTCCAATGCTACCTGCATCTCCTCTCTAGCTTTCTTAACCTTGGCTTGTGGTTTTTATGGATTTTCCTTTTGGTAAACAAACATATATTTAAAGATTTTTGCTAGTATCAAGGTTGACTGACATGTGTCCTTTTGTCCCCCTCATTATCCTTGACATACTTATACTACCGATCTAGCTCGTTACACAAACTATTGTATATAATTTGTGTTTAATCCACCTTCTTCCCCTTTTATGTTCTCATTAATGTGATGGCATTCTTATTGTTCAAATATGTCATTTTTTCTATATGATAAATCACAAATATGATTACAACGTATTTAACAGAGTATGACAAACCCAAACTCTTTGCATTCCACTAATCTCCTACAAAATTTGTGGTGTAATTCTACAATTTTACAATGCCTATAATGCTACTATCTTATTGACTTACCTTTTTGGGTCTTCTACATACCCTTTTACACAAACTCCAAAAACATCTATAATCAGTTGTTTGTTTATCACATACACCTTGTCCTAATAACCAAAGTAGATATTTGTGCCCTTGATAACAAATGTGTTTAGAAATTCCAACATAATATCTAGCATCAATGTTTCCCAGTTCATCAAAAATAGAGTAGTAAGCCCTACCTTAGAAACCCACTTTTCCTCTTCACTGATGTCCTTCCAATTCTCCATCCTCTCAACATGTTTATCATAGTTCTGTTTAATTTATATCCACATAAATCAGTCGAGATACAGAAATATGAATACCTTTGTCCAGAAATGTGGTTTTATCCATGATGGTTGCACGTCTTCTTGCCTTTGTAAAACCTAGCACACTCATATCAATCTCCATCACACTTGGTTACACTTTTGTCGACATCTCCACTTATGTGGATGGTTGCACTCCTGTTGTAGATATTTTTTCTTGCTTTGCATCCTTCTGCATTGCTTGTGCATCAATAGATCGTTGTTCCACACCTTCATTTTCCTCCAATTTTTGAATGTTCACTAAATCCACCGATGTAGTTCCTAGTCTTACTTGCACACTTGAACTCTAACCTCTTTTGCATCTACACAAAAAATTCAACTATAGATGTGCCAATTATATATATATATTGAATTATCATATGCACAAATTGCATCTTTTCATTATATGTTTTGCTTTTTTCACACTCTAAAGATGATGGTGAATGTGGTAGCGACCTTATTGTCAACAGTTGAATGTTCAACATTCATGTATTTTCTATTCTTTTAAAAAAAAATCTGTTTTTTTTTCCCAATAATTCCACTTCTTCTTCTTGTCTCCGTTTGTGCTCACTCTTCTACACTTCCTTCTCCCTTGCTATTCTATGTAATTTTTAAATCACACTCTCTGCATTCATGTTTTTGTGCATTCTAAAACTTCGAAAACACACACAACTTCTGACAATAAAGGAAAACAAGTTTTGACAATTAGTTCGTTTTTTTTCCATCCTTGAGCTTCTCGTCCATTGCATTCATTTTTTGACCTACCCACCATCTTTTAATTAATGCCTCATTTTCGAAATTATGACCACCACTTTTTGTGTCTTGTGTATAGCCACATGGAAGCATGTCACGTCATCATTGTGAATGTTTACGCCTCAAATCTCATTTGTTGATTGTTCTACATCTTTAATCCTCCTAAATTAGTTGTATTAATTCCACATCATTCTCCCTATACACCTTCTATTAACTGTGTTAATACATTTGTTGACTATGCCAATACATCTAATGACTATATCAATACTTCTATTGATTATGTTAATACATCTATTAATTCTGTCAATACATCTATTGATTATGTCAATACATATAATGACTATAGTGATATTTATACTAACTATGCCGACAAATCCATTAATTGTGACCACACATGTGCTGATTATGCAATTACATTTGTTGATTCTGCCAATACCCCTCTAGCTTAAAATTTTTGTATCCCAAATTCCTCTCTTATGTAGTTATCACTTAACAATTGTTTCATCATCTAAAGTTTTGAAATCAATCATGTTTTGACCTCAAAATCTTCCATCCTTCTTCTTCATTACCCCGTATTTGTGGTTGTTGTTTACACAGTCTTTATATCAAAATCCTCCTCTTGAAATCCACCTGCACTTTGTTCCTAATACATTGGCATTTGTTGTTCTTGTTTTTAAACTTCAAATTCCATGTATTTGTATGGTTTGAGCTTATTCACATTGACTAGCACACAATTAGTTTCAAACTTTTCAATTGTCATTAATAACACATTGTTATTTGGCAACACATGTTGTATTTTATATGATCAAAACCATTTCTTAGTAAACTTCCCTAGGTGTGACATATTTCCATTTGGAAACCATAAAACATAATCACCAAAACTGAATTGTTTTTCTAGATTCTTTTGTCGACTCCATAATGTTTTATCCCACTGTTGAATACCATTAGTTTCTACAACTTATATCCTAGCCTCCTACAACTTTTCTAGTTCTAAAATCTTGTTAATTAAAATTTTTATTAGAGTAATATTTCTTTACTCTCCACCAACAACTAGTACCATGTGTTCTATGAGCATCAATGGACATAATCCATACATTAATTAATATGGTGTATACCCTATTGCTATTTTATATGCAATTTTGTATGAAAATAACACTATAGACAAATGTTCATCCCAATTTGTTCTATTCTCACTAACTAACTTAGTCAAAAGTGTCCCAAGTACATTATTAATAAATTCAACTTGCCCAATCCCTTGAGGATAATAGGTTGTAAAAACTCATAAGTTTCAATAAAAATTGATTTGTTAAATACTTGACGGCATCATTAATGAAATGAACTTCCTGATTTGTGACTATAGCCAAAGGACATCCAAACCTAGTTAATATGCACTCATACTGAAATTTTGTTATTATTGTTGCAGTATTGGTTCTTAATGCTCTTGCTTCCACCCATTTGGTAGCATAATCTATGGTTACAAAAAAAATTATTTGTTTCCTATAAATATGCTTGTTGGCTTAATTGGCCCCCCAAATCAAATCCCCATTTCATATATGGTTTTTCTGGAAAACTTGGGACTAATTCAAGACTTTGAGTTGCCAATCTGCATGTTCTTTGGCATGCATCACATGATCTATAGTAATCATGCACATATTTATACAAAGTTGGCCACCAATATTCGACATACAATATCCTCCTCTATGTGATTTTAATTGCAAAATGACCTCTTGATGGTCCTTCATGTAGTTCCCTAATCACCATTTGTGCTTCTATAGTTGTCAAACATTTTTGTAGTTTGTCATCTTGACCCATTCGTTACAATTCACCATTCTTCAATTTGAAAGGTTTCGTTCTTTTAAGCACTTTTTGCTTCTATTGTATAAATGATGTACTTTCAATTTGGCATGTTTTCAAAAATGTTTTTACATCATTTGGCCATTCAAGCTCTATGTAAAACAAATTTACACATGTTGTTTGATCATGCACACCTATGAGTTTTGTAATATCTAGTAGTTTTGACAATGCATCTGTAATTACATGAGTTTTGTTTGGCTTATACACTATTATTAAATCATACTCTAAGAACAATAACAACCATTAATATATTTTTCTTAAAACATGTGGATTGTTGACCAAATAGACCAATGCCATATGATCTACATAAAAGACAAACTTATTAGCCAACAAATAATGTATGAACCTATGCAACACAAAAACCATTACTAAAGCCTCTTTTTCTATTGTGCTATAATTTAGTTTTGCTTTGTTCATAGGTCTAAAAGCATACACCACTAGTTGATCACTCTTCTTTGTTAAATTCTGAAATAGCATAACTCCTACAACTAATAATGATGCATCTGTATGAACATGAAATTCCACCTACCAGTTTAGTGATATCAATATCAATGTTTCAATATACTTTTGTTTGATCAACTCCAAAGCCTTCTAACATTCCTCTATCCAAAGAAAAATCTTTGTTTTTTTGGTTAGTTTAATGAAAGGTGCCATTATAGCAACAAAGTTTTTGATAAAACATATGTAAAATTATGCCATCCCATTGAATACTTGAATTTGCTATGGATTCTTAGGTGGTGGCATGTGTGCTATTGTTTCTATCTTATTTGGATTTCATAGTTTCCCTTTTATGGGAAACAATAAAACCCAAGATCATCCCTAAAAATATCATCAATGCACATTTGTCTGGATTTAGACTACTACCTTCTTTTCTACACTTTTGAAAACATAATCTCAGCTTTTACAAATGACCGTCCATGTCATTGTACATTGTAAATGTTGAAGATTATGATGTAGATGAAACATAGATAATGGTGTTATAGATATTAGAAACAATGTGGTAGATAAGTGTTGCAAGCAATCAAAGACATAGGTAGATTTGAAATATGTTAGTACCACCAACATGTTAAAATAAGGAGGGAGAGAAATATTTATCCCATATGCTTTGTCAATGTGGTGGTACAAGGAAGGGAATAAAGAGCAAGGTTGGAGGAGAGTTAGATATCTCACTCCAAGCATTGTTCACATCCTTGTGTGTTCTATGTGCTTGTGATTGCTCTGATACCACGCAATCTCTCCTCTAATCCTAATAGGTTACGGGCCCACTCATGCAAATTGCATCATTAGAAGTTTGATTGCTTGTGTGCATTGAGAGAGATCTCGAGGGTTTGTGTGTGTTGGAGGTGCAAGTTTGCACTGTTGGAGGCGCTTTTGGAGCCTTGGAGGAGTTTTGAAGAGCTTTGGAAGAGCTTTGAGGTTTTGGAGGCCATTTGGAGTTTGGATGTGCACAAGTGCTGGATTGGTGCTCTTTGGAGGTATTTCGAAACATTGGATGTGCATGTGTGCACATTCCAGCATTGTAAGTCTTCATTTCAGTCATTAAGGTGTATTTGTGCACATTCGATTCATAGAGCACTTGATTTGAGTTGGTTGAGTGCATTCTGAGTGTGTAAGGAGGCATTGATGCAAGTGGGAGCCATTAAGGGCCGAATTTTGTGATTAGAGGTGCATTGGTGCACAATTGAGCCATCTAGGGGCTGGAGTGTGTTTATGAAAGTTCATTGAGGCAAATTGCATGTAAGAGTGTTCATTAGGCACTAATTAGCATCTGGTTGAGCACATAAGTGGGTAGAGAGGTCGGATTTGAGTGCAAAATGGCATCATTTGAGGGAGTCATTGACAAGTTCAATGGGGAGAACTTTAGCTTCTGGAAGTTCAAGATGGAGATGGTGTTGGCCTCCATGGACCTTTGGGAGATTGTGGATGGGTCTGAGGAGGCTCCACCATCCAATGCGGACCCCAAAATCATCAAGGAGTACCAACAGCGCGTGAAGAAGGCCATGTCTATCATTGGCATCAACTTGGTGGATAGTCAACTTCACCACATCAAGAGGTGCAAGGGACCCGCGGAGGCATGGAAGACATTTTGTAACATCCACGAGACGCGGAGCTTGTCCAACATCCTCTTCATTCGTCGCAAGTTCTTCACGTGTAAGATGCAAGAAGGAGAGGACCTTTTAGACCACATCAACAAGGTCAAGGCACTTGCGGATCAACTCGCTTGCTTGGAGGTGCCCGTGAGGGATGAGGATGTTGTGATGACCTTGCTTGAGAGCTTGCCACCCTCCTATGAGTACCTAATCACCGCCTTGGAGACCCTGTCCATGCAAGACCTCACCATAGAGTTTGTGACCGCACAATTGATGCATGAAGTGTCCAAAAGGAGGGAGAAGGAGCCGCAAGGAGATGATGCGGCGATGGTGTCAATGCAAGGAAAAGGAGGCACCACATCTACACGCAAAGACACCAAGACATGCTACTATTGTGGCAAACCAGGCCACATTGCACGATTTTGCTTCAAGGCCAAGAACAACAACAAGGAGAAGGAAAATGTCAACAAAGCCAAGGACGATGATGACTATGCCTTTGCAACAAAAGATGGCGATCATTGCAAGGCCATATGCAAGTGGATCATGGACTCAGGAGCCACCAAGCATATGACCCCTCATAGAGCCGCATTTGACATGTATGAGGTAATTCCAACACGCAATGTGCATATGGGTGATGATA
>Ga0209611_10014586_pt1 | contig 10458 bp, 5 predicted proteins | sample S1TSphgellanicum_3_FD_187693 | JGI IMG/M metagenome (GOLD analysis project Ga0209611, IMG submission 187693) | Host-associated microbial communities from peat moss isolated from Minnesota, USA - S1T2_Fc - Sphagnum magellanicum MG (SPAdes) (version 2) | ecosystem: Host-associated > Plants > Peat... | reverse complement strand
TTTCCATGGATGATTTCCACAAATGATCAAACATGAATTTAATTCAATAAAGTAACCTTTCTTTATTTTCCTTACTCTCCTTGATTTTGCTATTTTCTAGATACTGAAAATGTGGAATTTGATATGTATGATTTAGATTTTAGGTCTTTTCACATTTATTTGATTTCATGTTTAAATGTGAATTTCTAGACATTATGTAATTTTGAATGCTTTTGAAACTCCATGTGAATTTTCTGAGTGCCAAAAGGCTCGACATGTGGAATGGATCAAGGTGTTATTTATTGAGAGCTATAGAAGGGTAGGCTGCTGCTCCTCCTTTAACAATGGTATTTTATTATAGTGCATGAATGGGAATGGATCTACATTAATTAAATTTTTCTTGAAATTGTCAAAATTTGGAGAAATCAATTGCTCAAAATGCCAAAATTTCAAGTTCTCATCGTCAAAGTCTGAAAGCTTATTTATGCGAATCATTGCAATTCTTTTCAAAATGCCAATTGTGAGCTTTGAATGGAAGCAAGTGGCATGGCCAAAGATGTTGCATGAGAGAGAAAGCACAGAGCGCAACTCACCTGCGTAACCCCCCTTCCCTTCGCCCCCTTTTTTTGTTTCTTTTGGTTCAACTGGAGATGGACGTCTCTGTGTTGGGCTTATTATGCTAATCCTTGCTTTGGCAGTTGTTATTTCAAGACATGACCATGGAAGATTCGAGGCCAAGAAATTTACGAAAGGCTCCAAGGCCCAACTAAAACCTTGGTGTGAATAATCCTTGGGAGGAAACTGCAAAAAGCATAAAAAACGCTCACGAAACTAAACAACAAGCAAACACCCAAACATAAAAGCAAGATTCGATCACTTTGAAATTTTTATCTTATTTTTGCATAAATTTAGGGAAGACCAACCTTTTTTGGTTTTTATCTGTGTGTAGTTTTTGCCTTTGACATGGGCTTATGGGTTGTAGCCAATTTTTAAATTGGGCAAGCAATAAAAAGGTACAACAAGTATATATGTAAAAGGCAGTGTGGAGTCTCCCATTCAAAAAGTACAGATGTTTTGGGTTGTAGCATGTCTAGAAGTGCTGCCCAACACCAAAGTTTTTTTTTAATCCTATTTTTATCTGCTAAAAGTTTACTTGAAATTGAGTGCATCACAATGAAGGACATATGGTGTACTTATTTTGGACTGATCACTTAAGAGCAAGGACTGAAGTTCAAACTTTGGACTATGAGGTTTTGCAGGTTTGTGATTTGTTTAAGATATCAAATTCAGAAGTGAAAAAAAGTCATCAGGTCAGTGCAATCCTATCTATGCCAATCAAGCTAATTTCAGGCTTCTCTTTCTTTCAAGGCTCACTCAATAGGGTGTGAGTGGTGCAAGCTGCAACACATTTTTTGAGTAATAGTTTCAGTAAGGTACATAGTTTTTTGAACAACCTTGGAAACACAAAAAAAAACATTCTCTGCTGGCATTTTGCTTTGAAGGGTTGTGCAGGTGGGCAGTTACAATTTTCTGACCTGATGGAGGATATTTTATTCTTGTAAAATTGTGGAATTAAGTTACAAATGTATCTATCTATTGAAGGAGACAAGGCTTTCCATTGAGTGCTGCTGAAAATGCATCTAGAATAATCTAGAATCTCTATGTTCTCATAGTGAACCCTAATTTGTAGTCTACATATTCTTTGCAAAGGAGTTGTAATGTTGTAAGGAGTTGCTGCAAGGATAGGCCACCGACCCACTATTTCAATAGTGACCACCCAGCTGCTTGGGCTTTTCACATGCCAATAGAGTGGTCCACCGAACTTACTATTCTAGTGGGTGTGGAGGTGTGACCTCATAAGCCACAGCCCCCATTTGAGCTTCTAACAATGTTCTGGAAATCCAACATACAGAGTTAATTATTCATTGATCCCACACCCATAAAATTGAAATTTTGTGCAAAATTGTGTGTAGAGGCCATTTCACTGCTGTATGTGAAGATGCTCTTAAGAGTGGCACTTGTTCATTATGATTTTACGAGATTCAAAATGAAAGCCATTTCATTTGCAGAAAAGACATGCAGAAAATTTTCTAGTGTATCTGGAGGCCATTTTCAAACCACAATTATTTCATTCTTAGAGCAGGTACTTCCATTCCATGGTGGAATCTTGTGTATTTTTAACAGGTGCTTCTGTTCCATGTCAGGATTTCGGAGTGGGTTCTTCCATTCTTGGACCAGGTTCTTCCATTTTATGCACATTCTTGTCCATAAAATGAAAGAATAATAATTCTGCAACATCCTTATGTGGGGGTAATGCCCTCAGATGATGACATTACAGGAAGAAGGGCCCATGCAAGGCGATTCATGGAATTGGACCACCAGCGCTCAACTATCGCCTTGTGTGGATCGTCCTTCTGGGAATAACCTCGTCCTGGGGCATTACCCTACACGTCACCATCTGCAGCGCAGCAAAAAGAGGCCAAATTTTTTGCAGAAGCAAAAAGGCCACACTAGCTGCCAAGTCTTAAGCATGTGTGTAAAAGTTTTGTTGCAGGCGAGGGGAAGCTACACAGGCAGCCTGTAGGGATGGGATCCACAACAGGAGGTGAGAAGTTAGAGAGATACGTCGTAAGTGCTTCCAGAATCGACACGTGCGATTGAAAGTGAACAGGCGAATTCGGCCTGCAGGCTGCAATCATGAAGTAATCATCCTTGGAAAACCGTTATGCTAGTATTTAAACTGGCCATCCAAATACTTACGCCAGATTCTTCTTCTTCTGCTGTTGTTGTTGGGTGTTGAGATCTACGCCACTTAGGTCGTTGCCAGAATCATCACAGTTGTCTCTCCCCATCTCCTGCCTGACTGCCCCAGTGTCTGCCCCCTCTGTCTGCACGCTTGTTGTTGGTCGCCATTCACCTTCTCTCTCTCTCTCTCTCTCTCTCTCACGCTCCAAAATTTTCCTTTTGCGCCCAGAACGGATTTCCTTCCGTCCCACACAGTTGCAACGCAACGGAACGTCATTGCTGCTGCGGCTACTCCATAGAGAGCCCCACTTCTTCACCTAACTTTTGCACTGTCTGCATGCAAATCAATGGTTCCAGTTTTGTGATGAAACACATAACCCTAAACCCTAATTTCTAAAACCTTAGACCTTAAACCTTTATTTCTAAAACCCTAAACCCTGAACCCCTATTTCTAAAACCCTAAGTATTAGAGTTTGTTTGTTCACCATTTTCATTTTTCAACGAGTGTCTAGTGTCTACCCACCAAATGGGTTTTTTTCTCAACACCCCCAATTACCACCTAGCCTTTATGACCTGTCTTTCGGTCTAAACCTTATTTCTAAAACCCAAAACCCTGAACCCTGATTTCTAATACCCTAAGTATTAGAGAGTTGGGTTGTCCACCATTTTCATTTTTCAACAAGTGTCTAGTGTCTACCCCACAAATGGGTTTTTTTCTCAACACCCCCAATTATCAGCTATATGACCTGTGAAGACAGGCTATTTGGGTTCAAAAGCAACCCATTGCAGAGTGCGACCATACAGAATGTTAGTACACCTTGATTAGGGCATACTAAGTTGCCAATTCCCTCTAATGCAGTCATTGAATCTCATCATAAGACATTTCTAACTATAAGTCAGTCTGCTTTCGATCACCCTATGTACCAAGGATCTTCAAATCATTTACTTGAACCATAAGATTGTATCATCTTTTGGTCTTTTTCAATCAGGTGAGAGGATGAAGTTTGGCCTACACAAACATGCCAAGATTGCCATTTTTACTTTACTTTTCTGTGGAGAGACCATTTGCACAGTCACATGCTAAATAATTTCAGCTCATATGGACGTCTTTTTATTATATATGCATGTTGCCAAATTGGAAAATTGGGTATAATTGGGTAAGTTGCCAATAGCTTTTCTAGTCATTGAGTATGTTATCAATATTTTTGGTAATAGCCATTGGTTATACATTGGCTATAGCATTTTAATTTAATTTAATTTTTTTGGTGTTTTGGGTTTTTATCATAAAAATGTTTAATGTTTCAGGATTGATAACCTACTGGACAATAACCAGGTCATCCAAATAGTTTATTAGATTTAAAAACTTCAATACCATGTGGTTAGGTTATTAACTAGTTGATCATGTGGTCTTGAGCAAGTTATATTAAACCTCCCCAATGTTGAACCCTAAATATTTACATTGTTTTCAATGACCAATTGACCTGATGATTATTATTGTAGTACTTGGGCAACTTCGGTATTATTTTTTTTGTTAATTTTGAAAAAAATTAACAATTCATCGCAAACTTCCCGTCACATGATTTCCATTATCAAATTGTGGGATGGGAAGTTTGTGGTGTTTATGCCAAAATGTTCAAAAAAGAAGAAGTTATAGTAACACTTGTAAACACCCAAATTCTAACTTTGACCTTGTTTAGGGAAACATGTTGAATGTGAACAATGTAACATCGCAGACATCATGAAGGCTTTGAAAACAACAGTGATTTTAATAGTTTTATTCTTTATTTTCAGAAATGTTCAAAATTAAAAATTGAAGTGTCAAATTAGAAATTTTTAATAATATTAATTATTGGGCACACAAATGCAAAAACTGCCCTGGTCCTAAAAGATTGTAAGAAGGTTGCCAGGAGTCAAATATATTTGATCTTGTCAAACGTGATGATGACAACGTATTTTGCTAATGATAGAAGGCCAATTTGAATATTGTTCTATTCAACATCAGAACACCTTTCATTCATTAGACATGACCACATGTTTTAAACTCCTTCCTCATTTGTGTCAAAACTTCTATACTTTGACAACATCATGAGCTTATCTTTTGCCATCACTTCTTATGTGCCAAATGCATTCTCCAATTGAGCACATATCCAAAAATTATTGCAACTAATGTGGCATATAAACCATTGACCATGCTAATCAAATGAATTGCTGCATCAATCGTTTTGTGATTGCTGAATGATAAACACTAAACCCTGAAGGGCTCTCATTGCACAAGTACGTCTGATTTGTTATTCTGTTGTTTCACATTTTCCCCCTTAAGTTGATACCAAAACATTAAACCCCTGCTCTAATCCAACCAAATATGCATGTAATTTGGGGCTTAACATATACGTGCTTGACCAGTGATTCTGAATTTTCCTTTCAGAAACTTTCATTTTGGTCAGAGGGAGTAGAGGAAAGTGTGAGACCTAAGGAAATACTGAAAGTATGTAATAACTACACGAACATTAAAAATAAACCAGCTACCTGGGTGAAGGCAATCTGTCGTCACAAATTAGGGTTAAGTTGTTATGCATTGATTATATGTGCATTCTGTTGCAATCTTCATTGACTCTCAATTTGACCCACAATGAACCTAAGACCTAAACTTAGCTTGTTTACATATAAGTCGTGACTTTTCTCTTCTTAGCAACAGACAACAAAGTTTTATGATGATAATTCTAAGCCCTAAAAATAATTCATGTCAACTTTGAGTGACCCAAATTGTAACTAGAAAAATTGTCACTAAAAGAAATATGGCCACATCTTTTATAGGTACAGTTCACTCCAGCCGTAGCCTACCCATCCTAATAACCACACTCAGGATATTCAAAAAAGAAGGGCTCCTTATAAGTGATGGTTTTTGGCCTTGCCTACCAAGGCAAAGATACTGTGTTTAGATTCATTATAGAGTATGGTAGCTTAATGGATTTTGGCCCCTAGGTAATAATAATAAGTCTATTTTTATATGAGAATTTTTGAAAGATGATATTTGGGCTTGTGATGAAACTTGAGATTAGTTATAATAGAGTTACGATATCTTGAAGGATTTTGGTTTCTTTTAGAGGATTTTTGGAAGACTATATTTTTGAATGGTGAAATATTTGAGTTTCCATGATTCTTCTTTTGCCTTAAGATACTTTTTAATGTAAATGGCAAGGCCAGAGTGTGACACACCCCTTGTTTCTCTCTTTTTGTTTTTTCCCTTTCTTAACAAGAAACAACAAAGATTTATGATGAAGAAGCTTTTGGAAGTATCTGTCAGGCAAGTTAACTAAGATTCTCAAGATGCCCACAAAAGATTAAATTTGCACTTTATGGATGTCTGTCCAAATTAGTTGAGAACCAAGCAAAAGGCAAACAACAGCCATGGGACCCAACACAAGAGTCCAAGCCTCCAAGGGTGGGCTTCATAACATATGAAGCTCCAAAACACTTCAATTTGCCACTCCTGATCATTGGTTCTTTTGGGGTGTTGTAGTTACTGCATCACTTCTCTTGTCAATCACTCTTAATCTTAGTGTTCAGCTGGCTGAGATTTGCCTCAGATCTCCAGTATCACGGATTATTCTGCAATTGCTGGAAGGAGGGGAAGCATTTTGTGAACCCAAAAACTGATGTAGATTGTGTGCAGATTATGTCTCCCCACTATTTAATTATCATCAAATGTAGCAACCGTTTGTTGTTTTCTTGCATCATGTCTTCATTTTGGTTGATGGGTTTAGCAGATAAATGGGTCTGCAAATAAATGTTTGATTTTTGCAGCCAGATATTTTGAATGATCTGAAATTCTTTTAAAATATTGCCAGAGATTTCACTCACAATTTGGGTTTTTGCATTTGCCTCATGCCAGGACTATATATCACTCAGGACAAAGAGATAACTCAGAATGACACACAAATCTCCATGTATTGTACAGTGGCAGAGGGCTTGTCCATTAGGGTTCCTGGCGTGGTAAAAAAGTATGAAAGGGATGGGCTTTTGGTAGGTAGGGTGTAAGAGTTCCAACCATTGGAATTGTTGCAAGTAAAAGATGGAGGGAAAAAAAAACTTCCCCTGCAAAAGGGTGGATCAAGCTTGCCTAAGTACAGCATACTTATCATGGGCATTGAGGGTACAAAAGTTCGTGGGTAGTAGTAGTAATAAGCTGCTTATGCAACCATTGCCAAGACATGAATTTAGGGTTTGGGTCACTATCAAAACACATCAAGTGAGTGTCTAGATACCAGAAGTGGGTACTCTGATGTCTCTATCCTAATGGCCAACAGATGTCAAGAAAGATATGTATAGTATGTGGCGTAAGGCTTCCTTGTGAATAGTGTTGCTTTCATGCCATAATGTTACTCCACTCTAACAGTTTGTTTAAGATCGTCGCCAGCAGTGCTCTCAGTATTTGACCCTCCTAAAATGTTTCTCAATTTTCCAACCTCACCCATAAAACTAAAATTGGTACCGCATATTGGTTGGAGACCACTAGTACCGACCCACCTGGACCAATCAAACTATCTAGCCAATCAACAGTAGGTGTTAGGCTTTGCTGTGCGTTTTTACCAGCCTCCACAAACTGTGCAAAATCCTAGGTCAAAGCATTTTGCTGAGCCAAAATGGCATGTTTTGAGTTTTCTTCATGTAATTTTCATTTGCGGAGTCACATAATGAAAAGTGGTTGAGTAAACCATATGATGCGTTTTGCCAATTGGCGGGCACCAGGGTTTTTTCTCAATTTTGCAATGAAGCCACATTGGCCATCACTGACAAAGGATCCAGCTGCATTTTGACCCTGTGCTGGAACCTATTTCTAAATACGGTGATATAATAAAAACAATTCCTCCTAATCTGGCAACTTTGCTGCATTTTTTCACAAAATTCCTTTGTACGAGTTCACACTGGATTCTTTTTGATTGCTAAGTGGGGAAAAAGAAATGGCTCTGCAATTTCAAAGTCCCAATTTCTCCAAATGCTAGGCATCATTAGCAACTTGTTCCACAATTTTTTTTGGCAATGAATGCCTATCTTTGGAGTCTCAAATGATGACTGGATTATACCAGATTATACTGGATTATCTTTGTGACTTCAGCAATTTTAGCATGAGTGAGTGATGTTTGATCTTGGTAAAAAAAACCCCTTGACTGAAAACCTATCAAAACTGCAAAGACCACAAATCCATAAAGACCAAAAAAAGTTACAACTTACAACCACCCAAAACACAACCAGATTAAACTAGTTGAATGCAGCAGTCCATTTCCTTTGTTACAAGACTCCTTGAATTCTCTTGGTGTGCTCTACTTTTGCCTGATGATTTGGTTGTTCTGAGGTAGAGTAACTCACCACTGAAGGTGCCCAGGTCCCACATACAATAGAATGAACCATGAACCTCTTGGTTGCGCTAGACTTGTTGTCCTTGTGTTTGTTAGTTTGTTTTTTTGGCCATTCATAAAATTGTGGGCTTTTTCCCTTTCGAAAAAAGAACTTAATTTGAACGTGTCACGACATCCCACATGATAATTACTTGTGATCCCTGAACTTTATGATTTAACCCTGATTGGACACAAGTTTTTGCTGCTGGGAGTGGTCATTAAGAGATCCTTTTAGCCCACCACTTCAGAATCCAGATGTGGGAGTCTTCGGGATCAAACTTTTTCATTTCATTATATTCTAATACATTACTTGTCATAAGTGTTAAATTGGCGTGGGATGTTGGATTGTCAGTTCATCGGAATGTGTAGAGCATTGAAAGCAATCATTAAAAGCCAAGGTTTCATGAATCCCTAATGGAATCAACCAAGGGTTTTATTTTAGATAGAAAAACTAAATTATGCCTCTATGTGGCATCATACGTAGTAGTTTCTTGGATGTGAAAAACAGTTTCACATCCAAAAAAAACTACCGTTATTGGATGATGATGATGATTGGTTTTGATTCTTGCATTCGCCAGCATCCAATGTGGCCCTCCTATGAGGACTTGATAGACCACCTCCCATCCATGAAGAAATGAACTCAATGACACCATGATTTTGTCATGGAATCCATTACTATTCACTTTGAAAGTATGAACATGTAAAAAAGAAAGAGAGAGCAAGGGCAAAAAGGTATCAGGCTTTTAACGAACGGTCCTTGCAAGATTCATGATATATGTGATCACATTTCCCTATGGTTCCTCTCTTTTCCAACTTACAAGTAAGGTTTCAGGTTATTTAAACATTAGAAAAAACATATAGAGGACCAAGGGAGGGTGGGCACACACTACAAGGGCTTTGCTCTAAGTCGAGCTTGATACTATTCAACTATCAAGAACACATGCTGATTAATTGCACAATGTTTGTTACAACATGCAAACAACATTGAAAGCATGCCACAACTAGTATGGAGACACCAATTGCTGACATTAAACTCACAGGATGACTTTGTAAATTACTCCATTATTTCCTCTCTTTCAAGGGATTCTTTTGTGTAGCATAAAGCCCCATGGTGAGAGCGGTCCCCAATTAAGGGGCCTAGGTCAAAAGGATAGCCAAGTTTGAGCCCATATGTGAGTTTTTGCCCTTGCAAAGTATGACCCAAACATTATCACGCATCAAACATAGGACATCATGAGGCATAGGAGGGGTAGAGTTCTTAGACTTACTGTATAAGAGTGGCAGGGATCTTATGCCTAGTGGACATTAGTCCTAAGTAAGGCACTTGATGGTTACTAGTTTAGTAGAGTCGTGTGGACAAACCTTAATTATGGACTGTGATTAATTATGGGATAAGAATAAAACAGGCAAAAAAGTGTTTTATGTTCACTCTCCACTTTTTCCAGTGATTTTGTTTTTAGTTTTCTCATGTTGCACCCAAAGTGGTGATAAGCCATAAGAGGACTTAGCTAAATGTGACTACAGAACAAATTAAATTTTTTAATAAATTTAAAATCCTCCTATATGGTGCCGACCTACTACAACAACTCACTGTCAAAATGTGGCTAATTTTTTAGGAAAAAGGCTAGAGATCTGCCCAAATTTTTCAAAAAAAAGTGACATTTTCATAAATCTGCACCTAGAAATGTGGCAAATTTTTATGAATTTTTTCCAAATATCCCTTGAACCATGTTGCTAGGCCCTAAAGAATTTCGCAAAATGGCCCACAAAAAAATTCACGGATCCATCCTACATGGTGCACTTGAGGGTGCGTAGGTTCACTCTGGTCCTAGCTAATTACCCCCCACTCATCCAAAACCCACAAAATCTTCCCCATAGTGAAGGAAAACACAACTAGACTCTCAAGACTAAAATAATCAATTTGCTATTATGTGAGTAAAAACAAAACTCATTGTCAAAAAGTAGTTATTTCGAACTTAGTTCGAAGTTTTCCACACAAAAAGAAACCAAAAGATAATGGGTGTTCCCATATATATGTATGTACAAGTAGTCCCTCAAAGTTAGGACTTAATAGCTCATATAACTCATTACTAGGTACCTTGCCAAGCCTAACAAATAATCATAAACCCTCTCCTCTCCTCCACACATCTACTAACTTCCTCATATTTAAACTCCCACCATAATTAACAAAAGAAAGCCTTCCCCCAAGTGTCCCCACCACCAACTAACACAGGGAGCAACAACTCCTGATGATATCCACAAAACCCCTATTCCAGTCCCTAACTCACACACTTTGGGCCAAAATTCTTGCTCATCACAAAGACACAAAATACACGCC
>Ga0209611_10014585_pt1 | contig 10459 bp, 7 predicted proteins | sample S1TSphgellanicum_3_FD_187693 | JGI IMG/M metagenome (GOLD analysis project Ga0209611, IMG submission 187693) | Host-associated microbial communities from peat moss isolated from Minnesota, USA - S1T2_Fc - Sphagnum magellanicum MG (SPAdes) (version 2) | ecosystem: Host-associated > Plants > Peat... | reverse complement strand
AAGCCGGCCCGGCGAGAACTCCGGGTGAGCTTTCTTCGCATCTTTTAAAAAGCCAAAAGTGTTGGAAAGATTCATTCCGCCGCTGACGAGACTCTCTTTTCATCGACTAAAGTTGATCACCATTCTTTTGCTGCTGTGGCGGTGGGTTGCTTTTCATCCACTATATAACCTTTGGGATTCATTTACCTATTATGTTTAATCACTTTTCTCATCCGTTACATTAACGTTTATTTTCGCACATACCCTAATATTATACATCCATCCTGACAGAGAATGGTTATGAATTTGTGTAAATGGATGAAAAATGGTCATACGATTTTTCATTCATCGATGGATGGGAACTCACCCGCCGATAACTGATGAGTACGTCGACATTCGGGATGAATGCCATAACGGCCATCTGGCCAAACCCAGTACACAGTGGATATGGGTTGTAACCGGTGAACTCTCCGCCAATGGGGTGATGCCACATCACTGATTTCTCCGGAGGAACCGGTTATGAGGTCGTTTCCACACCTCTAAACACTAAGTAACCAAAGGTTAGGATGCTGGTTACCTAGTCCTTAATCACTCGATTAAATATTCCTTAATTCTAAAAAATTACCCACAAAACTTAGATTAAGGTTTAGTTTTGGTTGTTTCTCCCTAAACTCACTTGGCCTAATCACTCTCTTAATCACTTTCCTTAACCCACAACAGCCGGTAGGCCAAGTAGAATCTGGGTTGCGGATTTTCTTCCATCGCTTAGTTCTGTCAAAGCTTTGCTAGCGAGTGAAGTTCTTTCTCTCTGCTTTGCTTGATACTTCTTCGTGGTCACGAGACCGCACAGCAGAAGTCAAATCCCTTGCGCAAAAGCTCGGAGGTGGGGGCGGTGACGGTGGAGGTGGGGTGACGACCGCGGGACCGCCATCGCCCCAAGGTGACGGTGGAGAGACTTTGTGGGTAAGTAAGTAAGTAAGTTTGAGGTGAGAAAAGAATAAGAGAGTTTTTGTAAGCCAGAAAGTGTTAGGGCCCAGCCAAGCTCGCCATCGCCACAACACGTAGGAGCTCCGCGGGAGTTGCGGTGACGGTGGTTGTCGGCGTGCCATCGCTCCCGCACATCTCTCTCTCTTTCTCTACCGAGCCTCGGAGGACGGTAGCTTCGCAAGGTTCGGAAATGGCCTGGAAGTTCAGGAACGAGCTTTGGCTATTTTCTTTTCTTTTCTCTCGTTTTTCATCCAATTGAAGATTCTTTCATTCATAAATTGGGATGATGCTGAAATTTTCATCCATTTTTTGCCAAACAACAATTTGAAGATTGAACAACACTTTGAGGGGACAACTTTCCTTGTGAGTGTGGGACGGGTATTTGGTTGACAAACAAAACAATTGCATGTTTTTTATTTGAAAGGTGTATTAATGTTTCAAGTTCTCAATATTTTAAAATGATAATATTTTTGATATATTATGAAAACATGTGAAATTTTTTGGAATGAACCTAATGAATATAAAATGTTTAAAAACATTTTCAAACCATTGTCATTAATAGTTTAAATATTTTCAAATTGTATAATCATGTGCAATAATTATTCACATTTTTATGTAACAATATGATTTTTTATCATAAATTTTTTTATTGTAAAAATCATGAATTTTTAATTCATCGCCTTTTACAACCAATCACAATTTATCACATCATCATGACAAGGCAACCAATGTTTTAAATAGTCATTCAAATACAACCTTTTTTCATTACATGTTACAAAATGTTGTTCAATTACATTAAGAAATGTTTGATGAATCTTTACACAAACTCATTAGATAAAAAAAATCAATCAATCATTTTAAAATATATGATTTAAAAGCAAAAAAAGGTAGTTAAGTGGACAAAACACACATGAAAAATGTGAATTGTGACAAGTTTATGTGTCCACTATGCATACAAATTAAAAAATGAATTGAATTTGAAAAGGGCTTTCAAGCAACTATGGTAATGTTCCCCAATCATAAAACATCTTTGCATTTTTTATTTTTTTTGTATATTTTGATCCCTTGCTAGATTTTTAAAAATCATGTTCATTAGTATCACAATGATATTGTAAGAACAAAAACTTACACAATTTGAAAAATACTTTTCAACCTATTAATTAGAGTAATTTTCACCATTAGCATGTCCCTCCTCATTGTCCTTGAACTCACAATGTTAACATAACAATAAGCCTAACGTATTTTACATTATGATGGAGGAAACCACAAAGTTTACCTCCCAAGTGTCATTAACCATGGCATATTGGTGTTGAAAAAACCATATTCTATTGTAGTGTACTAACCTATTGGTTATAACTTTCATCCAATAACTATCAAATTGGTTGAGATCCCAACATCACACTATCCCAACTAGTCAGCCACTTTCCACCTGGAAAATACACAATACTGGGAACATATGTGTAGTGTCCAAACCAGAGTGGGGGCGGGTATTAGAAACTGCACCAAACCTTGACCAGGTATCAGAGCTAATACCCATGGTTATCAAATACTGCAAAATTGTATATAACCATGGCTCTACAATTTTTTTGAAAAAAAAGAGAAAATAATCATCTAGAAAACTGCCAGGTATTTGCTGGTTATTTCATGAAGCCTGACGGTTCTTTGAGGTTTTTGAAATACACAGAATTTGTAACTCTTTGATTCTGGTTTGTCAAACACCTTTGTGGTCATCAAATAGACATGTTCTTGGAGAAACAGCATTCCAATAGAAAGAAACATACATTTTGAACATGTTCATTTCTCTATTAAAGTTGGGTACTTGTTTCCTTCATTATTTATTAGTGTGGCCTGTGCCGTTGGCCCAAGTGCTATCACATCCTCAACTGATTTTCCCTTCCAAAACCTGGTTATTTGAAATTTATTTGAAATTTCAGCAGCAGAAATCACTTAAAAAATATCTCCCACATTCTGAATCCAAATCTTACCAAATAAATTCCATTAAATCCTGCTCATCAAGATCTTTCCAATAACACCAAAGGCACATTCCAATTCCTCCGAAATTTTCAGCTAACGATTTAATTTAATTTTCAATAAAGAAATCATTCAATATTCAAGAACTTTTGCGCCACAAGTCCAAACATCATGGAACCAAGGCCATGCACCTCTTCTTGTTGAGAGCTTTCCAAAGACATCAAGAACATGATTTGAAGCATCCTGGTTCAGTGGATCTCATAACTACAAAACAAAACAAACTATCTACCTTCATAGATAGATGTGATGTAGTAGCTATCTACATGTACATGCCATGCACAACTTCACAAATTTAGGGTATGGTAGCATACACAAAGTAAAATATGCCTCTCGTTTCACATTGACATTGTACTTGCCACTAAGGTTCTGCAGTAAATAATTCTCAAAAGAGAAAGTGAAAAATCAAAATCAAAAGGAGATTTGCTGGAGAACTAGATAATGTTCTTACTATTAGGTAGAGTCTAAATTTTGGAATATTAAAAATGGGTATGTTGAAACTATTTTGTTGAATTTTTTTTTAATATTTTGACAAAAAAATGATTATTAGTTGTGGGTACAGAAGAAAGATATTGTAAAAGTATTTGCAATCAACTTGCAACTTGCTTTTTAAAAAAAATTGTGATTAGGCAAAATATACACTATTGCATGTCCTTCTAGGTTCAAACCAATGTTGGGTGTGTATGCGCATTTCAACTCATCAACTTGATATTGGTATTAAGGTTCTTTCAATTTGGAAATTGGTTATGAACATGAGTCTTCAAATCATTTTAAAATAGACATATCAGGGTGGGTATATATAAGAACCTACATGTTTTGGGAGGGGATCCCCAGTACGAACATGATGAATAAACCATTACCTCATACCAACTACAGATATGAGATATGTGATCAGGTATAAAAAATTTACACTAAGACAATGTTGGCTATTGAGAAAATGGCCATTTGCCAACATGTGTTCAAGGCATTCACTTTTTTTTTCAATTTTGTGATGGAGCAAAAGCAATGAGCATCCCAAAAGAGATTTTGCATTAAAGAGCGACATGCTTGTAAAGATCATTAAAATAGTAGTCATTTGACATAATAAGACAAGGGTAAGATAAAAAAGAGAAAGGAAGATTAGTCTTCCAATTTATTAACACAAAATCCCAGCTTCAAGAAGTTTTCTATTTTTGAGATATACATACATAGAAACACAAAAAAAAATTCACACACGATATATGAATTTGAGTATCCTCAAAAGCAGAAAGCTTCGGATATGGGAAAATGCAATGGTAAGGTTGGTGTAAGCAAATAATGAACCCGGATATGTCTTGGGTTTTTCAGAAATGATACCAGTTGGTTTCAACTATACATATCAAGGGTGCATACCCAAGTACATACCCATCAAAATCCTATATATTATACCAACACTGGTTCAAACCAGTGTTGTGCAGTTATCTAAATCTATCAACAACTACATGTTTCAAAATAAATTAGAATCAAAGAACGCTACCCTTATTCTGGTAGGGCCCTCTTACTTGGGTCTTACTTACCATATAAAATGAAAACAATTCAAATGTGCTAGGTCCCAAATGTTAACAAATAGGAGATCTACTCAAGTGCAAACATAAATCTTTATTGAAAGGAAACTACAACATAATGCTCACAACACAAAATACAACATCAAGAACTCTCCAAGGTTCTTGTTACATGAAATACACAAACTTGTGTAATGAAGAAAAGAGAGCCAAACCATCAAAACCAAGGTATTTAACTAAAAAACCAAACCACAAATAACCAAACTAAAATAAGTAACGAAAGTAATTCAACCTTGTGAAAGTAACCTAGTTACTTTCCTACTCCAGTAATTAATGAAACCTAACTAGTTGAGCTTGAATTCTCAACAGTCCCCCTCAAGTTCAAATCCACTTTTAGTACAGCAAGCATTTTTCTAAACTTCCTTAGCTTGTCTATACCTAAAGCCTTTGTGAAAATGTCAACAACTTGATCTTCGGTACTGACATGAATAAGGTCAATTTCTTTTGTTAAAACTTTTTCTCTAATAAAATGGTAGTGCACCTCAATGTGCTTTGTCCTAGCATGATAGACGGGGTTGTTAGCAAGTAGTATGCTACTGATGTTATCACAATAAATGACAACAGGAGCATCCACTGATTGTCCCAAATCTTATAATAATTTTTGTAACCAAACTACTTCACATGCAACAATTGCTGCACCTCTATATTTTGCCTTTGTGCTTGATAGTGCAACTGTTGGTTGTTTCTTACTACTCCAACTAACAGCACCACTTCCAAAAGAAAACATGAAACCACTGGTCGATCTTCTATCTGAAACATTGCCAGCCCAATCAACATCCGTGTATCCATGTACTTGTAACTGGTTCTTGGCTTCATAAAACATTCCACACTGCAAGGTATGTTTTATGTACCTCAATATGCGCCTCACTACATCCAAATGTGGCTTTCGTGGTGTTTGCATGAATTGACTTACCACTCCAACTGCATAACTCAAATCTTGCCTTGTGATGGTCATGTAAATCAAACTCCCCACTATGCGTTTATACATAGTGGTATCCTCCACGAGCTCTCCTTCATCTGCACTTAACTTCACATTTTGCTCCAATGGAATTGAAATGGGTTTACAACCCGTCACCCCATATTCCGACAATTTGTTCAAGGCATATTGCCTTTGTAGTAACCATATCCCTTTAGGGGAATGGATTACCTCAATGCCAAGGAAATAACGCAACTCTCCCAAATCCTTCATCTCAAACTTTTGCTTCAAAAGCTTCTTCAAATCAGAAATGTTTACATCACTATCTCCTGTGATAATCAAGTCATCAACATAGATGACTATGACTACAATCCCATGATCTGTCTTTTTCACATATAGTGAAAAATCTGCATCGGATGTTTGAAATCCACTTGTGACAAGATACTCACCTATCTTCTCTAACCAAACTTTAGGTGTTTGCTTCAAGCCATACAAAGCTTTCTTCAACCTACAAACTAAATTAGGATGTGTTTGGTCCACATAACTTGGTGGTTGTTCCATGTACATTTCTTCTTGTAAATCTCCATGAAGAAAAACATTCTTTACATCCATTTGATGTAAAGACCATCCTTTTGCTACTACCATAGCAATGATTGCTCTTACAGTTGTCATTTTGGCAACTGGACTATAGGTCTCTTCATAGTCTATGCCATAAGTTTGGGCATAACCTTTGGCAACCAATCTTGCTTTGTATCTGCTCATAGATCCATCTACATTGTGTTTGACTTTGTACACCCATTTGCACCCAATTACTTTCTTGTCCAAAGTAATTCCCAAGTAGCATTCGCATCCAAAGCCGCCATCTCTTCATTCATGGCATTGTCCCACTTAGGGTTTCCAACTGCTTGTTCAAAACAAATGGGTTCAACCTCCTGTATAACTTTTACCATGTATGCGTAATGATGAGTTACAAAGCCATCATATGTGAGTCTTTGTACAGGGTACTTGACTCGTGTGGATCTTCGTACTCCACTGTTATTGTCAGGTGTTTTCAAAACTTTCTTAGCCATCCGAGCTCTAGGAATAGTAACTGAAGTGATTCTTGATTCTTCACCCTCACTCTTCTCTGAATCACTTGACTCACCATCTACATGAGAATTTCTAGATGATGTTTGAGAACTACCATGTACAATGTTTGAAGATCTTAATATTCCTTTCCATGGAGTGCTACTGGACCCACTAATTGAAGGCTCTTGTGGTCCACTAATTAATTGTGATTATTGTTCCAAATTTGATGAAACACCACCATTTCTAGCCTCTCCATCTTCTGCTGTCTTCAATGGTGAGTACCAGCTAACCATCTCATCAAACACAACATTTCTACTCACTTGCAATTTCCAAGTGGAAGGATTGAAACATCTATATCCCTTTTGTTCTGAGGAATATCCAATGAAAATACATTTCTCAGCTTTTGGGTCTAGTTTTGATCTCTTCTCCTCAAGAACATGCACGTATGCAGTGCAACCAAACACTCTGAGGTGTGAAACATCGGGTTTCTTGCCTGTGAATTTTTCTTCAAGTGTCATGCCATGAACTATCGCTGTGGGTGTTCGATTCATGATGTAGACTACAGTTGCTACCGCTTCAGCCCAAAAATAATTTGGCAAATTCTTCTCATTCAACATGGCACGTGCTATTTTTGCAATGTGCCTGTTTTTCCTTTCAGCAACTCCATTCTGATGTGGGGAATAACTACATGAGTATTTCCTTTGAATCCCATGCTCCTTCAGATACTCACTGAATTCATTTGAAAAATATTTTCCCCCTCCATCGGACCTTAGGCACTTGATGCTCACACCTTTCTCCTTCTCCACCATTGTTTTGAAATTCAAAAAATGTTGAAACACTTCACCTTTGTGTTTCATGAAGTAGACCCACACCTTCCTTGTGTGGTCATCAATGAAACTCACGTAATACTTACATCCTCCAATGGATTCTGTCTTCGTGGTCCACACATCTGAATGGATCATTTCCAAAGGTTTGGAACTTACATGAGTTGTTTGAGCTGGGAATGGATGCCTAACTTGCTTCCCCAATTAGCATGCTTCACAAACCTCTGACATCACCTCTTCTGCTCCAAATTTGGGAAGACCTCCAACAAGTTTTTATTTCTCCATGAGTTTAAAACGTTGGAGATTAACATGGCCAACCCGCTTGTGCCAAATTCCAATGTCTCCAGCTCCTTTTCCATGTGTGAATAACATGGAATTCACCTCAGGCATGTTCACATCCAAGGTGAACATTCGTCCATTCCTTTTTCCTTTTACAATCAATTTGCCTCGATTCTTCATGTCTTCCACAAAACATCCATTTGGGTTGAATATCACCTGTAAACCTTGTTCCACCATCTGGCCTACGAAGACCAAATTTTTTGTTATGGTTGGAACATGAAGTACATCTTTCAAGTACTTTGTTTGTCCATCTTGCATGGACAATGGCACCTTGCCAATCTATGTGATGGGATGTGTAGTGTCATCACTCGTTTCCACAAACCCTGGTGTCTTCAAATCCTTTGTGTCTCTAAACCATTCTCCATGACTAGTCATGTGGTTTGAAGCTCCAGAATCCACATACCAAACATTGTTGTCTAATACACCTCCTATCATTGAATTTGCCATGTGTTGCATCACACACAGTTGTTCATCACCTTGATTGCTAGTTGATGCATGATTCCCTTGTTGCAGCTTTCCATTTCGTGCATCATGCTCCTTTTGATAACAGTTCTTTGCCATGTGCCCAGGTTTCCCGCAATAGTAGCAATTTCAATCGCTATTTGGTTGTTGACTTCGATGACTTCCACCACGACCTCCATGACTTCCTCAACTTCCTCTTCCTCCCAAGTTTCCTCGTCCACCTCCATGAACTTGACCTTCATGTTGATGATGTTCACCATGCGAGCTTCCGTGTTGACCTCGAAACGAGGTTTTACCACCTCTACCTCTACCTCTATTGGTATTTGAGTAGAAAGCATTTTCTTGCGATCCTCCATTGGAAGTACCAACAATTTTCATTTCTTCACTTATAAGTAGTGTTATTAAGTCTTGGAAGTTGGGAAATGTTTCTCGAACTGCAATTGAAGTATGGAATTGGCGATAGTCTTTTCCAAGTCCATTTAAGGTCACGGCCACTAAATCTTCATCATCTACAGGGGCTCCTATAGATGCAAGAGCATCTGCAAGGTTTTTCACCTTTGTAGAATAGTCATTGATGTTCATCTTATTTTTCTGTAGATTATGCAACTCTTGCTTGAGCTGCATTTTGCGGGCTTGTGTATTGGTGTTATACATCTTCACCAATGTATCCCAAGCTTGCTTGAGTGATTTTGCATCTTGAATATGCACAATCATGGAATCGGACACACTCACAGAAAGCCAATACAAGATTTTCCTTGCTTTTTCATGCTAAGTTTTATTAGCTTGAATTTGTTAATGTGTGGGGTTTTCTGGGAGAGGAGGTTTTTTCTCACCACCAATTATGAATTCCCAGTAGCCAAGAGATTCATAATCCTAAATTTCCACACTTGAAAATTATTCTTGTCTAATTTCTCAATTGCAATTTGAGAAAGATTGTCCGCCATCTCTCAAGGCACCACTCAATGTCTTCTTGGGGTTTCACAATGATTTTAATTCCTTCCTTGGGTTTTTAGGATTAGGGTTAGGGTTTTCCTTCCTTAGGTTTTTAGGATTAGGGTTAGGGTTAGGGTTGAACAAGATGGACCTTGCATATGTATGTATGTCTTGAGTATTATATGAAATTATATATTATACATAGGTTTTATGTATAAATACGTATTTCGTATAATATTTCGTATGGTATTAAGTACATGATTACATACCACACTTTTGTACAAAGATCTTGATAATGTATTTGCGCTTCCCAATCTTCAAACTCCTTCCTTCAAGTTCTCCAAGTTGTATTTGCTCCACTTCAAACCTTTGTTTTGATATCTTCTCAAAACAAACTTCTGTCACAACAACTTTGCAAAACTACTTCACACACATATGACCTTGGATCGATCTAAAAATTTGGTGAAACATAGAACACTATGTCTACTACCTTCTCTCAAAATTTCAGCTCATTTAACTTCATAAAATGGGAGATCTTGCTACTTCTTTGAAGTCACCTCAAACTGGGACCTGAACACAAAATGACTTACAACTCGCTTTCAGCAACTCCAAAATCCTTGAGATTTTGGGAGACATATTGAATATATGTGTTCTATACTTGCTCAAAATTTCAGCTCTATTGATGTTGACCACAAAGAGATATCACTTTCAAAAGAAATTGACTTCAAAATTGAAACTAAAACTTTAGATGCTTGGATCTCTCTCAATACAGATCCAAATGACATGAAATTTCTCTCACACACATATTCCTATATGATCTATAAGATCTCAAAGCTGCAGATCCAAAAAAGTTCAAACAAAGGAAATATGACCAAAAAAACCTTATCTGGCATAGAGTTTTCAAAAGCTCATAATTCTCACAAAACATATATTTTTCTTTTGAAAATTTGAGAATAGAAGCGTCTTATAATCTTCTATAATCCCTCCAAGTCTCACTACAAGATCTTTTCACATTAGATCTAGATCTAGATTTAAATATCTGACTTCCACAACTTTGATATGTTGATCTCCTCTCACCTTTTTTCTTTTCTTTTCTTTTCTTTCTCTTCACATTCTTTCCTTTCCCTGTTTCTCTTTTGCACTTGACAAACTCCTATGATATTACTAGAGACTCTCAAGCTCTAATTCTAGAAATTTTCTAGCTCTAGATCTCTTTTAACTTTCTCACCAAACAACCTAAGCTCTGATACCATGTTAACAAATAGGAGATCTACTCAAGTGCAAACATAAATCTTTATTGAAAGGAAACTACAACATAATGCTCACAACACAAAACACAACAT
>Ga0209611_10014580_pt1 | contig 10461 bp, 9 predicted proteins | sample S1TSphgellanicum_3_FD_187693 | JGI IMG/M metagenome (GOLD analysis project Ga0209611, IMG submission 187693) | Host-associated microbial communities from peat moss isolated from Minnesota, USA - S1T2_Fc - Sphagnum magellanicum MG (SPAdes) (version 2) | ecosystem: Host-associated > Plants > Peat... | reverse complement strand
CCTACACCTGTGATCTGCCCCCCTGCCCCCCTGCCCATTAACTATGACTACAACAAGAATTTCCATGGAGACAGGTCGTGATTGGCTCATTAGGCTGGTCACGAGCGAGACGTTTGTTTATCTGATGAAGCGGCTCTTGCAAGCGTTGTTGACTTTGTTATTGGCCTCAGCGTTGTCGTTTCTGATCATTCAACTGGCTCCAGGAGATTATGTAGACACGCTACGACAAAACCCAAAAATTTCCCCAGAAAGAATTGAGGAGCTAAAGCGACAGTTTGGTCTTGATCGCTCTTGGCCAGAGCAATATGGACTCTGGCTTTGGCGCATCTTGACTAAGGGCGATTTTGGCACGAGTTTTGTTTACCAACGCTCAGTAGCTTCCCTGTTGTGGGAGCGGGTACCGGCAACATTGCTGTTAGCGATCGCTTCTTTAGTTGTGACTTGGGCGATCGCTATTCCCTTAGGGATCATCGCCGCCGTTCAGCAAAATCGCTCTTCTGACCGAATTTTACAAGTGTTGAGCTATGCCGGACAAGGATTTCCCAGTTTTATCACCGCCCTGTTACTGCTGATTTTCGCCCAAAACGTCTCACCTTTATTTCCAGTCGGTAGTATGACTAGCATCGATCACAACGAACTCTCGTGGTTTGGTCAAATCCTCGATATCGGCTGGCATATGATTTTACCTACCATCGCTTTAAGTATCACAAGCTTTGCTGGTTTGCAGCGCTTTACTCGGGGTCAATTGTTAGATGTACTACGTGAAGATTACATCCAAACGGCTCGTGCCAAAGGACTACCAGAAAACCGTGTGATCTACGTTCATGCTCTCCGCAATGCGATCAATCCCCTGATAACCTTGTTAGGCTTTGAGTTGGCAGGTTTATTAAGTGGTGCCTTTATTGCTGAATTTTTCTTCAACTGGCCCGGTTTGGGGAGGCTGACCATACAAGCTGTGCAATCTCAAGATTTGTATTTACTTATGGCAAGTTTGATGATGGGCGCAGTGCTGTTAATAATTGGTAATTTGCTAGCAGACCTGATGCTGAAAGCTGCCGATCCTCGCATTAGCTTAGAAAATTTGAATTAGTTAGTTGTTCGATCCTGATTCCCATGTTGTCCGAAGTTTATTATCTGGTACAGGCAAAAACTGACGGTCGTTATCTAACGGCTCACCCCAACGCTGACAATTCCTCAAGTTACCTGTTGCTGTTTCAGGAGAAATTTGATGCCCTCAGTTACCTCAACACCCACGCTGCAGAAGTAGCAAATCGCTTTACTGTGGAGTCTGTTCCTCATAATCAGGTAGGGAATTTGCTGAAACGTTGGGGTTTTAGCGGTGTAGGGATTGTTTCTGATCCGTTATTACCTAAAATTGAATTTTTTCAGCACAAGCAAACGCCTGGGAATTCATTCCCAGGCTAATAGCTGAAGTCTTCTAAAGAAGACTAACAAAAAGTTTCATTCTCTTAAAATTCTTACACCACTACTTTTTCTAACATCAACTTAGAACGTTTGACCTGTTCAGGAACAGAAACGGGGTACTCTCCAGTAAAGCAGGCAGAACAAAAGCTTTGAGGATCTTCTCGCGTCGCTTCTAGCATTCCCAGCCAACTAAGATAGGCGAGGGAGTCTACCTCAAGTTGCTTGGCAATCTCTTCCACTGACTTGGTAGCAGCAATGAGTTGACCTTGAGTATCGGTATCAATACCATAGAAGCAAGGGTGAGTCACTGGAGGAGAGGAAATTCGCATATGTACTTCCACTGCGCCCGCCTCAAGCAAAGTTTGGACGAGTTTGCGGCTGGTATTACCCCTAACAATAGAGTCATCCACGATCACGACTCGTTTGCCATAGAGCACATCCTTGAGGGGGTTGAGTTTCATGCGGATACCTATCTCACGCATAGCTTGTGTAGGCTGAATAAACGTGCGCCCAACATAGCGATTTTTAATCAAGCCCTCCACATAGGGAATGCCAGAACTTTGGGAATAACCAATAGCAGCCGGAATACCAGAATCGGGAACACCAAAAACAATATCAGCATCAACAGGGGATTCTTCAGCTAGTTTTCGTCCTAACCGCATTCGGTAGCTGTATAAACTCTCGTGGTGCATGACGCTATCAGGGCGGGCAAAGTAAATCATCTCGAAGATACAAAGCTTTCGCTCTTGCTTTTGACTCCATTGGAAGGAAGACAAACCAACTTCAGTGATCCAAACTAACTCACCTGGTTCAACCTCTCGCAGGTACTCAGCACCAATGATATCTAAACCACAAGTTTCTGAGGCGAGAACGTAACGGACTGGACTATCACCCAATGTGCCAATGACAAGGGGGCGAATGCCATTAGGATCGCGAATGCCCATGATCCCCAACTCAGTGCCAACGACTAAACTAAAGGCTCCTTGACAACGTTGCAAGGCACGAGTTGTGCCTTCTAACCAATCGCCACCAGCATTGACTTCTTGGGCGATCGCAATTGCAATCATTTCTGAGTCAGTTGTTGTAACTAAGTTACATTTCTGCTCTAGCAACTCATCTCGCAACTGCACAGAATTGACTAAATTACCGTTGTGTGCTAGGGCAAGCTTTCCTAAGCGGGTTTCGACAACGGCAGGCTGAGCATTCGCTTTGCGGCTAGAACCTGTGGTTGAGTAACGAGTATGACCAACGGCTATGCTACCAGTTAAGTCGTGTAATATTGTTTCATTAAATACTTGGGACACCAGCCCCATGTCTTTATGTAAATGTACTTCTTGACCTTCAAACGTAGCAATGCCAGCTGATTCTTGACCTCGGTGTTGGAGGGCGTACAATCCAAAGTAGGTAAGTTTAGCAACATCTTCTCCAGGTGCGTAAATACCAAAAACACCACAAGCTTCTTCTGGCTTGTCATGAAAATTTTCACCTGCTTCGGTTGGGTTATTAGCCTGCTGGAATTGATGATCCAAACTGGCGGCATGGTTGGGAATCATAGTAGCTTTGCTCCTGATCTGATCAAGTCACTGAGAATCATGTAACCGGATAGTTAAAAAAAAATTAATAAATTGTTAACTATCTAATGAAACAGACTAAAATTCTATCGCAAATAATTAAGAGTGAGAAGTTGATTAACTCCTCACTCCTCACTCCTCACTGGTAGGGGTAGTGGTGTGGATAGACGCCTTTCTATTGCGTGAGAGTAGCTATTGCTCATATCCTTAATCCTAACCTTGATTAAAGTTAGGTTATCAGATGTTAAAACCCGCAGACCCATTTCGGGATTCCCGACTTTACCGAGTTTTTGCCACTCTTGACCAAGATGCCCCCGTAAGTATAATTCCCAAATTTCTTGTTGTCCTAGAGCTACAGAAACTAAAATTCGTGCACCACCCTCACCAAACAGCACTTCATCCCAACGTGGGGTAGGCATGTTACCCGCTACTTCTAATGTGATTTCTGCACCAAGATTGCCAGTGATGCAACATTCTGCCAAGGCTACAGCTACTCCACCTTCAGCACAATCATGAGCCGAACACACCCACCCTTGACGAATTCCCTCACGGCAAACTTGCTGCACACGGCGTTCCAAATCAAAATCTACTCGTGGCGGTTTTCCTGCAACAGTGCCGTGGATAGTAGCTAAATATTCTGAACCACCTAAGGTGATTTTGGATTCTGGATTTTGAACAATTTTAGATTCTATTGGTAATCCTAGAAGATAAATAACATTGCCTTCTGCTTGCCAAGCTTGACCACAAATTTTGGTGAGATCGGGAATCAACCCTACCATACCTACAACTGGAGTGGGGTAGATTGGTTGAGGGTTGCCTTGGGAATCGAGGGTTTCATTGTATAGGGACACATTCCCACCAGTGACCGGAGTTGCCAATTCTCGACAACCATCAGCCAACCCGCGACAAGCTTCAGCTAATTGCCAGTAACCAATAGGTTTTTCTGGACTACCGAAATTCAGGTTATCTGTCACCGCCAGCGGTTCTGCTCCCACACAACTAAGATTACGAGCAGCTTCTGCCACAACCGCCTTAGCTCCCTCATAGGGATCAAGATAAACATAACGAGAATTGCAATCAACTGTAGCAGCAACACCGTGTTGAGGCATTGGGCATTGGGCATTGGGCATGGGAGAATGAAGAAGATCAATTTTCTCCCCCCGCTCCCCCACGCGGATAATAGCTGCATCTGCACCGCCTGGGAGGATCACAGTATTGTTCTGCACTTGATGGTCATACTGGCGATAAACCCAGCGTTTAGAAGCAATGGTGGGATTATCAAGTAAAGTCAACAGGATGTCGTTCCAACTTTGCTGGTGTCCTTGAATTTCGATGCCAAAAGTTGTACTCAAAGGCAGAGAATCAGGTGTCCATTCCCAAGCTTTCCGAGCATATTCTGGTGGTTCTGCCAACACTTCCCGGTGATAGAGTGGCGTGTTTTCTGCCAAAGCAACAGATGGGATTTCTGCTGCTACAACTCCATTGAACCAAATTCGCACGATGGGTTCACTAATCACAGTACCGGCAACAACTGCATGCAATCCCCAACGATGGAAAATATCAATTAACTCTTGTTCGCGTCCCTTGTGGGCAACAAACAACATCCGTTCTTGAGATTCAGAAAGCAGGTATTCATAAGGAACCATCCCCGTTTCCCTGACAGGAATCTTGTCTAAATCCAGTTCAATTCCCACACCGCCTTTTGCTGCCATTTCCGATGTAGAACAGGTAATGCCAGCAGCACCCATATCCTGTGCTGCTACAACTGCACCTGTCTTAAACGCCTCTAAGCAAGCTTCAATTAACAACTTTTCCAGAAATGGGTCGCCCACCTGCACTGCCGGACGGTCATCTACTGACTCATCACTGAGTTCTGCACTGGCAAAACTTGCTCCTCCCATACCATCTCGTCCAGTGGTTGAACCAACATACAGCACGGGGTTTCCAATGCCAGATGCTCCAGATTTGACGATTTCTGGCGTTTCCATCAATCCCAACGCCATGACGTTTACCAAAGGGTTGTGGTCGTAAGCGGGGTCAAAGTAGACTTCGCCGCCAACGGTGGGTACCCCAACACAATTACCATAATGGGCTATCCCAGCTACAACACCACTAAAAAGCCGTTGGGTTTTGGTCTGTTCTAAGGACCCGAAGCGCAGAGAGTTTAAGACAGCAATAGGACGCGCACCCATTGTAAATATATCCCGGAGAATACCTCCTACTCCTGTTGCAGCTCCTTGGAGGGGTTCGATAGCTGAGGGATGGTTGTGCGATTCAATCTTAAACGCGAGTTGCAGTCCATCACCTAAATCTACAACACCGGCATTTTCACCTGGTCCTACAAGAATACGCGGTCCTGTTATCGGAAATTGTTTTAGTAAAGGTCTAGAATTTTTATAACAGCAATGCTCTGACCACATCACCCCAAACATTCCCAATTCAGCTTTGTTGGGATGACGCCCTAGTCGCCGGACAATTTCTTCGTATTCTTGTGGCTTCAAACCTTCAGCCGTGATTTCTTCTCGGGAAAAGGGAGATTGGGAGGAGGCAGTCATGGAAATAATGCAGCAAAAGGATAGATCACTATTTTACTAACTTCTTAACAAAACTTACCCATTGTTGCCTAAACTCAGGATAATGCTTGCAAAATTATTTCAATTTGGCGCTTTAGGTTTGGCAAATCGCGCTCTATAACAGACCACACTACTTCTAGGTCAATTTCAAAGTAATTGTGAGTCAAAATGTTTCGCATTCCAATAATCTGTGACCAAGGTACTTCGGGGTTTTGCTCCCTGATATCAGCGGACATAACACGAGATGCTTCACCGATAATTTGTAAATGCTGAATAAACCAAGTTTGAATCAGTTCATTTTGTTCAAAGCTTTGCCTCCCTTGAACTGCATACCTGTTTATCCGTTCAATTGCTTCTAACATGTCCCGCAGCTTCTCGCGATCATCTCTCATAATGGAACAGCTTCATTTAACACACGATCTCGAATCCGATCGCGTAATCCCTTTTCAGTGACTACATCTACATCACAACCCAGTATCTCTTGCAGTTCCATCAGCAGTCCACCAAGGTCAAATAGGCTGCGTCCTGGCTCCATTTCTACCAGAAAATCTACATCACTGTTTACATCAGCTTCTTGGCGTGCCACTGAGCCAAATATTCGGATGTTATATGCACCGTATTTTGCCGCAGTTCGGAGGATATCTTCTCGCTTGGCTGGCAAAAGCTCGTAAATATTCATGATTTGTGTATTTTAGCTAGGTCAATCAAGCATTCTACTTGAGCAAGCTTATTTTTGGAGATAATTGATTTTCTATATCTATAGGACTTACGCACTATACAAATCGACCATCATGTGTATTAACGGAATTCGGTCGTTTCAGGCTGCTAGTGACAACCCAAGAATAGGTAGCGATCGCTCGCTATCGTAGAAAAATCAAACTGAAAGGCACTGAAAAAGCCCGCCCCATACTTGATTGTTTTTGTCAATGCGTAGGTCCTAGTACAGTATCTTCATTAACTTAAATTACTTTCCAGTTTCTACATCCACATATACATATTTTTGTCAAGACTGTTTTTGACATATTTTAATGCGTTTGCCCTGCACTATCAGCAACCATAATACTCTCAAAATTTATTTGCTTAGAATACTCTGCTAAAATTTTTCCAAAAATGGCTTTATCTGATTCATTTCCTGAACCTCCCCGAAAAAATAAAGGAATGTCTCCCTTCGGGTGACGCTCGAGTACTCGCTATCGCTATCGCCAGTCGCCTAGGTCGGGCTAACCCTCCTGCAGCGCTGTCTCACCATCACTACTTACTATTAAATCTATAATACATTGTTTTAGGTCTGGTCTGTGATCTGCGCTTCTCCCAAGGGGAGACGCACTCGCGTTCGCAGCAGCGCTTCGCTATCACGAGAATATCCTTGTGTGATTAAAATAGGAATTTCTTTAATTAAGTCTGGTTTGAACCCATGCTCAATCATTTCTAGTGCTTCAATGCCGCTCGAAACTTGTGTAATTGAATAACCCTGCGGCTCCAGATAGTTTACTAATACTTGTAAATTCACAGGCTCATCATCAACAATTAGAATATTTAATGGATCAACTTCCATTTTGGAATTTGCTAGATTGGAAGAGGTATTATTTACTTCGTTGGCAATAGATAGCGAATATTGATTCAGTTTATTAATTGGATAATAAATTTGTTGATTGTTGACTTTTAATATTTCTGTGCCTTGAGATACTGGCAGAGTAAATGTGAATTTTGAGCCGAAGCCAATGATTGATTCAACCGAAATTTTTCCTCCATGTAATTCTATTAATTGTTTTGTAATAGCTAATCCTAATCCTGTGCCACCATATTTCCTCGCATTCGACCCATCACCTTGTTCAAATGACTCAAATATCGAGTCAAATTTATCTGGAGAAATTCCAATTCCTGTATCCGATATTGTAATTGCAATATAAGATTTATTATCGGCTTCATTTCTATTATTATTGACTGTTATCTCACTATTAATTAATCTTGCATAGACTTCAATTTTTCCAGAATCTGTAAATTTAATCGCGTTTCCAACTAGGTTGTATAAAATTTGTTGCAGCCGATTTTCATCGGCATCAATTAACGGTAAGCCCTGACCAATCTGATTGTCTAACTGAAGTGGCTTATGACTGGCTAGTGGCTGAATCAGTATTAGTACCAATTCAAAAATTTCTCGGATACTAACAGGATGAATTTGCAATTCAATATTTTTGTATCTCAATTTAGAGAAGTCTAGAATGTCATTAATTAGGTTAGAAAGTCTTCTTCCAGAATGAACAATCATCGCTAGGTTAGTATTCGTTTTTGCTGATAATTCTCCTGTTACCCCATCCATCAGTGATTCAGCAATACCAATGATGCCATTAAGTGGGGTATGAATTTTTCTTTGTCTTCCAAATTAATGCAATTCTGACTCAATGCCGCCTCGTAACTTTCAATAATTCGGTAAGGACTTTCTACTAAATGATGAACATTCTGTTCAATCCGATTACTAATCTCATCCCGCAATTGATCTGCAACACTATTGACTGCTTTCTGACTATTACGATAAGATAACCACCCGACAACACCAATCGTTGCAATAACTTGTAGAAAAAAGGGAACAATAAGAACAATGCGTAAAGGAATTTTATGAGAACTTTTGCTAACACTGTTGTTCAATGAGGAATGATTTGTCACATTTATATTCCTGGCAACTGCATGATATAGCAATCGTATTACAAGAGTGAAAAATATCAGTGGTGGCTGTTGACTGTTAACAGTCTGTGTCCGAGATTTCACAAATCATTTAGGATTGCTATATGCTTATTTTTCCCAAAAAATTCCCGAAAAACTATGCTTTGAAATATAAATTGGACAAAACGTGACGCCTGGGGCAAAGTGGGCTGAAACTATTGCTAGATGAGGGTTTCAATCACAGATTTTGATTGAGAAGGCAGCTATGCTTTCCATTTTAGGTATAAACCATCACAAAACTACTGAAATTGGGTGTGACTCGCAATGCACGCCCAATTTTTCCATTTCTATGCAGCCTTGTCATCGTTCTGGGAACACTAAATCTGTAAATTGTGAGGATTCAGCAGTATTGAAAAATGTGAATGAGTCTGCTGTAGTTCATTTCTAGGAATCAAAACTCAATAAGCGACCATCTGCAACACATAAATATAACATTCACTGACAAGGTCTATCACTTATGAATGTCCCATTATGGCAACGCTTCCGCTCTGGCATGAAACGGCTCAAGTATTGGCTCGTGCTGCTAATAGCAATATGGGTCAGCATCGCGGTTCCAGGCTGTAGCCTTTTTCCAGCTAATGTTCCAACCGCTTCATCCCCTCAACCGACACAAACAACTTCCCAAGCTACAGCTTCCTCTCAACGCTTTGACGGTGTGACAATTAACGTTATCACCCATGATGAAGCCATTCATACAGGTACTCAGAGACGGATTGCTGGGTTTGAAGCCTTGACTGGAGCGAAAGTCAATCTAACAGGCGTTCCTTTTAAAAATTTCTACAACATACTGCAAAAGAACTGGTTTAGCAGTGCTTCAAAGTACGATATGGCAGTAATTTTACCTCAATGGCTGATTGACTTTATCGATGCTGGTTTTCTAGAAGATTTAACGGCGCGAGTCAAGTCTGATGTGGCCTTGCAGTGGGAAGATATTGCACCCATCTTTCGGAATGTTAGTGCGACTTATAAAGGCCGCATCTACAGTATTCCGTTGGATGGCGACTTCCACATGGTTTATTACCGCACTGATTTGTTAAAGCAAGCGGGATTGACGCCTCCGGTAACCTGGGATGACTATCTGGCGATCGCCAAACGGTTTCACGGCAAAGACCTGAATGGTGACGGTGAGATGGACTATGGCTCTTGTCTTTCCAAGCGTGCTCATGAGAATAGCACAAGCATGTTGATATCCATTGCCACTCCTTTTTTGCAATCTCAGGGAACCGCACAAGGGGCATTTTTTGACCCAGACACAATGAAGCCGCTGGTGAACAATCCCGCCTTTGCCAAAGCACTGGATATTTATAAACAAACGATGGACTATGGAGTTCCCCAGGATGAAAATCTGGGTGGTGTTAAAGCTAGAGAATTATTTATTACCGGCAGGTGCGCCCTGACCATCGATTGGGGCGATATTGGACCCCTAGCCATTGATCTGTCTGTGTCTAAAGTGATGGATAAAGTAGGGGCTGTCATCACTCCAGGCACTACTCAAGTGCTTGATCGCAAGACCAGCAAACTGGTTGCCTGCAATAAGTTTACCTGTCCTTACGCCATTGATGGTGTCAATCACGCACCCTACGCTGCCAATGTTGGTTGGACAGGTGTGATTTATGCCAAGGCAGCAGCAAAAGTGAAGGATGCCGCCTATGCGTTTTTCTCTTACATGAGTCAACCCGCTCAGTCTAACGTGGATGTGACCATCGGGGCAACGGGCTTCAACCCCTACCGAATTTCGCAATTTGAAAACTTAGATCCGTGGATTAAATCTGGCATGTCGTCTGAAGCCGCCAACAACTATCTGGGAGCGATCAGTGTCAGCCTGAATAGTCCCAATATGGTTTTGAATTTGAGCATTCCCCACAATCAGCAATATCAATTTGAAGTTCTCGATGCTGTTGTATCTAAGTTCCTAGTGAACAAAATCACAACCGAGCAGGCAATGCAGCAAATTGAACAGGGATGGCAGCAGATTACCAAAGCAGTTGGGCATGAGTCCCAACGCGCAGCCTATCGCGCCAGCCTTGGACTAACCCCATAACACAGGGCAAACGCATCTTGTCAATAAGAATACCTCAATCTCAATAAAGCCTCCACTAATCGCATTAACGGCTGTTTATTGATAATGATTTAGGCGATCGCTTTGACCCTCAGAAAATCACTCAACCGAT
>Ga0209611_10014579_pt1 | contig 10462 bp, 6 predicted proteins | sample S1TSphgellanicum_3_FD_187693 | JGI IMG/M metagenome (GOLD analysis project Ga0209611, IMG submission 187693) | Host-associated microbial communities from peat moss isolated from Minnesota, USA - S1T2_Fc - Sphagnum magellanicum MG (SPAdes) (version 2) | ecosystem: Host-associated > Plants > Peat... | reverse complement strand
ACATAGGTTTTAGTGTTTGGGATAGTTTTTTTTTTTTTTTTTCCAGTTTTTTATAGTTCGGATAATTTTATCCAAACATTAGAAAAATTAGTGCTATGTGATTTTTTTGGCATACTCGCATTTAGTGATTTTTAAAAAATAAGTTTTGTGATTTGTTCAACCAAAAATATGGGAAAACATTTTGTGTTGTCTGATAAGGTGCTACATGTTGCCTGCGACACTTGGCCGTCACTGCGTAATATACTTTTTTGGCACATATGTAATGTACCGTCAAATACACACACACCTGTGCATTAGGCACGAGGTTCAAACTAATAGACAGTGTGCAAGAAAGTTCACCTTGTGCTTGTCATAATGTGTGTGAGCCCACCTCCAACCATTGCACCTCCAAGAACTTTGTCACCACCATCATTTCGTTGCAATCTTCATCCATAGAGCTTTACAACACCATCACAACAAGAGGAACACAAGGACACATTAAATTCTTATGCAGTATCTCAACAACTAGACTTGCAACAATGAAAATCACAGCAAGTGTAAGAACATCATGGAAATGGGAGATGTGGCAACACACAACAATGATAGACAATAAAGTCAAAGAATATTGTTAGTGAATTTCAAGAAAATTGATGCATTGAATCAAAATTGCTGAAGTATCAATAAAGTTGAAAGTCACACTTCAATTCAATCCCAAGCATGATGGAAGGTAACAAGAAGAAAGGATAAAAGAAAGGGCAAGGTTTAAATGATATTGCAAGTGAAATGAAGCCAATCTAGAAACCAAGATAGACCAATTGAAAGCATCATGAAGTTGTAACCTTGGTTAAAGTGAAAAAGGATGAACAAATAGGGAAATACACCTTCGTTGAATCCATTGATCATATCAATTTAGTGAACCTTCAAATTGAAGAATGATGGGCAAAAGTTCAACAATAAATTCTTGAAAAACAACTAAAATACTTTTGACACTAAGATGCAAATCTAACTGAATTCAAATGAGTATGGTGCATGTGATTATAGGTTTGACACACATGATGGTCAAGTTTTCTTTGGAAGGAATAATTTAATAGTATTTTCATCCTCTCCAAACCATGGCCCATTTGACACACAAGTTAGAATTTTTTTAGATCATGTTGATGACAATGGATATGAGTTGAAACTTAACTTTAGAAAACATTAATCTGTCATTTAGAATTCTAAACCTCTAAAATTTAATCCTATACTTTGAAAACATTAAATTAAGGTACAAAACCATGATGCCAATTGAAATCTGACAAAGAACAAGAGTTATGATTTAATGAAAACATTTGAAAAATTTCAAGAACAATAATACCTATAGATTGCAAATTGTAAAATTATTGAATTCACATCACACCAAATTTGGTTGAATTGTTAGAAAAAAAATTAGATTCTTTTAGTGTTACTATTCCTACTTCCACATTCATTTCAAGATTAGTAGATGGTGGTGGATGTGGATTCAATCTTTCATGATATTGTGCCTCCAATTGAAGCAAATGTAAAAGTGTTTGAATGTTAACTTATCTTTAAACCATAATCAAATCATAAAGAAAGAAGTGACATGTAAACACATTTATAACCAAAATGTGATCAAGGTTAGTTTTGTACAAAAATTCCTAAAAGGTTTGCTTCAAAATGTCAAAGGCATTTCTACAACCGACTACCTTCACTTGTGTTTTTTGTTATACAAAAGTTTAAGCATAGAATGTTGTTGTGCTTCCCTGTGAAGTTTCATAATCCATATGAGCATTGGGTATTTTTTATCACCAATAAAGTAAAGTGAAAAGCGTTATACACCACCTTTCACCAAATTGAAAAGGCCCTAGGATCAAAACACACTAAAAGGAGCCACAAAGGGCATCAAATGTTATATTTTACCATAAAGAATTAGAGATTTATTTATTTATTGTCATTTGAAATTATGGTAATCATGGCACATTATTCTTTTTTAACACACATGAATGTCAAGAAACTCAATTTAAAAATCCATTTGAGGGTGTAAATGGGCTAATTAGAGCCATTAGTGCCCCCTTAAGTGATTTTTTTGGGGAAATATTCTTGAAATATTCTCAAATAAAATATTTTTTAAAATCTCTAATTTTTTTAATAAAAAGCTTGTACTATTTTGTTGAAGTTTTTGTTAAAAATTTGTCAAAAATTTGTCTTTATAAATTCATATTTATTAAAAAATGAATGAAAAACAATTTGATTTATTGGGGTGACTCTAATCATTCAAAAAATCATTTGTATGAAAAAGTTATTTTGGGGGAAAAGGACATGCAATCCTAATGTAAAGTAATGTTTGTGGCTCCTTTGTGTGCATTTTGACCCCCTATGTTGATATTTTTATACAATCCATACTTTCAAAAGACTCAAAATTCATTGATGCTTCCAACTAAACCAACAAAGATGTTAGTGAACCTCCTCTTAACATCCACAACTCCCTATGGCACAATTGAATAACCTCCTATTTTGTGGTAATAATAATCCTCCACAAATGCAATGTTAGGTTTTGAAATGGAAATGTGCATACCATTTATGGTGCCATGCACACTTCGTAACCCACGCTAATCCTTAAACTTTAACATGACACATTCCATCTCTTGTCCCACTAGCCATGAAATCAAGCTTTTGAACATAATGTTGATAGTTCTAACAACCTCATATATAACCAACCCAACAATTGATTTGTCGATGGCAAACAATTCATTGCAAATCAACAAGTTTGAACCATGTGACAAGTTGTAAATCATGAAAGCCATTCAAACCTCCATAGGGGTTGTGAAATGGTACTTGGTATATCTTTAGGATGGCTTGTGGATGAGCATGAAGCCTAAACTTGAAGCTTTGAACTTGGATTTAAAGTTTAAGGTGATTGTAATCCACCTATATGGATGAACATGTCCATAAATGAATGATTTCATATGGATGAATTTCATTTATGATTTGGATTAAATAAATAAATCATTGGATGAAATCCATTCATGATTGGAAAATAAATAAATTCAAAATTATTTATATCCATCTTCATTTGTTGTCCAAATATTAATATTTCAAACTTGAATGTCATTTAATAATGATGGATAATGAAATTACTATGATAATAGGGAAAACATGATGATGGGACCAAAATGATTTGTAAAATTTTGTTTAAGAAATCATTTTCATGAACAATGTTAAGTAATTCAAGAAATATTATCATGGAATGAGTCCCCCCCCTTGCCCAATTGTTGTCAACAACGTTATATATTTATTTCATGGAAAACTAGGGTGCCTTGAAAATAAATAAATATTTAAAGAAACTCATTATCATCTATGATAGTAGGTTGTTTGAAGAAAGTTAATTAAGGTGCCTAAAAGTGAATTTTAGTTTTTTTTTAAAACCCATTCTCATTAATGATATTTCATAGTTTAAAAAAATCTAAAACATTTAAAACCTATTCTTGTCAACAACAAATTTGGTTAAATTTGAAAAAAATCATGGCACCTTTCACGAACAATTGAAAAAAAATTTGCATTATTACCAACAATAGTTATAAATAGGTTTGAAAGAAGTTGTGGCACCTTTAGAAGAAAGGAGGGAAACACCCATTGTCATCAACAACATTGGGTCAATTTGTTCGGGGAAAAAAATAAAACAAACAAACAAACATTATCTTATTAAAAAATAAAATAGTAATGACCATGGGGCGGATGTTAGCATAGTAATGGTAATACAGTTAATAGATTTTTAAAATAATGACATTTAAAACCATAGCCCTGAAATACATTTATAATGGAATTTACATTATATTATTCAACAACTGTTATATCATATATAATTAGATTGTGTTTCATGAAACTTTAGTTAATTAAAATAATGCAAAAAAAATCCATAAAAATTTAATAATAAAATAAAACATTCATTCATAATTCTAATGGAAATTTTATTTATTAAAAAATTACTAAATGCAATTAATTTTTTTCATCCATAAATTAGATGAATGTAAAAAATCATTCATCCATAAAAATAATTCATGTTTTTTTTTCATTTTACCATCCCAAATTCCAATTCTAAATTCTAGGTTTAGGTTCTAAATTAATGTAGTAGCTTGTTTTGTATATTTTTTTTACAATCAAAGGTGTCAAATTTATTAGTTATATTGTTAAACAACTTGTCCTTTGACATCCTGAAGTTCTGAATCCATCATTCATCATCATATATATTAATAAAAAAAAGAAAAACCATGGTGTATTTTGTGGTTTGACCCAATACCCTAAATCAAATCCCATTGTAACCAAATTGGATGTTAATTGCAAAGTTTGCAATGCAATATTCATAATAATAGTAGTAAAAAATTTCCTATCATCACCACATGTTGAAAGAAGAGATGTGGAAGGAGAATCATGTCATGAACACAAAGAATCACAAGAACAAAGGCTAAAGGAAAAGTCTAAGTTTAACTTTCAAATAAAGAACAAGACAAAATTATGTGATTAAAAAAAAAACAAGAACTAAAAATAAAAACATGAGATGTGTGAGATAAAAGTGAAAACAAATTTTTATTATGTTAACATATGCAAATATGAACATGAAAATAATACAACAAAGTTTTGTTGTAAGATCATTTTTAAAACTAGTATTGAATAGATTGAAAGAAATGAGGGGTCTTATTTCTATTTATACCCCTCTAGGACTTAGTTCAAGGAAGCTTTCAATGAAGCTTTTATGTGTGTATTGAGTAAAAAAAATTTCTTGAAAACCTTCCTAATTAAGTGTCAATTATGAGTTAATTGAAAATTATTTGAAATTTAATAAAAGTTGACTGGGAGTTAACTAAAGTTAATTAGAATTTAATTATAAATTAATTAGAAATTAATTAAAAGTGAACTAAAAATTAATTAGAAGTAAACTATGAATCAAATGAAAATGAACAAAAATTTAATTGAAAGTTAATTTAAAGTGAATTGAATCTAAATTAAAAGTTTAGGTATAAGTATATTACAAGTCATGAATAAACATTCAAATGAATGAACTCCATGGCATTGACATCCGTGACAAATCATTTGTTTCTCAAAATGTTTGTAGGGATTCAATGAGGATGACAATCATTCCCAATGTGTGCAAAAAATCTCTAGTGTCCATGGTGCGCAAAGAGCTGTTGCTTCATCACAAAAAACAATCAAATTGAAATAAAAGAAACACAGAAATCATAGATGTTTAAAAAAATGCAGAATAAACATTTCTAAACTTCAAGTTCAAAAATAACGAAAAGATGAAAAAGAAGGAACGTGTACCTGGAACTCACAAACGTCTGAACAAAGAACTCACAATCATGCTGCAAAGAAAACATTCACATTTGTGCACATGAAAAAATTAGTTGCATGTTTGGAATTGCAGTGCAAAAGTTCTTGAATATTGAATGATTTCTTCACTGAAAATTAAATTAAATTGTAACTGAAAATTTTGGAGGAATTGGAATGTGTCTTTGGTGTTGTTGGAGAGATCTTGATGAGCAGGATTTAATGGAATTGATTTGGTAAGATTTGGATTCAGAATGTGGGAGATATTGATTTTGAAGTGATTTCTCCTGCTGAAAATTCAAATAAATTCCAAAAAATCAGGTTTTGGAAGGAAAAATCAGTTGAGGACATGGTAACACTTGGGCCAACAGCACAGGCCACACTAGTCATGATGAATAGAAAAAAAAAAAACTCCATGGCCGTACATTGAAGTGTGTCCAAAAGTGGTCGAGAGTGGTCAAAAGGTCTTTTACCAATGTTGTGTGTAAATGGTTTGGGACTTACACTCTGTGTAAGTGTAAATGTAAATATAAAAATATTTATATAATTTTACGCGGTCTGATAAAACAATGTAAATATAAAAATATGTATGTTTATATGATTTTATATGATTATGTAAAACAATGTAAATATATAACAATGTAAAAAATGTGTTTTTTTTGGAGAAGGGGAGATTTCATAATGTTTTTGATGATAAGCCTGCTAAATGGCCCATTGCGAAAAAAAAAACCATCAAAATATACACCCACAACTAATTCGTATGACTTTGCAAGAAGGTCTGGTCATTAAAGATATATAATAAAATTATCTATAAAGTAAGAAAACAACACTAGAACGCTCAGTCTGATCATAAATAGGGTATATAAAACATTAGCATTCAAGGGTGGGGGGACCTCAGTTTTTGTGGGGAACTGAGTTTCATCTTGTCTTTCCTTGTGAAGCTACTATAATTAGTCTTATTCCTTGTGCATTAAATGCATTTCATTCCCAGATTTAGTAAAATTTCATTATTTTATGGATACCTTTGAAAGAAGGGTTTGGGGTGAAAGGAGGTCCAAAGACAAGGGTGACTTTACAAATAATTGTAGTATTTACACTTGCAAGCCTTTAAATATTTACACGGGGCTGTGTAAATGTATTTGACAAATATTTACACTAGCCTCGTGTAAGTGAAATAATATACATTACAACAGGATAATTGTAAATGTAAAGAATTTGGATGTGTAAATGTAAATGATTTACACTTACACTGAATTTACATGTCGTATAAATTCACGCTGTATATACGACTATTGACACTTACACACACAATGCTGGTCTTTACCTACGCTACCACCATTTTTAACTTATGGAAAGTGAGAAAAGATAAAAAGTTTTCTTCTAATGATTGTGTTTAGCAAGTTAAGTTAATCCTAGGGTCACTATCATCAAAGTTAGAAGAAAAAAGGAATTTTGGCCTACCTCTAAGTGTGACTGGCAAGCTACTTGTGCAACAAGAAATTTGAATAAAAATAAAAAATTTGAAAACTTCACCAACATTGATGTTGCATGTGAGATAACTTATAATACAATGACCCTTATTGATCTATAAAGTTGGTGCCTAAGATACTAGAAATTAATGGTAGTATTTTCAATTACAAATTTATTCACAAGTGACAAGAGGGTGCTAGTCACAAATGTGTTCCTAATTATGTTCTAATTTGTTCTCAACTATGTCCCTGAAGTTTTTCATAGTGTCAACCAATGTGTTTTTGGGTGTGAAATTTTGTGAAAATGAAAAAAAAAGAAAAAGAATAGCAAAAATTCATTCACAATATTCTTTTTTTTTCTTTTATGAAAAAAATCCTCAAATTTCAAAAAAAAGAAGAATTTTGTCACATTTGAAGTTCAATTTTAGTTTGTTAGCATTTTTTAAACTAAAATTTTCACTCCATTGACAGATTCTAAAAATCTGTCACCACTTAATGCTTAATCCCTCTTGGTATGCTAGCCAGCGACTCAACAACAAGAAATTGACAAAAATATGAAAATAAATGGAAATTTTGTGTCTAAGTTAAATAGTTGTTTTCTCCAGGACTGTAGAAAATAGACCTACCCAAAGACCAATTTTATCCCCTCTATAAACATATCTTTGGAATGGGTGAATATTTATTTATTTCTTCTCCAACATTCTCCTTTGGAATGGCTCAACAACTTTTTTTAAAAAAATTCCTCCAACCAGCCTCCCTTTGTGGAATGGGTGTCCACAAAGATCTTTTTCGAGCTTGAAACTCCATTTCTTTTAGAATGGGAGGAGATTTTTTCCCCAATTTCAAGCATCATCTCCTCTAGAATAGATTTTCTCCACCTCCAAGCCTCTTAAAGTGGGGACTGAGTGTGATATGTGTTTCAATCATAAACAAATTATTTCTTGGCCATTTCACTTGCAAGCTTTCTTGATGGTAGTATACATTTTTGTCCCATATATATGGCATTCTCTTGGGGGAATTGGAGAGGGGTTTTCGGTTTTTTGCCTTGTTCCCATGATTTTCCCATGGGATTCTTATCAAGTCCCCCAAGTTCTCAAGTTGTTCCTCAAGACATTTCCAATAACATCAATAGCACGTCAAATTTATCCCATATGATTTTGCCCACTGGTCAACTCTCATGGATATAAACTGAAAAGGTGGGCCATAAGGGAGCTCATTTGTTTCTATTTTGCAACTGGGTCCAAAGATGTGGTTCTATTGGGGAGTGCCCAATGACAAAACTATGAGCACTTTCAAACTCTTTTCTTGAAATTTGAACATTTGGTGTCACACAATTTTGGGATCTCTTAACACCCAAGAAACTTAATTGGTTGTTGCACCTCTTGAGAGCCTTCCAACATTATGTTTAAAATCAAAATTCATTTGCTTTTTCAAATTGACATTTGATTAGTTAGGACCCAAGACACATATTGACAATTTGTGTCCTAACTCTTGAAATGAACAATCAATTCTCTAAAACCAACTCTTTTTTAAGAATTTGAGATCACTATGTTATAGGCTAGTTCTTTTCGAGACCTTTTCAATTATTTAAAGATCATGTGGATAAGGCTTACTCTTTCATGTCTTGCCCCAAAGATTCAAAACCTCATAACATTCCAACTTTAAGTAAGATTGCAACTTGAGAATGTCTCCTTTTGACTTCCAAGCACTTTCACTATCATTTGAGTAAATGCTTCATTTTCACCATGTTTTAGGCTTGCCCTTGGCTTGCACACTTGTTTTTGCTCTAAACTTGATCACAAGCTCATGATTAAAGCCATCACATTATGTATAGCATAAGGCCATCATCAATGTTTAATTTAAAAAAAATTAACCAAATTTCGTGTTGAAAAATACAATCATGTCATCATGTAAAGCTTGAAGGCAAGAGCATTACCAAAATTGTGCTTGCACTAAACTCTCACCCAATGTGCCCTTATTTCAGTAATGCCCTTCCCCTCATGCGTTACCCTACAAATACATACACTCACACACACACACACACACACACACACGTACAGTGACCCAACCTGGGTTAGGTTTGGGCCAATTGAGAAAGCTGAATGATGCCCTTGAGTCAAATCAATTGATAACGGGTCCATATCCGTGGAATGATACCCGGATCCTCCCACCTCCAATATATCCTAAAAGCATTAAACACTTATTGTATTATTCGAATTATTTATTTAACATTAAATATAAAGGACATGCATGCATGGTGCATGGCCATGGCCACCCGCTCGTCTCGCGACACTACCACGTGGCACCCCCTTGGCACTACCCACGTCCTCCAATGACCACGAACCGATCAGAGCGCCAAGAGCGATCCATCAACCAATCAATCCCACCGCGATTCAAAATCATGACGCAAATCGTGCGAGAAGATCTGCCAGACATTGAGGTCGAAGGTGGCAATCGACTGTAATTTTGGGGCACAAATTCGATCCCAATTTGAGTAACCTGGAGCTGGTTTTCTGTGGGGACGTGCTGGTTTGTGTTGTTGTTCGAGTGTTGGGGGAAATTCAATTATTTTGTCAAGTAGAGAGATCATGGAGCAGTTGTCATCGCCATTCCAGGGAGTGCATTTGCACCATGTGGCTCACGAGAGCGAGGATGTCCAGCGAGCGTCGGAGTTCTACCAACAGGTAGGTTTGTTTTGTTTGGATTCCATTCATACGGTAGAGTATCAGGCATCATGATTCGTGTATGTACTAGAACCCTGTGCCAGGGGAAAAAAAGCTCTGGATTTATGGAAAAGGCCTCGAGACGTGTGCTAATGCAGGTCTTAGGTTTCAAGGAGCTTGAATTGCCTGAAAAATTCGGACCTTTTCAAGTTGTGTGGCTGGAGCTGCCACCATCCTATGCGTTGCATTTGATCGAGCGAGACCCCAAATCGCGCCTACCAGAAAGTCCCTTTGTGGTGCCCAATGATGCCAAGTAAGTCTCTGCTCCTCCTCCTCCTCCTCCTCCTCTTCCTCCCTCCCACCCTCCCTCGTCTGGATCTGAAGCTCCTGGAATTTTATTGTTGCTGGCAACTGCAATGTCGAACCCTAATTTGCAATTTGCAATGCGGGGGGGCAAGTTTTGGATCTTTGTTGGAAAAGAAATTGAGCAAACCAGATTGCAGCTGTTAAACCCGCTAGAATCGACGGTGACCTGAGGCAGACTTACAGAGCCTTGCAATCGTTGGAAGGTGCAAAGCTTTCCTAGTTTCAAGGATCTGAGTGGTGCCGGTTGTCTGAATTTCATCACTGAATTTGTAGAGGAACTCTCAACTCGGGCTACAGAGTTCCAGGATGCATGAATTCATGGTGTCAAGGCAGTCAGGTTGGTGGTGTACATAGAACTTCTGTTCTTAGCTTTGATTTCTGATTGTTTGGAGTCCCCTTTGCTTCCTAGACTCTGAACTGGATTGATGTGCATGTATGTGATCAAAACAGTGCAGATCCAAGTGCACTATGGAGGGGACATCATTTGTCATTCAGGGTTTCTGACTATGATGGTGCAATCAAGATACTGAAGGTGGGTGCAGGTTGTGGAAATTGCCGCACGAGTGAACCATCCAAACATTTTTTCCATCAAATTCTGTTTTCCTAATTTAGCTCTTCCAGACTCAATTCCTTTTTTTTGGTTAATCTCAGGTTGAACAGCAA